>VOFD01002649.1_pt1 | contig 102235 bp, 98 predicted proteins | sample 5384101 | NCBI WGS metagenome assembly VOFD01 (sample SAMN12384723, study PRJNA508395) | human gut metagenome | isolation source: healthy gut C | host: Homo sapiens
AGCTCCGCAATCCCGTGCCTTGTTGCTGGTGACGCTCTACGGTTGCACGGACAGCGCCCTTTACCGGCAGATGGCGCATGAGGTGGTGGATCCTTGGCGGGGTGAGTCCTCGCCCAAGAAAAGCAAGTTATCCTTGATCCGCCGGCTGGACGATTGCGATCGCTGGCTGAGACATAATGAATAATTCAAAATCATAAATCAAAAGAAATGTCTTCCCTTCCTTCCGGCGTTCGTTTGGTGGCATTACTGAACGAGCATTTAGGTGAGATCATGGAGCGTGAACGTGTGAACCGCACCTCGATCCACCTGTATTGCACGGGTCCTTACTGGGTGGCGTTCGAGTGCTCAGCCTATCAGTTGCGCCGTGCGTTCCCGGACAGCGAGGTTACGCCGATGCGCTTGTTCGGCTACCCGTTTCCTGTGGTGATGGTTTCCGTGACGGATCGTTCGCTCCGTGCGTATGCCCGCAAGCACATCTTGCGAAGAGACGACATGGATTACAAGCTATTGACTGTACCCGGACTCTCTCTCGCGGACTATCGGGAATGGCACGCCGGCGAGGTGAAAGGGTTGCCTTTATTGAATAACTGACTAGACATGATTATAAAAGAGAGTTTGGAAAAATCTACTGGTTTTATCCCGGATGGGATGAATGCCTTCGAGCGTAACGTGAAGCGTATCGAGGATTGCTTTTTGGCTTTTATCGCCTTGATCGTATTCTCCCCTTTGTTTTTAATTTGCTATATCGTCGTGAGGCGTGAGGATGGCGGCCCGGCTATATTCAGGCAAGAGCGTATCGGTCGTTTCGGTCGTCCGTTTCATATCTATAAGTTTCGCAGCATGCGTTTGGACGCTGAGAAATTCGGCCCCGCCCTTTACAAGGGAGGCGCTGACCCCCGTATGACCCGTGCGGGGAAGTTTCTGCGCGAGCATCATTTGGACGAGTTACCCCAATTGTGGAATGTTTCATCGGTGATATGTCTTTTATCGGTCCCCGTCCGGAACGGAAGTTCTACATCGACCAGATCATGGAACGTGATCCCCGTTACCGTTATCTTTATCAGATCCGTCCGGGCGTGACCTCGTATGCCACGCTCTACAATGGCTATACGGATACGTTGGAGAAGATGCTTCGTCGCTTACGCTACGACCTGTTCTATCTGGAGCATCGCTCGTGGTGGTTTGATTTCAAGATATTGGTGAAGACTTTCTTGAACATAGCGTTCGGGAAAAAATTTTGAGGGGTATTAGCAGAAAAGAAACGGTCGGATCCCCCGGGTGGCAATGGCCGTCTCTAGCGGCTAGGAGACCCCTTGGCTTTGGCCGATAGGCTGACCCCGCTTTAACATATACCACTCCGGCCGTCCGGTGGTCCGGCCCTTTTATAATTGAGAATTGAAAATTGAGAATTGAGAGTTAAAGAGATGATAATAGCGGTAGATTTCGACGGTACGATCGTCGAGCACAAGTATCCGGCGATAGGTCGTGAGCTTCCTTTCGCCATCGAGACGTTGAGGAAATTGCGATCGGATCGGCATAAGCTGATCCTTTGGACGGTCCGTGAGGGAGCGCTCTTGGAGGAGGCGCTGGCCTTCTGCCGCGAGCGTGGCTTGGAGTTCTACGCCGTGAACCGTGACTACCCGGAGGAGGAGAGAGACCGGAACAACCACTTCTCCCGCAAGCTGAAGGCAGACGTTTTCATCGACGACCGCAATCTCGGCGGCCTCCCGGACTGGGGCACGATCTACGAGATGGTGACCAAGGGATTGAGCTATGAGGATTTGACGCATAAATACGAGTCGGAATACGAGCCGGAGAAACCCAAAGGTTTCCTGTCCCGCCTTTTCCGTTAAGTCCGTGTGATCCGTGTTTAAAGAAATAAAAACGATAACAAAATAATATGAAGATCAAAAGACTACTGTTCCTATTCTCGCTGCCCCTTTTGCTGGCGGCGTGTACGTCTTACAAGAACGTGCCCTACCTCCAGAACCCGGAGGCGGTGAACGATCTCGAGGGGACGCTTCCCCTGTATGACGCCAAGATCATGCCCAAGGACCTGTTGAGCATCACGGTCAACACGACGGACCCTCAGGCGGCTGCCCCGTTCAACCTGACGGTGCAGACCCCGTTGAACGCGGCCCTGACGAACATCAACACGACGACGCAACCCACGTTGCAGCAATACCTCGTGAACAACGCCGGCGAGATCGACTTCCCTGTGATCGGTACGCTGAGGGTCGGCGGCTTGACGAAGAACGAGGCGGAGAGCCTGATCCGTGAGAGATTGAGGCCTTACTTGAAGGAGGCGCCCATCGTGACGGTGCGCATGGCGAACTACAAGATCTCGGTCTTGGGCGAGGTGGCCCGTCCGGGCAGCTTCACGATCGGCAACGAGAAGGTGAACGTTCTGGAGGCGTTGGCGATGGCCGGCGACATGACGATCTATGGCGTACGTGACAACGTGAAGCTGATCCGCGAGGACGAGAGCGGGAAGCGCGGGATCATCAACCTTGACCTGAACAACGCCGGAATCGTGACCTCCCCGTATTATTATTTGAAACAGAACGACATCCTTTATGTCACGCCGAACGAGACGAAGGCGAGGAACTCCGATATCGGAAACAGCACGACGTTGTGGGTGAGCTCGATCTCGATCTTGGTCTCGATCGCCGGCCTGTTGGTGAACATACTTAAATAATTGAAAATAGAGAATTGAGAATTGAAAATTTAGAGAGATGGTGGACGATGGTATAAATACAAGCAATAATAATAATAACAATCCGGAGGGGGAGGAGCGCGAGATCAATCTTTACGCCGTGTTTTTCAAGTATATGGTTTATTGGCCTTGGTTCGTGGCGAGCGTGCTGGCTTGCTGCATCGGGATGTACGTCTTCCTGCGTTACCAGACGCCGGTGTATAACGTCACGTCGTCGGTGCTGATCAAGGAGGACGAGAAGAAGGGGGCTAACGCCGCCAGCGGCTTGGCTGCGATACAGGACCTCGGCATGCTCTCGATGACGAGCAACTTCGACAACGAGGTCGAGATCCTGAGGTCCCGCACGTTGATCAAGAAGGTGGTGAACGACATGGGCCTGTATATCGACATGGAGGAGTCGAACGCCTTGGGCTTCAACCCCCCGTTATACAGGAACTCCCCCGTTAACGTGTTCATCACCCCCGAGGAGGCGGACAGTCTGGTGGCCCCCGTGGAGTTGCGCATGCGCTATACCGTGGACGGGAGGCTAGGCGTGAGGGCCGAGTATAAGATCGATAAGGAGGGTGACTGGGAGACGATGGAGCAGGGCTTCGACAGGCTCCCCGCCATATTGCCCACCCCCGTGGGGGTTTTCAGTTTCACGTGCATGGATTCCATACCGGAGTTGGAGGGCGGGGAGATCGAGCTGGTGGCCCACGTCCATACGCCCACGTCTACTGCCGAGGCTTACGGCAAGGAGTTGAGCGTGACGCCCTCGTCCAAGACGACGACGATCGCCAAGGTATCCTTGAGGAACACGGTGAGGCGACGAGGCGTGGACTTCATCAATCGCCTTGTGTCGTTCTACAACCAGGACGCCAACGACGAGAAGAACGAGGTGGCGCAGAAGACGGCGGAGTTCATCGAGGAGCGCATCGGCATCATCAACGGCGAGCTGGGCACTACGGAGAGCGAGCTCGCTGCCTTCAAGCAACGCTCCGGCCTGACGAATTTGACGAGCGACGCCCAGATGGCTTTGCAGGAAAGCTCGAGGTATGAGCAACAACGTACGGAGAACGCCACGCAGATCAACTTGGTGCAGTATCTCCGCAATTATATCGACGATCCTGCGAACATGGACGAGGTGATCCCTGCCAACGTGGGCCTGCGGGATCAAAACCTCACCTCTGTCATCGACCAGTACAACACGATGATCATCGAGCGCAAGCGCCTGTTGCGCACCTCTTCGGACAGCAACCCGGCGATCATCAACATGAACGCCGGCATCGAGGCTATGCGCCGCAACGTGAAGACGACGGTGAACAGTGTCTTGAAGGGTCTCCAGATCGCCAAGGCGGACATCGACCGTCAGGCGAGCAAGTTCGAGAGCCGCATCAGCGACGCCCCGAGGCAGGAGAAGGAGTTCATGACGATCTCCCGGCAGCAGGAGATCAAGGCCACGTTGTATGTCATGCTGTTGCAGAAGCGTGAGGAGAACGCCATCACGCTGGCTGCCACGGCGAACAACGGCCGCATTATCGAGGAGCCGCTCGCCGATGAGCGTCCTGTCGCCCCGAAGAGGATGGTCTTCATGCTTGCGGCGTTGATCTTGGGCCTGGCGATCCCGGTGGGCATTGTCTACCTTCATGACCTGTTGAAATACAAGATCGAGAACCGTGAGGACGTTGAGGCGATCACGGGGGTGGCTATTTTGGCGGAGCTCCCGTTGGTCAAGAAGAGGGGTGAGGGCTCGATCGTGGTGCGTGAGAACAAGAACGACCTGATGGAGGAGATGTTCCGGGGGTTGCGCACGAACCTCTTGTTCATGCTAGGCAAGGACGAGCGTGTGATCCTTTTCAGCTCCACGCAACCGGGCGAGGGCAAGTCTTTCGTTGCTGGCAACTTGGCGGTGAGCTTGGCTTACTTGGGCAAGAGGGTGGTGGTGGTCGGCATGGACATCCGCAAGCCGGGCCTGAACAGGGTGTTCAATATCTCCCGTAAGATGGAGGGCATCACGAACTACCTTAGCGACCCTGATCACGTGGAGTTGTTCGACATGGTCCAGCGATCCGATATCAGCCCTAACCTCGATATCCTCCCGGGCGGTCCCATCCCCCCGAACCCGACTGAGCTGGTCGCCCGTGACGTGCTGGAGAGGGCTATCGCCCGGTTGAAGGAACGGTACGACTATGTCATCTTGGACACGGCCCCTATCGGCATGGTTACGGACACGGCGATCATCGGCCGTGTGGCTGACATGTGCGTGTACGTCTGCCGTGCGGACGTGACACCGAAGGCCGGTTTCAGCTACATCAACGTGTTGCGGCGTGAGCGTAAGTTCCCGAAGCTCGCGACGGTCATCAACGGCCTTGACATGAGCAAGCGCAAGAACAGCTACGGCTACGGTTACGGGAAGAAATACGGCTACGGCAAGGGATACGGTTATGGCTACGGCTACGGCTATGGTTTCGAGGCCGGAGAGAAAAAGAAATAAACGATCAATATCGAGAGGGTAATAAAGTCCTCTCCCTTAAATTAAAATATCATGAAAAAAGTACTGAAAGGTTGGCTCATCGACAATTCGGTGACCGCCGACAACAAGACGGACAAGATCCTGTTGTTGCATTCAACGGGAAGTTTGAATCTAGATGATGTTCTTGAAGAGATGCAAAAACAAGACACCGGTCTGCGTCCCGAGACGATGCGTCACTCGGTGACACTCTACAACCGGATATTGATGGACTTGATCTTGAACGGTTACAGCGTGAACACGGGTCTCTTCCGAGCCGTTGCGCAACTGACCGGCGTGATCGAGGGCGGCGTATGGAACAAGGAGAAGAACTCCATCTACGTCTCCCTTACGCAGGACAAGGCGTTGCGCGAGGCGATCGCCCAGACCGCGGTGGAGATCCTCGGCGAGAAATCGAATATCATGTACATCCTCGAGACCGAGGATAAGAAGACCGGCTTGAAAGATGGCAGCGCCACGGCGGGCCGCAATTTCTTCGTGCGTGGCGCCATGCTGAAAGTGGTTGGCGACGACGAGTCGGTAGGCGTTACGCTGACCAGTGAGTCGAAGTCCGTCACGAAACTGACGGACGATCTGATCACCATCAACAATCCTTCTTCGCTCACGTTGCTCCTGCCGGCGGATCTGGCGGAAGGAGAGTATACGCTGACGGTGACGACGCAATTTGCGAACTCAGGTCATATCTTGAAAACTCCCCGTAGCGTGAGCACGCAGATCTGGGTCGGCGGTAAACCTGCGGAAGGCGGTGGCGATAGCGAGAGTCCGGATGAGATTTGACAAGATTTGGGAAGTCGCTATTCCCTTATCGGGGAATAGTGTCTTCCCCGATAAGGGAACGCAGGCTTTCCTTGCATGGGGATAATAGATTCCCAAACGGAGGGGGCCTCCAATAATCTAAGACAAAACGTGATGATGTGTCTTGTATACCCATTATTATGGCAATAAATCAGCTTAAAGCGGGAGCTTTCCTATCTTATGTCTCTATTGGCTTAAACATGGTTGTAGGGCTTTTGTATACTCCCTACATGTTGCGTATGCTAGGCCAGTCGGAATATGGATTGTATTCCTTGGCATCATCTATCATCGCTTATCTGACCGTATTAGACTTGGGCTTTGGCAATGCAATCGTGCGTTATACGGCTAAGTTCCGTTCGGAAGGGAAGGAGCGTGAGCAACAGGAGATGTTCGGGATGTTCTTCCTGTTGTATATCGGGATCGGATTGGTAGCCGTGATTGCCGGGTCTTTGCTGGCTCTAAATGTGGAACGGATATTCTCCGTAAATATGACTGCCTCGGAGGTATATCGGACTCGTATCATGTTGTGGTTGATGACGTTCAATTTGGCTTTTACATTTCCAATGAGCATTTGGGGTAGTATCATGACGGCCTACGAGCGTTTCGTGTTCCAGCGTTTGGTGAGTATTGTCCGCAGTGCATTGAATCCTGTTGTGATGATTCTACTTTTGGTTGTCGGCTATAAGTCGGTGGCGATGGTAGTAGTCACGACCTTGTTCAACGTCGCTACGTTGTTTACTCATTTTTATTATTGTAGATGCAAGTTGTTTATAGAACTGCGTTTCGGTCGTTTTAATCCTTCTTTTCTTAAGGAAGTATCGGTTTATAGCTTTTGGCTTTTCTTGAATGCCATCATGGACCGGATTTACTGGAGTACGGGGCAGTTCGTCCTGGGAATGTATAGGGGCACAGTGACGGTTGCGGTGTATTCCGTGGCGATTCAATTGACACATATGTTCATGCTGTTTTCCTCGGCGATAAGCGGGGTGTTCCTTCCGAAAGTCACGGCTATGGTGACCCGTGGCGGAAGCGATCGTGATATATCGGATTTATTCATCCGTACGGGACGTATCCAATATATCGTGATGTCTTTCGTTCTTTCGGCTTTCGTGGTTTTTGGTCGTGCGTTTCTCCGGTTGTGGGCGGGGGAAGGGTATGAGGCGGCTTATTATATATCGTTGTTGTTCTTTTTTTGCGCTGTTAATCCCCTTGATACAGAACCTGGGCATTACGATTCTCCAGGCTAGGAATCAGATGCGTTTCCGTTCGGTGTGTTACGTTATAATTGCTTTTTTAAGCTTGATCTTCTCCGTCTATGGAGCTCAAGGATGGGGAGCGATGGGATGTGCTTACGCTACGGCGGGTGCCTTGATCTTAGGACAGGGGTTGGTGATGAATATTTATTACAGTCGTTGTCAGAGGATAGATATCGTTCGTTTTTGGCGAGAGATTGCGAGGATGTCGTTCGTTCCGTTTGTGCTCATCCTCGTAAGCCTTTGGCTCATAGATGTGTTGATGATTAATCTCGTTAATCCTATCATGTTCATTAGTTCCGCTTTCTTGTTTGCCCTGTTTTATATACCTCTGTTTTGGTCAATTAGCATGAACGGGAATGAGCGGGAGTTGTTTTTGTCTCCTTTTCGGTTGTTGGGAAGGCGTAGCGATCTCTGATTTATAAATTTTATGATACAAATAAGAGAAAAACGAGACTGTTGTGGATGTGGTGCTTGTGTCCAGAGTTGTCCAAAGTCATGCGTAACGATGCAGGAGGATGGGGAAGGCTTCCTTTATCCGGAGGTTGATATGTCTCTTTGTGTGGATTGTGGTTTGTGTGAAAAAGTCTGTCCCGTAATCCATCACGGGGAGGATCGTAAGCCATTAACTGTTTATGCGGCGAAACATAAAGATGATAAAATCCGTTTATCAAGTTCCAGCGGCGGTGCATTTACCGCACTGGCGGAAAACGTGATTAACGAGGATGGCGTTGTATTTGGGGCTAAGTTCGATGAGGACTGGTCGGTGTTTCACGATTATACGGATACGAAAGAGGGGCTGGCTGCTTTTCGAGGTAGCAAGTATGTGCAAAGTCGGATAGGAGATAGTTTTAAAAAAGCGGAATATTTCTTGAAAGCGGGCCGAAAGGTTTTGTTCTCCGGGACACCCTGCCAGATAGCTGGTTTGAAACGTTTCCTGCGGAAAGAGTATGATAATCTCTTGACGGTGGATTTTATCTGTCACGGTGTTCCGAGTCCGGGCGTATGGCGGAAATACCTGAAGGAGGAAACCGCACGTCAGTGCGGCGGAAAAAATTCAGTTTTGTCTCACCCTAATATAAAAGAACGAGATGCTCGTATAGAGAGCATCTCGTTTAGAGACAAACGCTTAGGTTGGAAAAAATTCAGTTTTGCTCTCACCCTCTCCGTGGCCATTGGGCACGGAGCAAAAAATTCAGTTTTGCTCTCAGAACCTCTAAACAAGAATATATTCCTGCGAGGATTCCTTGCGGATCTGTATTTGCGCCCGAGTTGCCACGCTTGTCCGGCAAAGAACTTTAAGAGTGGAAGTGATGTCACGATCGGAGACTTTTGGGGAATACAAAATGTGATGCCGGAGATGGATGATGACAGGGGGTGAGCGTGGTGATAGTGAGTACGGAAAGTGGTGTAAATCTTTTTAGGGGAATGAGGTTGGATAATCGTGTCGTGGATTATGAGTCTGTTTTGCGTTATAACCCGTCTATCGAGAGAGCGGTGAGATTGACGGAGAAGCGGAATTCCTTTTATGCGAATCAGGAAGGGATGTTATCCGAAAAGATCGAAAAGTTATGCTGTTTGAGCTATAGGCAACGGATGAGAGGCATCGTAAGTCGTATTTTAAACATATTGAGATCATGAAAATAGGAATCTTGACCCAGCCGCTCCGTGGTAATTACGGGGGTGTGTTACAGAACTGGGCTTTGCAGCAGGTGCTTATCCGTTTGGGACATGAGCCAGTGACAATAGATGTTTTGCCATACCCTAATTGTTATCTTTTCATTCTTTCCTAGCTTAAGTCGTTGGCTCTTTGGCTCATTCCCTCTCGTAAGAGGAAGTTTTGGAGATGGAGCGAGGGGTGGAATTCCTTATTTGAGCATTTTGTGAATAAGCAGATCGTGAAAACCTCTGTTTGTAAATACTATTCGATGAGGATAGTGAAGATGGAGAGTTTGAACGTTCTTGTGGTGGGGAGTGACCTGACGTGGTATCCGATGGCATAGTATATTAGGGATGGATGCGGTAGCGGTACTTCCCGACATATTACGAAATTGGCTGAAGAAAGGTGAGAAGTCTTTGGATCAACAGGGTGCGGTACTGAAGTAAGTGGCCTAGGAGAATGATTCCATCGTGCATTGCGATGAGACTTGATGCAGTCGATCCCTTGACAACACTGCGTAACTCGACACTCCACTTTGGCAGTGACGAAGGTGTAGAGGTGGCAGTTGCCTACCATAGTACGGTAAAACTGCAAGGAGGGTTTTCCTGAGAATATCTTGATAAGTTTTTTAGCTAAAATATTTAACGGTTGTAGGGATTTTTTCAGCCTGCGTTCGAACAAAATCAGATTGGCAGTATGCCAATGGTTAATAAATATAACGAATTTTCAACAGCTCAGTATGTAGGTGCTTGTAAAGACACCTATTCAAAAGGGTCTACCTTTTTGAGTACTAACATTATTGTTATGGAAAATACAAAAATAGCATATAAAAGGATGCCTCAATTTGATGTTCTGAAGCTGTTTGCAATATATCTTGTAATATGGGGGCATTGTATTCAATATTTAATTTCTAGATATCCTCCAGAAGAACCTATGTGGTATTTTATATATTCTTTTCATATGCCTTTGTTTATGATAGTCTCTGGTTTTTTTTTCTGTTTCATCTAATAAATTAAGTTTCGTGAAATTAATTACTAAAAGAGTGAACAACTAATTTTACCAATGTTTTCTTGGACAATTATAATTGTGCTTATTGAACCATATTTTAATAATCCTTTGAGTTATGATTTTATTAACTCGTTTTGGTTTTTAAAAAGTTGTTTTATTTGTTATATATTTTCATATATAGTCTTATATACTCAATTTTCAAATTTTTTATTGATAGGACTATCTATTATCGTGTCCCAATTTGTGCCTGTTTATAATATCCCTGTTATGTATCCTTGCTTTATGTTCGGTATTTTATTAAATAGAACTTTTAAGTTGCAGGAATTGGTATGTAAGTATTGGATTTTAATAGGATGTGTATTTCTGGTTCTTTTTTATTTTTATCTGATTGGAGTATTATGAATTGTATAAATTTTAGAAGGGCGATTTTGTCAAAAGATTGGATAGATATTGGATTGTATTGGTATGGTAGATTGTGCAAAATTGGGCTTGGAATAATTGGCTCGTTAACTTTTATTGGTTGTTTTAATGCATTTTATAAAGCAATAGGAGATAATAAAGTTATTAATATGATATCTTTATTTGGGCAATATACATTGGGAATTTATATACTTCAAACAATTTTAGTTTGTGTTATAATGACCTATTTTGTGGATTGTGATGATCTTAATGATCTGTTTTTTAACTTTGTTGTTTGTCCCGTTATCTCTATGATAGTTTTAATTATTTCTGTTTGTGCTATTTACTTTGTTTGTCAATCGAAAAGATTGAGTTTTGTTTTGTTTGGTAAGTGAAATTATTATTATATATCATTGTTATGAAAATTTGTATATTAACTTATCCTCTTCATTCAAATTTTGGATATTTGATGCAAGCTTATGCTTTACAGAGGGTTTTGAAGTATATGGGATATGAAGTATGTACTATTGATATTCGCAAAAACACAATTTTTTTTAAGTAGAATAAAATATTTTTTATTTAGTGTTGTGAAAAAAATATGTACTAAATAAAGATATTGATCCTTTTAGACATTGGCCTAATCAGAGAGAACAAATGATTATGGATTTACATACATGGGATTTTATTAGAAATCATTTATGTCTGACAAAAAGGGTATATAGTTATAGAGATTTAAAAATAATAGGTGAACAATATGACTTCTATATAGTAGGAAGCGATCAAGTTTGGAGAAAAGATTATATACCAGATGTAAAACTGTATTATTTTGATTTTTTGCCTGTATATAAACCTAGAATTTCTTACGCTGCTTCATTTGGAAAATCAGAGATAAACTATAGTGATATAGAAGTAAAACGATGTGCTAAATTGCTGACCTTATTTAGAGCTGTTTCAGTTAGAGAGAAAGAGGGAGTAATGTTGTGTAATAAATATTTTAATAGAAAGTCTGTTCAAGTACTGGATCCTACACTTCTACTCGATAAATTAGATTATGACAAAATTATAGATAAAAATGAAATTGATTCTAGAATTCCAACTTCAAATTATGTGTTAGTCTATTTGCTAGATCCTAATAACTATAAATTGAAGGTTATTAATGATTTTGTTAAAGAAAGAGGGTTGGATATATATTCGGTTACAGTTCCAGATTATGGAGTGAGAGGACGATGTAATATACGAGATTGTATTTTTCCATCAATATCAACATGGTTGACATTGTTCAAACATGCTGATTATATATTCACTGATTCTTTTCATGGAAGTGTATTCTCTATAATATATCAAAAAAAATTTTTATGTGTTTGATAATAAGGATAGAGGTTCTAGTAGAATTACATCATTATTAACTATGTTTGCTCTAGATGAACATCTTATATCTGATAAATATAGGATTGATAAGAATCTTGTTGTAGATTATTGCAAAGTTAATAATATTATGCAAGATAAGAAAAAGTGTTCGTTGTTATTTATTCAAAATTCTATAGATGGAAAGTAAGATAATATTACCATGTTATTCTAAGTATTTAATATTTATATATATTGTAGGAATGGTGCTTAATATTGCACTTGCTAAGAGTTTAATGTTAATAATACCAACAATATTTGAAATATTAGTTGTATTACTATTTGTTTTAAAGGGGAATTTAAAGAAAGCGGTATTTTTGCATTTGGTATTTATGGTTTTATGTTTTGATGTAACAACAGGTTTGGGTAATGATACTGTTGTTTATTCATATTATAAATTAAAAATAATAGGTTTGGTTGGCGTAAACCAGATTATAGGACTACTCTTGTATATTATTGTAAGACTTAGATATCCTAAGATAGCTCATTTTGGTCTGTTATATAAAGCATATAAGGTTTTTATATATCTTGCTATTAGTGGGACTATAATAGGGGTATTTGGAGTTTGTTTCTATGATTATGAATTTAAGGCTATATTAACTCCACTGGTGTATATAATTTCTGCTATAATTTATACGGAAATTCTTTTTGCGGCTTTGTTCTTGCGTATACTTGAGACTTTATTATGAAAATGCTATATATCTAATTGTTGCAGCACCTATTGCTGCATTTTGTTTTAATATTTTGGGTGTTTCTTTTAAGTATGGAACAGTAGATGCTTTTATATATCATGATGTATATGTGTTGGTTCCTAGTCTTTTGATTGCATTATTTCAAGTGAAAGGATGTAGATTTCTCTTTCTAATATCTATTATATGTTATGCTGTTAATCTTTATGTTGGAGGGAGAGGGATCCATTTTATGATGATGGCTATTTGTTTGGTGATTTATATATATATATTATATACAAGTCCTCAATATAAATATGTTAAGTTAGGATTTCCTTTTTTAAGTTTAGGTGTAGTGTCATACATTGTTGGAAAAGTATCATCTGCTTCACAGCTAGCAGTGAATAAATTCACTGAAATGATTTCATTAGTAAATTTGATTAATGGTCAAGGCGCTTTTTTGACTCGTATACAATCTATTCAAGAATCTCCTCTTGTTAGAATTGGAGAATTTCTAAATATATGCTATCAAGGAATTTATAACCCTTTAGGATTGATGTTAGGTAAAGGATATGGAGGCTATTTTTTTGATTACTTAGGAATCTTTAGAACGTTAACTTTAGCTGGTGCTTATTCTACGGAAGTTATCGCTTTAGGAAGATATAACAGTGCCCATACTGTTTTCCCTTGTGCTTTATTGTATAATGGTGTTATTGGTCTATTTATGATATTACGATTAGGTCTATTATCATTAATACGGATAAAAACTTGCTTTTTTTATATTTTGCAGGTGTAGCATTGTTTTGCTATAGCTTTTATTTTAATCCAATTGCATTAGTTTCATTTATTTTTATTTTGTATGGGAGTATGTATATAGAAAGTAATAAGTTTGTTTATATTGCTAATAAATAATGTATGATCTGATTAATTAAAGACGGAAATAATGAATATTTTGTATATTGATCCTATTTGTTTTCTCTCTCATGCTAATTTTAATCGTTTGCATGTAAGTGCCTTAAGGAAAATAGGGGCGAAGATTGATTTTGTTTTTAAAGAAGGATATGATATAGGTTTAAATATCCGTCCAGATGAATTGGTTTATACTATTGTTTTGAAGCAGAAGCATAAAGGAGGATTTTGGTTTAGAGTATATTTGGCTATAGTGCTATTTAAAATAAAAAAGAATATTGATTTGAATAAATATGATAAGATAATACTTTCATATTATGATGAAATTTCTTTATTCTTTGTCAATTTTCCATCATCGTATTTGATTAATCATATTAATATTTCTGGACTGTCTAATAAGATTAAGTTGTGGTTTTTTAAGAAAATATCTAAAAAACATATACAGATTGTTATGGAATCATATATACAAAATTATCTTGAAAGTTTAAATGTATATAATTCGATTGTTGTAAAGCATGGTCTGATTGATACATATTCGTGTAGAAAGAGTTTATGTTTTTAAAAAATTTTAAATATGTTGTATTCTCTCCACCAGCTGTTAGTTCAGATGATATCTTTCTTAGTGAATTTATTAATTCGTTAGAAGTTGATTCATTTCTGAAAGAAACAAAAACTGTTATAGTAATACGGTCGAAGTCATTGAAGTGTAATTCTTCTAATATTGTAATATTGAAAGATTATATTTTAGATGAAGATTATCAATCTATTTTCATGTGTAGTAATGCTATTCTTATCACCTATCCTGCATCTTATAAATACCGCGTGAGTGGAGTCTTGTTAGAAGCTATATCTTGTCGAAAAACAGTATTGATGTCTGATATAGAAATGTTAAGGCAATATGAATACCTGTTTGGAGATGATGCATATTTTTTAGATATAAATGGGTTGTTAAAATGTCTTTTTAAAATTGACACAACGTAATTGTAACTCTATTAATTTAACTGATAAGCAGGTTGATGATTTAATGCCAGATTATAGTTGTTTTTTATAGAAATTTTGTTTATGAAGTCGAAAATATTATATATTGCTAGGGAACCCCAAAAGGAGCTGTCGGGTGGAGCAAGTGTGGATAAAAGAAATCTATCCATATTGCAGGAACTTTATGGTAAGTCAAATGTGATAATTGAGTATTTACCTAAAACGACAATGAAAAATGTTATTCTTTCTTTGTTGACTTTATCTAGTTATGGTGTTACACCTCAACAAGAGAAAAATATACTTCAACTACAGACTAAAAATAAGTGTTCGATTATCTTTATAGAAGGAAGTCTTTCGGGTTATATTATAAAAAAAATATCACAAATAGGAGGTAATATAATTCTACATATGCATAATATTGAGACATTATTATATAAACAAAAATATAATACTAATAGAGGTATTGTTTCCTATTTATGCTATCGTTTTGTGCAATTCAATGAAAGATTATCTGTAAAATACTCTGATTATATAATTTCTTTAAATAAACGTGATAATGATGAGTTGGAAAAGATGTATAATCGGAAAGCTAATCTGATTTTGCCTATTACATTTCCTATGCGTAAATTACCAAAGATAAATGTTATTGGTAAGTATTTACTTTTTGTTGGTTCTGATTTTTTTTCCAAATGTGGAAGGCGTGAAATGGTTTATTACAGAAGTTGCTCCCTATATTGATATTAATGTGAAAATCGTAGGGGCTGTTGTAATAATCATCTTCTGATTAATCTGTCCTTACCTGAAAATGTTAGTTTTGAAGGATATGTTAATGATGTTGATCCCTATTATTTAGAAGCGGCAGCTGTCATCGCTCCTATTTTTAGTGGTTCGGGGATGAAGACGAAAACAGTTGAAGCTATGAGCTTTGGTAAAACGATAATTGGTACAGATGAGGCTTTTGTTGGAATAGAGGGAGATTTAAATAAAATAGGAGCACTGTGTAATAATTCGTATGAGTTTATTAAAGCTATCCAAAGGCTTCAGCGTAATGTGTTCAATGATTATACTTATACTGTATTTATGAATAGATATACTCATGAAATATTTAGAGATCGATTGAATTCTTTCATAAATACTGTCGATAGATGAATGATGAAGAGCAATATGTTATATCGAATTTTAATAGAAAACGATAGAAAATGAAAATAGGAATTGACTATAGACTTGCTAATAGATCTTGTCGAGGTATGGCTCGTTATTGTCGTGAAATTGTGAGAGGATTATTGGAATTAGATACGGTAAATGATTATCTTCTCATTGTTGATGAGAAGATAAATATAGACTTGCCTGTTAATTCCAATATTAGATTTGTAAAAATAGCGACTAAGAATTTTATTCTTGGTGAACAATTTGCTATACCCATGGTTCTGTACAAAGAATGTTGTGATGTGTTTTGGAGCCCTTATAATACTTATCCGTTGGTAGCACCGAAACAAACCCAGCTTATCGTTACAGTACATGACATGATTTTCTTTTACCCATTACAAAGAGGTATGAAAATGAACCAAAAGGTAGGTGCGATGTATCGCCGTCTTATTCTAAATTATTTTCACAAGAAGGTAGCAGTATTTTTTTTTACTGTGTCGCAATTTTCTAAATGTGAGATGCTTAAATTCTTAAATATTCAGGCTCCTATTGAAGTGACTTATAACTGTGTGGGAAATATGGCTGATCTTGTGGTCAAGAAAAGATATGAATTGAAAAAATGCAATAATTATTTTTTTACTGTATCAGGCGATGCTCCTAGCAAGAACTTGGCAGTATTGATGAATGTCTTTGGACGATATTTTCCAGATCAACAGCTGTTAGTAGCAGGTGTGTCGGAAAATTCACTATTACGTTTGCAAAGTCCTGACAATGTGATTTTTATTCGCCATGGGATTCCAGATGAAGAATTTATCACCTATTATCTTGGTTGCAAATGCTTTCTATTTTGTTCTCGTTTTGAGGGTTTTGGAATTCCTATTATCGAAGCAGCAATTTGTGGGAAACCTATTATTGCATCAAGAGTGACATCAATCCCAGAGATATTAGAAGATAAAGGTTGGCTTATCGATCCAACAGAAAGCGGTATCCGAACTGCGATTGATGACTTTCTTAACGGCAAGAAAATGGATTGTGACTATTCATCTATCATCAATAGATTTGATGATTGGAACAAACAGTCTAAAATAGTTAAAAATGTATGTTTAAAAATCTACGCCGAATAAAGTAAAAAATGCTATTCTCTCCATACTGATAATCTGTTGTCTATATTGAGGACGGGCTAATTGAAATATATATTCAGTGTGATTAGAAAGTCGTTTATACAACTTGTTTTTTGTTTGCAGATATTCCCTACTTTATTTACTAAGGAGACTTTACTTATTTTACGACTTCCTCATCTCTTTATGATTATCATACATGGTAACGTACGCATAGGGATAAATGCTGTTATTTATCATGAGGTAACACTAGGGTGTATAGAAACCAGAAGCTTTGATGCTCCAATATTAGCTAATAATTATATGTTGGCGCAAAATATTGTATTTTAGGTAGAGTGAAAATCTTTGATAATGTGAAGGTTGCTGCCTGTAGTTTGATTCTGAAATCAGTTCCGGAGAACATTACGGTTGTTGGTGTATATAAATAGAGTTATAAATAAATAGTCATGAAAAAAAGTATTGTTTATCTCATCTCGAAGAATTTATCCTACGGTAGATGGGGAAGAATTAGAACTGCTCAGCAGTTGGAGTTTTTTGGTGAAACGATGTATAGTGGATGTTATCTACATCACAGATGTTTCTTCTCAAGATGAAGTGAAAAACTATTTACCACAAGTGAATAAGGTAAAAGAGGTTGTTATGCCTAAATGGAAGAGCTGTTTGCAAACTCTACGTGCTGCATTCAATTCTTTACCATTGCAGGTGAACTACTATTATAGTGATTCCTTACGTGATTATATAAGCTCTCATGCCGGGGAATATGATATTGTTTTTTGTAATAATATTCGTACGGCAGAGTATGTCCGTACTATTTCCGGGCCTGTAAAATGTATTGATTTTGTGGATGCTATATCTATGAACTATGAGAATGCAGCTTCTAGAACAAAAGGCTTTAAGCGATTTGTATATAAGATAGATTTTAAGCGTTGCAGACGTTATGAGCAAATTTTGTTAGATAGTTTTGATCGTTGCGCTATCATATCAGATGTCGATAAGAATTATATATTAAAATGTCCGATAGAATTTATACTGTAGGTAATAAGGTTAGTATACCCTGTGTGCCTCTTTGTTGCAAGCATGAAGTTGATAATAAAATCGTGTTTGTGGGTAAAATGAACTATGAGCCCAATGTTGTGGCTGTTACGTACTTTGTTAATCATATCTTGCCTTCACTTATTGATCGTTTCCCGTTGTTGCAATTTTTGATTATAGGGATACATCCTAATGCAAAGGTGAGAAACTTGGCCGGAGAACATGTCGTGGTAACAGGTTTCGTTGATGAGGTTGAGCCTTTTTTTCTACAGTCCTCAGTGGTAATAGCTCCTATGCTTATTGGCGCAGGAGTGCAGAATAAAATTATTCAGGCTATGTCTTATGGTTGTTGTGTGGCTACAACTTCTATAGGAGCAGAGGGCTTGACTAATTGTAATGATGAAATAGCTATTTTTAATGAGGATAATCAATGGATAGAGGGTCTTTGTAGCCTATTGTCGGATCGTAATCGAAGAATTGTAATGGGGCAATTGGCTAGGAAATATATCATTAATTATTTTTCAAGTGAGATTGTTGAGAGGCAATTTTGGAAGTTTATAGAGGGTGAATAAAAAATTATCATTGTTAATATTGAGTTGAAAATGCAAATAAACAACACGCATATCGTCATCATGGCCGGAGGAATTGGTTCCCGATTTTGGCCGATGAGCACGCCCGGATATCCTAAGCAATTTATTGATGTGATGGGCGTGGGGAAATCATTGATCCAACTCACCGTGGAACGTTTTTCCTCGTTGTGTCCCTTAAATCATTTTTGGGTGGTGACGAGTGAACGGTATGTGGGGATCGTGCAGGAACAGTTACCGGAAATACCGATAGAGAACATCCTTGCTGAGCCGGAGGCTCGTAACACGGCTCCTTGTATCGCTTATGCTTGCTGGAAGATCAAGTATAAGTATCCTGATGCTAATATCGTTGTGACTCCTTCGGATGCCTTGGTGATCGATGTGGTCGAGTTTCGAAGGGTGATTGCGCAGGCGCTTTCTTTTACGGAAGTGCAAAAGGCGATCGTGACGATAGGGGTCAAACCTTCAAGACCGGAAACCGGGTATGGGTATATAAAAGCATTTTCTTCTTCCATGAAGAATGAGATTGTAAAGGTTGAGGCATTCGAGGAGAAACCCAACCGAAAGGTGGCAGAAGATTACTTGGCTGATGGCCATTATTTTTGGAATGCGGGTATCTTTGTGTGGCATGTAGACATGATCATGGAGGCTATCCGTAAATATACACCGGAACTGGCGAGAGTGATGGATAAGATGAGTTTGAGCTTCTATACGACTGATGAGAAAAGAGTAATAGGAAAACTATTCCCTATTTGCGAAAAGATCTCGATAGATTATGCGGTGATGGAGAAAGCCGAGAAGGTTTATACGCTGTCTGCTGAGTTTGGTTGGAGTGATTTGGGTAGCTGGGGATCACTACATTCCCTGTTACCTCAAGATGCGGATGGTAATTCGGTCGTGGGACCAGAGGTACGGATGGTCGATTGTGCTGGATGTGTTGTGCATACCTCGGATGAACGCAAGGTAGTGATTGAAGGACTTGAGGATTATATTGTAGCTGAAAAGAATGGGCAACTATTGATTTGTCGTCTGCGGAATGAGCAGATGATAAAGGAGTGGGGAAAATAGGGAGTAAGCAGTCATTTTAGACCCGTAAAGGACTCAGATGGATTTATTTTAATCTTTTTTAGAAAAGCGTGATCAAAGTTGTTCCACTGCTAGTGCCAATGGATATATACTGCTTCGGAAAGATACAATCATTCCTCCGCAAAGATACTGGATGAGAAAGGAGAGGAGCATCTAGTCTTGATCGAGTTGCAAAAGACTTGGTTGCCGACCGAGACGATTCGTTTCTGCCAGTATTTGGGTACGCATTACCTGAACAGGGAGAATGTTCGCAAAGGGGTGGACTCGCAATATGGGTTGCCAATTATCTCCATCTATATCTTGGGGCATACGTTGGGCGAGTTGAAGGAACCTGTCATTTATGTCCGTCGCCGTTATTTGGATTATGAGGACAACGTGATAGCGGGGAAGGACCGTTTCATTGAGAGTCTAACGCATGATCGTATCATCGTTCAAATCCCATTCTTGAAGAAGCATACCCGTAATCGTCTGGAGCGGTTGCTCAATATCTTCGATCAAGACTGCCGTGTGGAGGGTGACGACCATTTGTTGGAAATAGATGAAAACCTGTTTCAAGTGGAGGATGTACCGGTCTTGACCCGTTTGCTTAAGGCGGGGGGCGCTCCGGATGTTCGTCGTTCCATGGATGTGGAGGATGAGATTCTTTCGGAGATCGAGGTGAGTGATACGGTGATCATGCAGAAAGATCAATTGATCCAGCAAAAGGATGAGGCAATCCAACAAAAGGATCAACTTATCCGAAACATGATTCGGATGTTGGAACAAGATGGTTTGGATGAGCGGCAAATCGCACAGAAGCTTGCTTAGCCTGTTGAACAAATCAGGCAATTGAAATAGGACTTGTCATCGAACAGATACTTGACAGGAAGATATTTGATATAAAAAGGGCGATATTCTACTTCACGCTTATGGAAAAGTAGAATATCGCCCTTTTTATATCAAACCTCATCCGTATATGTACGAGTTTCCTTATATTTGTGTTGACTTTAAATATAAGCAGATATATGGAAAAACAAAAACAACAACCCCAGCGGTTGCAATCATTGGATGCCCTTAGGGGTTTTGACATGCTCTTTATTATGGGCGGTGCTTCTTTATTTGTCGCTTTGGCGACATTGTTTCCGAATCCTTTTTTTCAGGCGATAGCCGGGCAGATGGAACATGTGGAATGGAACGGATTGGCGCATCACGACACGATCTTCCCATTGTTCCTCTTTATTGCGGGTATCTCGTTTCCGTTCTCACTAGAGAAGCAACGAGGAAAAGGTATGACGGAAGGGGCGATTTATAAGAAGATCGTCCGTCGGGGGATTACCTTGGTTTTCTTGGGATTGGTATATAACGGGCTATTGTCGTTTGAATTTGACCACCTGCGTTGCGCAAGCGTGCTGGCGCGTATCGGGTTGGGATGGATGTTCGCGGCCTTGTTGTTTGTCCGTTTCGGTTGGAAAGCGCGTGCAGGGATAACGGTTCTTATCTTGGTTGGCTATTGGCTGGCGATGGCTTTTGTGCCTGTGCCGGACGCCGGTGGAGCGGGGCCGTTCACGCTCGAGGGAAACTTGGTAGGGTATATTGACCGCCTGTTTCTTCCCGGACGTTTGCACGAGACTGTTTTTGATCCGGAGGGTTTATTCTCCACCGTTCCCGCAATTGCCACGGCAATGTTGGGTATGTTCACCGGTGAATGGATTAAGTTACGGAAAGAGGGGCTGACCGACCGAAAGAAAGTGCTTTGTTTAGTAGGAGCGGGAGCTGTATTGTTGATCGTCGGCTTGTTATGGAGCTTGGTCTTTCCGGTCAATAAGAAGCTATGGACAAGCTCTTTTGTCTGTGTAGTAGGTGCTTATTCCATTTGGATGTTTGCTTTGTTCTTCTATATCATAGATGTATTGGGGTGGCGTAAATGGACCTTGTTTTTTACCGTGATCGGCATGAACTCTATTACGATCTATTTGGCACAGCGTTTCATCCGTTTCTCCTATACTTCCGAGGCTATATTCGGAGGGCTGGCGAAGTTGATGCCCGAGACCGCCCAGCCTTTGGTTAGCGCTATCGCATATATCGCTGTTTGTTGGGGATTCTTGTATTTCTTATATCGCCAACGTATTTTCTTGAAAGTATAATAAACGGATGGAGAAGAAGAAATTAAATCGGTTGGAGTCATTGGACGTACTCCGTGGCTTCGACCTTTTTGCTTAGTGGTGTTGGAGATGGTGTTGCATCCGCTGGCCCATGCGATTGATATGCCTTGGTTTAATTCTTTTATGTGGGGATTCTCGCATGTGGAATGGGAGGGATTCTCTACGTGGGATCTCGTGATGCCCTTATTCTTATTCATGGCGGGAGTTTCCATGCCTTTCTCTTTGTCTCGTTATAAGGATATGCCCGATAAGATGGCGGTATATCGGCGGATCGGGAAACGGGTGCTACTGCTTTGGGTCTTCGGTATGATGTGCCAAGGTAATTTATTGGCTTTGGACCCGGACCGGGTTTATTTGTATTCAAATACTTTGCAGTCGATCGCTATGGGGTATTTGATTGCTTCTTTGTTATTCTTGCATGTAAAGATACGGGTACAGATCGGTATAGCGGCGGCTCTTTTATTAATCTTTTGGGGAACGATGGAGTTTATTACAGTCGGTAACTATGGGGGAGGTTCGTGCACACCGGATAGTAATTTGGCCGAATGGATCGATCGCACCGTACTGGGACGTTTCCGGGATGGGGCGACGGTGGAGAACGGGGAGGTGATATTCGCTACTTGGTATCGTTATACATGGATACTGAGCAGCTTGAATTTCGGGGTAACCGTGTTGACCGGGTTGTTCGCCGGATATATCCTAAAGAACAAATTATATTCCGAGCGGCTCAAATTACGGATGTTATTCGGAATAGGTCTGGGTATGGTTATCGCCGGATGGCTTTGGGGTATCGAGCTTCCTGTTATTAAGAAACTGTGGACCAGTTCGATGGTATTGGTGAGCAGTGGGTACTGTTTCTTGCTTATGGGGTTGTTCTATTATTGGATCGACTATAAAGGGCATCGAAAGTATACGACTTGGCTGAAAGTGTACGGCATGAATTCAATATTGGCTTATATGCTTACTAACGTGGTAAGTTTTAGGTGTATCGGCGAATCCTTGTTTTTCGGAACCCAGCAATATTTAGGAAATTATTATCCGGTGCTCATTGCCCTGTGCAATGTATCGGTAATTTATGTACTTTTGTATGCGTTTTATAAACATAATATTTTCCTTAAAGTATAGAAACAAGAAAACTTAGATCGAAGAAAGATGGAATCAATCAAACAAATATACCGGATGGGTCATGGCCCTTCAAGTAGTCATACTATGGGGCCGATGCGTGCGGCACAAATGTTCTTGGAACGTAACCGGGGCGCTGTTCGTTTTAACGTAACCTTATATGGTAGTCTGGCGGCTACGGGAAAAGGCCATATGACGGACGCAGCTATTCTTGAGGTATTACAGCCGGTCGCGAAGACAAATATTACTTGGGAACCCAAGACTTTCTTGCCGTTCCACCCGAACGGGATGTTGTTCGAGTCGTATAATGAGAGTGGCGAGGAGCTGGATACGTGGACCGTATATAGTATCGGCGGGGGAACCTTGGCGAACGAGTCTTTCAATGAGTTGAGGACGGAGCAAGTATACGATATGCATACGATCAAGGAGATACAGGCTTGGTGTGAGAAGACTGGCCATTCCTATTGGGAATATGTCGAGCAGCACGAAGGCCCTTCTATCTGGGATTATCTGGCTGAGGTATGGGAAGTGATGCAGGATGCGGTTCGTCGTGGCCTGGAAGCGGAAGGCATCTTGCCGGGAGGTTTGGGCATTCGTCGTAAGGCTTCCGATTATATGATCCGTGCGAAAGGTTATGGCAGCAGTATCAAGAGCCGGGGAATGGTGTATGCCTATGCCTTGGCGGTGTCTGAGGAGAATGCGTGCGGAGGGAAGATCGTGACCGCTCCGACTTGTGGTTCTTGCGGTGTAATGCCTGCGGTCCTTTATCACTTGAAGGAGACGCGTGAGTTCCGTGATTCCCGTATATTGCGTGCGTTGGCTACGGCAGGCTTGTTTGGAAATGTGGTGCGTACGAATGCCTCCGTATCGGGGGCAGAGGTAGGTTGCCAAGGTGAGGTTGGCGTGGCTTGCGCTATGGCTGCCGCTGCCGCCAGTCAGTTGTTTGGTGGTACGCCCGCGCAGATCGAGTATGCCGCCGAGATGGGATTGGAGCATCACTTGGGATTGACTTGCGATCCTGTTTGTGGCTTGGTACAAATCCCTTGTATCGAGCGAAACGCTTTTGCTGCTGCCCGTGCACTTGACGCGAATACGTTCTCGAACTTCTCCGACGGAAAACACCGGGTAAGTTTTGATCAGGTGGTTGAGGTGATGCGCCAGACAGGTAATGATTTGCCCAGTCTTTATAAGGAGACCTCGGAAGGTGGTTTGGCGAAGAACATGGAGAACTCGAATAATTAAAAGATACTATTTGATTTACTAATAAATAATCTACTATTGATGATAAACGGAAAGAAAAGCCTGTTTTACACAGTATTGATGGCCGGTGCCTTGATGTCCTGTGGTGGCCCTAAACAGGCTCCAAGCGAAGAGGTAGCGAAGAGTGGTAATCCTGTATTCGAGGGTTGGTACGCCGATCCGGAGGGAATTATTTACGGGGATACCTATTGGATTTACCCGACTACGAGTGATTTATATGAGAAGCAAACCTTCTTCGATTGCTTCTCTTCCAAGGATTTGGTGAATTGGACCAAGCATACCGCCATTCTTGATACGGCAGAGGTGAAATGGGCGAAGATCGCTATGTGGGCTCCTTCGGTAATCAACAAGGACGGTAAGTATTATCTTTTCTTTGGGGCGAATGACGTGCACGAGGGAGAGATCGGAGGCATCGGTGTTGCCGTGAGCGATCGTCCGGAAGGGCCTTATAAGGATTTGCTGGGTAAGCCGCTGATCAACGAGATCGTGAACGGGGCGCAGCCGATCGATCAGTTTGTTTTCCACGACGCTGACAATGATGAGTATTATATGTATTACGGTGGTTGGAAACACTGCAACATGGTACGCTTGAATAAAGACTTTACCGGACTTATACCGTTCGAGGACGGAACGATTTATAAAGAGGTAACTCCCAAGGATTACGTGGAAGGCCCGTTTATGTTTAAGAAGAATGGTAAATATTACTTCATGTGGAGTGAGGGTGGTTGGACCGGACCGGATTACAAGGTCGCTTACGCCATCTCCGATTCTCCTTTTGGCCCGTTCAATCGTATCGGGGAGGTCTTGCGGCAAAATTTCGATATCGCCAACGGAGCGGGTCACCACTCGATCATGCATGTGCCGAATTCGGAAGATTACTACATCGTGTACCATCGCCGGCCGGCCGGGGTCAAGACACGTGACCACCGGGAGACTTGTATTGAGAAGATGACGTTTAACGAGGAGGGATTGATCAATCCTGTGGAGCTTACGACCGAAGGAGTTGAGGCTCGCACGATCCAATAATTATTTAAGAAGGATTACATAGCAAGAAAACTTAGGTTTTATTTGCTATGTAATTTTTTTATACTACTTTTGACGCATGTGTCAAACTATAATGACAAACGATAGTGACAAAACAAAAAATAACATTTAATTATGGAAGCGAAAGACATGAATGAGATGGAGCCTCGCATCATAGAAGCGGCGAAGCGAGTGTTTGTCCGAAAGGGGTACGAGGCGGCTACCATGAGTGACGTGGCGGCAGAAGTGGGTATTGGCAGGACGGCCTTACATTATTATTATAGGACGAAAGAGATTCTGTTCGACGCTATTTTCGGACAATTGCTTTCTTCATTGTTGCCGAACATCGATCGGGTTTTGGATGAGAAGAGTACGATGCTGGAGAAAATGCCGGTGATCGTTGATCTGTATATGGGAATTGTTCGTGCGAACCCGATGTTCCCGAATTTTGTGGTGGGCGAGTTAAACAGAGATCCGGAACGTTTATTCCAGACCGTGCTGAAAGATCCGAAAAAATACAGCCCATCTTGCGTCTTCGTCGTCAGATAGAGGAGGAGATGGACAAGGGGCTTCTACGGAAGATGCCGGTCATAGATTTGGTTTCGACCTTGGTGAGCCTAGTGGTCTTCCCGTTGTTGATCCGCAAGCCACTAGCGGCGGCTTTTTTGGATAACGATATGGGGCGGTTTGAGGAATATATGGATAGGCGCAGGGATTTGATCGTCGAGGTAATAACCCAGCTGATGGTCCCGGATGCCAGATGATGGATTTGTTCAATTTAATAAACATATCATAGAGTATATGAGAGGTGTATATGTATTATTGTTAATTAGCCTGTTGGGTTATGCCGGAAGGGTTAGCGGACAGGAATCGGTCACGATCACCCAATGTTACGAGTGGGCGAGGGCGAATTATCCGCAGATTCATCAAATGGGTTTGATCGATCAGACGGAGCGTTATAGCTTGAGTAATGTGGGCAAGGCTTGGCTTCCCCAGCTTTCGGTAAGCGGTAAGGCAAGCTATCAGAGCGACGTGACGAAGTTGCCTTTGGATGGCGATAAGATCTCCTCGCTTCTTCCCGGCTTTGAGATCCCTAGCTTGAGCAAGGATCAGTATCAAGTCGTGGCGCAGGTGGACCAGACGATTTGGGACGGCGGTAGCACCCGTTCGGCCCGTGCCTTGACTCGTGCCGAGGCGATCGCTAACCGGGAGCAATTGGAAAGTGAGTTGTATGCGCTAAACGACCGGGTGAATCAAATCTACTTCGGTTGCCTGCTGCAAGACGAGTTGATACGTCAGAACGCTTTGCTTCAAAAGGAGTTGCAGGTCAATATCGAGCGTATCAAGGCGATGATGGACAATGGCGTGGCGAATCAATCGGATCTGGAAAGTATGGAAGTGGAACTGCTGAATGCCCGCCAAAATGAGATTGAGCTAAGAGCGTCTCGCACGGCATATCGGCAGATGTTGGCGACCTTTATCAATAAACCGCTGACGGATCAAGTGGTCTTGAAGACTCCGGAGTCACCCGAGCGTTCATTGTCCACGCAAATCAACCGTCCGGAATTACGGGCCTTGGATGCTAAGAGCGAATGGATTGAGACGCAAAACAAGCAGGTAACGGCGGGCTTGATGCCTCGTATCGGAGCTTTCGTACAAGGTGGTTACGGACGGCCGGGCTTGAACATGCTGGAGGATAGTTTCGAGCCTTATTATGTGGCCGGTGTCCGTCTTTCTTGGAATCTGGGGAAGTTGTACACGCTGAAGAACGACCGGAGGAAGATCGAGGTAAGCCGTCGCCAGATTGATGTGCAACGGGAGACCTTCTTATTCAATACCCGCCTGCAACTTTTGCAGCAAAACACGGAGATAAAGAAAATGACGGACCTGATGCGTGCCGATGACGATATCATCCGTCTGAGAACAAGCATCAAGCAGGCGGCGGAGGTGAAGCTGGAGAATGGCGTGATTTCTGTCACTGACCTAATCCGGGAGATCAACGCCGAGGACATGGCCCGGCAAACCGCCGCGGCGCACCGTGTACAGCGCTTGATGACCATTTATAATTATATGTATACAACGAATTAAATAGAGTATGACAAATACAATTGATTTATGAGACATTTGATTTTTATCAGCTTATGTAGCCTTCTATGGACGGCTTGCGGTAATACAGACAATGATTTTGACGCTTCCGGTACCTTTGAGGCAACCGAGATCTTGGTATCTTCGGAAGCCAACGGTAAGATCATGAAACTGAATATCGAGGAGGGCGATCGCTTGGATGCCGGCGCCATCGTGGGTTACGTGGATAGCACCCAGCTTTTTTCTGCGGAAGATGCAACTCTCTGCCAGCCTTCGCTCAGTAGATATTCGCAAGCCGGATATCCGTAAGCAGATCGCTGTCTTGGAACAACAAATCGCCACGGCCAAGACCGAGCAGCAGCGACAAGAGAATTTGGTGCGCGCCAAAGCGGGTAACCAAAAGCAACTGGACGATATCGTGAATAACATCAAATATCTCCAGAAACAACTGGATGCCCAATACTCCTCCTTAAGCAAGACGACGGGAGGTGCCGACGCCGAGGCGGAGGGCCTGCAATACCAGATCATGCAATTGGATGATCAACTGATGAAAAGCCGTATCCTCAATCCCCAGACCGGTACGGTATTGGTGAAATACGCCGAACCGGGAGAGGTGACGGCGGCAGGCAAACCGCTTTACAAGATCGCCGATACGGACTTGCTTTATCTCCGTGCCTATGTGACGGCGGATCAGTTATCCCACCTGAAACTAGGGCAATCTCTCAAGGTCTTCGCCGACTATGGGAATGATCGCCGGGAATACCCCGGTACGATCACGTGGATCTCCGATAAATCCGAGTTTACCCCGAAAGGTATCCAGACGAAGGACGAACGGGCTAATTTGGTATATGCCATCAAGATCGCCGTCCGCAACGATGGTTATCTGAAGATCGGGCAATATGGGGAGATTAAATATGAATAATGAGATTCATATAAATCATATCACCAAGCGTTATGGCGATGTCGAGGCCCTGCGGGATCTGTCGCTGGAGATCGGCTCTGGTGAGTTGTTCGGGCTGATCGGTCCGGATGGGGCGGGAAAGACCACCCTGTTCCGTATCCTGACCACGTTGTTGCTGGCCGATAGCGGTACCGCCTCTGTCTGCGGCTTGGACGTGGTGAAAGACTTGAAGGAGATCCGTCGGCGGGTAGGATATATGCCCGGCCGCTTCTCGCTCTACCAAGACCTGACAGTAGAGGAGAACTTGAACTTCTTCGCTACGGTCTTCAATACGACGATCGAGGAGAACTACGATCTGGTACGGGATATCTATAGTCAGATAGAGCCGTTCAAGCATCGGCGGGCGGGGAAGCTGTCCGGTGGTATGAAGCAGAAGCTGGCTTTGAGTTGCGCCTTGATCCATCGTCCGGATGTCTTGTTCTTGGATGAGCCTACGACGGGGGTCGATCCTGTCTCCCGCTCTGAGTTCTGGGATATGCTGGATCGTCTGAAACGGCAAGGCATTACGATACTTGTCTCTACGCCTTATATGGATGAGGCCTCCCGTTGCGACCGTATCGCTTTGGTGCGTTCTGGGGAATGCCTATCTATCGATACGCCGGTAGGTATCCGTACCTCATTCGATAGGCGGCTATACGCGGTGCGATGTGCGTCGATGTATAAGTTGTTGGGAGACTTGCGTGAGTTCCCGGATACAAACTCGTGTTTCGCTTTTGGAGATGCTCATCATCTTACGTTGAGGAGGGATGGGGAGGATGTCATGAGGCGATTACAGGAATATCTGAAAGGCAAAGGTTACGCAGATGTAAGCATCGAACGCCTTGAGCCAAGCGTTGAGGATTGTTTCATGGCCTTGTAAGAGAGGGGATGTGTCGCATTGGGTGCGAGGTCGAATCTTGGAGAAATGCGGCATTGTAATTATGAAATAAGGATAAAAAATGAAAGCGATAGAAGTAAAACAACTGACCAAACGTTTCGGCACCTTCACCGCCGTCGATCATATCAGTTTCGAGGTGGAGCCGGGCGAGATATTCGGCTTCCTCGGGGCAAACGGGGCAGGGAAGACCACCGCCATGCGTATGCTCTGCGGCCTGTCGGTCCCGACATCCGGCGAGGCCCGGGTAGCCGGTTTCGATGTCTACCGGGAGAGCGAGTCCATCAAACGGAATATCGGATACATGAGCCAGAAATTCTCCCTATACGGCGATCTAAAGGTATGGGAGAATATCCGTCTCTTCGGCGGTATCTACGGCTTGTCTAAACGGCAGCTGTCCCAGAAAACGGATGAGTTGCTGGATATCCTCGGGCTGGAAAAGGAGCGGAATACCTTGGTCGATTCCCTGCCCTTGGGGTGGAAACAGAAGCTATCCTTCTCCGTGGCGATCATCCATGATCCCAAGATCGTTTTCTTGGATGAGCCTACCGGAGGCGTCGATCCCGTCACCCGCCGCCAGTTCTGGGAGTTGATCTATGAAGCCGCTGCCCGGGGGATCACGATCTTCGTCACCACCCATTATATGGATGAGGCGGAGTATTGTAACCGTGTCTCCATCATGGTAGACGGAAAGATCGAAGCGTTAGACAGTCCCTCCGCCTTGAAGCGGGATTTTAAGACAACGAATATGAACCAAGTCTTCCACGCCTTGGCTCGAAAAGCAACGAGAGGAGAATAAACGATGAAACAATTCATATCCTTTGTTAGAAAGGAGTTCTATCACATTTTCAGGGACGCACGCACGACAATGATCCTCTTGCTCATGCCCGTCATCCTGATCATCTTGTTCGGATATGCCATCACGACCGAGATCAAGCGGGTGCCGATCGCTATTTTCGACCAAAGCCGGGATGAGCTGACACTGAAGATGGCAGACCGCTTGAATGCCAGCGAGTACTTCGAGCTGTATACGACCGTCGATAGCTATGAGGATGCCGAGGCCTTGTTTCGGCAAGGAAAGGTACACGTCATAGTTGTCTTTCCCCCTCAATACGCTTCCACGGCCGATGCCCAAGTACAAGTCTTGGCGGACGCTACCGATCCGAACGAGGCGACGCAGCTAATCGCTTATTGTTCGGCGATCATCGCGGAGCAGTTGAAAGGCGAGTCGGCGGTTGAGAGTAAAGCCGTGACCCCGGTTACCACTTTGCTCTACAACCCTCAAATGAAAGGCGCCTACAACTTCGTGCCCGGCGTAATGGGTTTGATTTTGATCCTTATATGCGCCATGATGACCTCGATCGGCATCGTGAAAGAGAAGGAGATGGGAACGATGGAAGTCCTGCTGGTCTCCCCGTTGAAACCCATCTACATCATTCTGGCCAAGGCGATCCCATACCTATTGCTGAGTATGGTGAATATCGCTACGATCTTGCTGCTATCCTATTTCCTGCTGGACGTTCCGATAAAAGGCAGCCTGCTGTTGCTGGTTTCCGTGTCCATCCTGTACGCGATCGTATCCCTCTGTCTGGGCCTGCTGATCTCCACGGTAGCCGATACCCAGCAGGCGGCTATGTTGATCAGCGGTATCGCCTTGATGCTTCCGATCATGTTGTTGAGCGGCATGATGTTCCCGATAGAGAATATGCCGGATATCCTGCGATGGTTCTCCCATATCGTTCCGGCCAAATGGTATATCATCGCCGTGAAGGACGTGATGATCAAGGGGCTTCCCGCCGTGTCGATCTTGAAGGAGATCGGGATACTGTCGTTCATGGCGGTCGTGCTGGTATTCTTGAGTGTGAAACGTTTTAAAATACGATTATAAGCTATGTTACGATATTTGTTAGAGAAAGAGTTCAAGCAGATCCGTCGGGACCGGTTCATGCCGAAGATTATCTTCATCATCCCGATCATGCAGTTGATCATCTTGCCTTTCGCCGCTAATTTCGAGATGCGAAATATTAACCTTAGCATCGTGGACAATGATCATTCCGTCACCTCCATGCAATTGGTAGATAAGGTACTATCCTCCGGATATTTCCGCCTGACAGATCGGTCGGATCGTTACGACGAGGCGCTGACCTCGGTGGAGAGCAATGAGTCCGATATCATTCTGGAAATCCCCTCTGATTTCGAGCGGGACTTGGGGAAGGAGGGCAGGGCGGACGTGATGATCGCCGCCAACGCCGTGAACGGAACCAAGGGCGGCTTGGGTAGCTCCTACCTCTCCTCGATTATACAGGATTTCAATAGGGAGAAAGGTTTCGCCTCTATGGGATCGGGCAGGGAGTGGCTTCGATTAACCTGTTCAATCCCCACTTGAGCTACAAGATCTATATGGTTCCCGGCATCATGGTATTCTTGCTGACGATTATTGGGGGATCGATCTCCGCCTTGAATATCGTGAGCGAGAAGGAGAAAGGGACGATCGAGCAGATAAACGTCTCGCCCGTACCCAAGTCCCTGTTCCTGCTGTCGAAGCTGATCCCTTTCTGGGTGATAGGCTTTGTCCTGCTGACGGTGGCGATCCTCATCGCTTGGCTGATCTACGGCTTGGTGCCGGAGGGGAGTTTCGGGGTGATCTATTTGTTCGCCGCCGTATATTTGATCGCTTTTACGGGATTTGGCTTGGCGATCTCCTCCTTCTCGTCCACGCAGCAACAAGCGATGCTTACGGCGTTTTTCTTCTTGATCATTTTCGCCTTGCTAAGCGGATTGTTCACGCCGATCAGCAGTATGCCGGAATGGGCGCAGAAGATCACGCTGGCGAACCCGGTGCGTTATTTCGTGGAGGTGATGCGTATGGTCTATTTAAAGGGGAGCGGCTTTGCCGATTTACGGGGACATTTTGTGATTGTCTGTCTATTTGCTGTTTTTTTTAATCTGTTAGCGGTAATTAGTTATCGTAAAAAGGGGTAGTTCGGAAATAAATGTTTTCTTTGTATCCCGTTTACGGATTATAAACTAATACAGCGAAAAAACATGTCATTTATCATTGTCGTACTTTGTTTGGCCTTATTGATTGTCTTGATATCCTACTTTAAGGTGGATGCTTTCATCGCGTTTCTGATCTCCTCTATCTTGGCGGGCATCGCTTTGGGCATTCCGTTGGAGAAGCTGCCGGACTCGGTGAATAACGGTATCGGGAGTATCTTGGGTGGGTTGACGTTGATTATCGTATTAGGCGCTATGCTAGGCAAGTTGGTGGCCGAGAGCGGAGCGGCACAGAAGATCGCTTCCGTGATGGTGTCGCTTTTTGGTACTAAGCATATACAATGGGGGCTGATGGTGACAGGCTTTGTCGTGGGTATTCCGTTATTTTATGGGATCGGATTTGTGTTGTTGGTGCCATTGATCTTCTCGATCGTGTATAAATACAAGCTTCCGGCGGTCTATATCGGGTTGCCGATGTTGGCGGCGTTGTCCGTGACGCATGGATTCCTGCCCCCGCATCCGTCTCCGGTAGCCTTGGTGGTACAGTTCAACGCAAATATCGGCCTTACGCTGATCTATGGCTTGTTCTTGGCGATTCCAGCTATCATTATCGCCGGGCCGGTGTTCGGCAGTCGGTTGAAACATATAAAATCCGGTCCGGTCACGTTGTTCGAGCAGAAAGAGGATAGCGGGAGATATAGCATGCCGGGCAAGGCGAATAGTTTTATCAGCGCTACGTTGCCTGTCTTTTTACTGATTATCGTGACGGTTATTCCTTATTGCTTTAAGGATATGGGCGAGATGGCGAGCGGGATAGTCTCTTTTATTGGTGCTCCTTCCATTGTAATGCTGATCGCCTTGTTGTTCGCTACATATACGCTGGGCATCCGGCAGGGACGTAGTATCAAGTCGGTTATGGCAGTCTATGGGGAGGCCGTGAAAGATATCTCTATGATCCTTTTGATCATCGCGGGTTCCGGTATCTTCAAGCAGATCATGGAGGATAGCGGGGTAAGCAATGAGCTGGCGACAAGCCTAGAGCAATTGCCCGTTCATCCGTTGATCTTGGGTTGGTTGATCTCTGCCGTGATCCGTTTGTGCGTGGGATCGGCTACGGTGGCGGCGTTGACGGCGGCGGGCGTGGTGATGCCTTTAGTTACGCAAACGGGTGCGAACCCGAACTTGATGGTTTTATCTTTAGGAGCGGGTAGCTTGATGTTCTCGCATGTCAACGATTCCGGTTTCTGGATGTTCAAGGAATATTTTAACCTAAGCATAAAGGATACGATCTGCTCATGGTCTATCATGGAGACGATCGTGTCGGTCGTAGGATTGATCGGGGTAATGATCTTAAATATGATTGTATAATAAAAGAATGATTGAGCAATGAGAAAGAGATGGCTGCTTAGTATCGTTATTATGCTTTTCCCTTTCGTCGCCTCGTTTGCGGCGGACCCGGAGGAAGGTACTTATCCAACGGTCGGGAGGCTTTTTCATATAGCACGAAGCGTGAATAAGAACTTGGTTTGTTACGATGTGAATCTGAGGGATGGTAAGCTGGATACACATGATCCCTTGAACGTTTATTGGGTCAATCGGGAAAAGCATCCGGGGGAAACCAATGGCTTGAGCTATATCCAACGGAAAATGGCTTATGGGTATAAACTGATCTCGGCGAGTGATAATGCTTGTGTATGCTCATTGACCGCTTATCCCTCCCGCCAGTTGACGATTACCAAACGTGATTCCCGCTATGTATGCTACATAACGATCAACAACCAACAGGCGATTCTCCAATCCCTCTACGTTAAAGCCAGCTCCAAGAATCCTTTAAGCGTCGAGTATGTAGAGCTACAAGGAATCTCTGTCGCCACGAATCAACCGGTAACGGAAAGAGTCAGGAAATAGATCAATATATTTTTTTACTAACATATAAATGAAAGAAATTATGAGCATGATTAACGCAGATGAGAATTTTGAGAAATTAGGGTTGACCTTACCTCCCGCACCGGCTCCGGCCGGGGTTTACAAGCCTTGTGTGATAGATGGCAAATACCTGTATCTTTCCGGTCACGGGCCTGTGCGGAATGATAAGTCCTTGATCATCGGACGTATCGGCAAGGACTTGACGATGGATGAAGGCAAACTCGCCGCCCAGCAAGTAGGACTTACCATGTTGGCGACCATCCAGGCGAACCTTGGTAGCTTCAACAAGATAAAGAGAGTGATCAAGGTATTGGGTATGGTAAATTGTACGCCCGATTTCGGAAAGCATCCTTATGTGATCAATGGCTGTAGCGAGTTGTTCGCCGCCGTATGGGGGCCGGATAACGGTGTAGGTACCCGTAGCGCCGTAGGATTCGGTTCTCTTCCCGATAATATTCCTGTAGAGATAGAGGCTTTGTTCGAATTATACGAATAAGCCATGGACGATTGGTACGTCATAAGTAATGTAGACCGGATAGACTCGCCAGCCTTGGCGTTCTATCCGGATCGTATTTCCGGCAATATCGAGTTGGCCAAGAGGATCATAGGCGATACGAACCGGCTTCGTCCGCACGTGAAGACGAATAAGGCGGCTGAGGTATCCCGCATGCTGCTGGATGCCGGAATCCGGAAGTTCAAGTGCGCTACGATTGCCGAGGCCGAGATGCTGGGGCATATGAATGCCCCAGATGTATTATTAGCCTATCAGCCGGTAGGTCCGAAGATTTCCCGCTTATTAGATTTGATAAAGGCATATCCTGCCACCCATTACTCCTGCTTGGTAGATCAAGCGGAGAATGCCCGTGCGATCTCGGCTCTTTGCGAGGCCGGGAATATCACCTTGGATGTCTTTATCGATCTGAACGTGGGAATGAATCGTACCGGAGTCCTCCCGGAGAGAGCGGAGGCGCTGGTGGATGCCATTCTGCCGCTGAAGTCTCTGCAGATTATCGGGTTGCATGGCTACGACGGACATATACATGACGCGGAGCTATCGGTACGTTGCCAAGGTGCGGATGCAGCGTACGCCTTGACCGAACGTGTGTTCCGGGAGATATCCCGCAAGTTTGCCTATCCATTGGTAAAGGTGATGGGAGGTACTCCTACATTCCCGATGTACGCGAAGCGGAAGGATTGCGAATGCAGTCCCGGCACGTTTGTGTTCTGGGATTGGGGGTATGGAAACGCTTATCCGGATATGCCGTTCAAGGTAGCTGCCTTATTGATAACTCGGGTCATTTCCGTGCTGGATGAGCATCATGTTTGCGTAGATCTTGGTTACAAGGCGGTAGCCTCGGAAAGTCCTTTGCCCCGTGTGTTTTTCTTGAACCATCCGGAGGCGAAACCTATCTCCCAGAGCGAGGAGCATCTGGTCTTGGAAGTCCCGGACAGTCGGCTCTATCCATTAGGTTCCGTATTCTATGGCATTCCCGTTCATATTTGTCCTACGGTCGCTTTATACGACAAGGCTTATGTGATCCGGGATCGTGAGGCGATCGGCGAATGGCCTATCATTGCCCGTTCACGTCGCATCACCTATTAACGGTAATCAAATTTTCAATTATCAATTATCAACTCTCAATTAATAAAATGAATAAGCCATTTATTATCGACGCTCATCTCGACCTTAGCATGAACGCTTTTGGAGTGGAACCGGGATTTGCGTCAACCCCTAAAGGAAATAAACCGGAGAGAAATCGGTATGACCGATAAGCCCGACCGTGGAAACGCCACTATATCGTTTGAGGAACTGCGTAAAGGAAACGTCGGGTTAGTAGTCGCCACCCAGATCGGTCGCTATGTAGGGCCGGATAATCCACTTCCCGGTTGGCATTCCCCGGAACAAGCTTGGGCGCAGACCCAAGGCCAACTTGCTTGGTATAAGGCGATGGAAGAGGAGGGCCAGATGGTCATGATCCGGGATAAGAAGGCCTTGGATACGCATCTGGCTCTTTGGAAAGACGGTGAACCCGCCGACAAGAAGCCGATCGGTTATGTATTAAGTATCGAGGGAGCCGACTCGTTCATCACGGTGAATCATGTGGAAAGGGCGTATGCTTATGGCTTGAGGGCGGTTGGCCCGGCACATTACGGCCCCGGAAGATATGCCAACGGTACGGATTCTACCGGTCATCTGAATGCCATGGGGAAAGAGTTGTTGCGTACCATGGATCGCTTGGGTATGATTCTTGACGTGACCCATTTATGTGATGAGGCTTTCTGGGATGCGTTGGATTTGTATAAGGGACCGATTTGGGCGAGCCATAACAACTGTCGGGCCTTCGTAGATCACAACCGCCAGTTTAGCGACGAGATGATCAAGGCGTTGATAGAGCGTGGCGCCGTGATCGGTATCGCCCTAGACGCTTGGATGATGGTACCGAACTGGGTGCGAGGCGAGTCTACTCCAAGAGGCATGAACTGTGGAATGGAGATTATGGCGAACAATATCGATCATGTCTGCCAATTGGCCGGAAACGCGAACCATGTGGCTATCGGCAGTGATCTGGATGGTGCTTTCGGTACGGAGCAATGCCCGTATGACCTAGTAACGATCGCCGATCTCCAAAAGATATTCCCGATCCTTCAATACCGTGGCTTTACGGACGATGCTATCAACCGTATCGCCTCTGGTAACTGGATTGAGTTCTTACGGAAGCATTTGCCGGAATAAGCTACCGCAACCCGGGTTGCAGTGATACCGCGATGTGGATGCAGTGTTACTGCAACCCGGATTGCAGCGTCACTGCATCCGCATCGCGGTAAAAAGACAAACAAAGTGAGTCTATTTTATATCTGCAATACCAAGACGAACCGGCATCCCTTCTTATATTCCTTATCGATAGATAGGGTTCCGTTTAATTTACTAGCCATCAGTGCGCAGATGGGTAATCCCAAACCATCGCCTTGTGCTAGATCCTTCGCCTCATTGAATGGCTTGAATAAGTTCTCTTTTAGATCATCTGGTATGCCTGTACCATTATCGGTAATGATAAATTGGCAAACATGAGCGCCTTTCCGTTTAAATTCCAGACGAATGTTACCGCTGGAAGTATATAATGCGGCATTCTTTAACAAATGCAATAAGACTTGTTCCAGATGCTCGGCGTTCGTCTTAATCTCCAATTGGGGCACGTCTGTTACGAGATTGACCTCCGGTTGAATATCCCCTTTAACCTTCTCCACGATTTTCTTACTGAAGTTTCCTACATTAAAAGAACTAACCTCATACGGTTCCATCAACGTATTCTCCAAGGAGGAAAGCTCTTGGATATGAACCGTAAACTGTTTCAAAGCCTCTACCCGTGTCCATACATCCTCGGCCTGCTTCGGAGCTACCGCCTGTAATTCCTTGGCGGATGCGCTAAGCTTGTTCAAGGTAGGCTCCATCTGAACCGATATGTTTTGGATGAATTGGGCTTGTTGTTCGCTATGCTCGTTTGTCGTCTGGATGATTTTCTTTAATTTCTTGTTCAGCACGATGAAGCGCAGCAAAAGGAATCCTAAGAAAAGTAAGGCGGCTATAAGGATTACCACGAATGTAATAAGTCCAACAATCATATATTGCTTAACAGACAATTTATCGTCTTTCTCCTGTATTGTCTGTAGGCTCTGATCGTATTTTTGTTGTAATGCCCCTAGCTTATCCTCTGCCGTAAGAGCCTTTACGGAATCCGTCCATACGATGTATTTGTCGTAGGTACGTTCCATCAGTGGGGCGTTGTTTGCCTTACGAGCGATAGAGATCAGGTTCCGGTAGCAATCGTTCACCTTGTCGTATTCTTTTTTCTCCTTATACTGGTTGATCAGTTTCTGGAAAGCAGCGTCCCCCTGCTCGTTTTGCCCGAACGTATAATAATAACCCGCTTGGGTATATAATAAATTGTTCGATAACTTCTCATCACCCGCTTGGCTGGCCAGATTATCTAATGTATTGAGTTGAACTTGCGCTTGGGCGGCGTTCTTTAGCTTAATATACATTTCCAACCGCTCTTTCGTTACTTGGAAGCGTTGCTCATAGAGCGATTTTTGCAACTTCAGTTCCTCGGTTAAGATGAATTGGTTCATCTGGCGGCAAAGATCGAATGCCTCTTGGTAATAATTCTCGCAATAATATAGATAAGCCGCCTGCGTACCGGCATCGATTGCCTGTTTGTAATCACCTTTTTGGGATAAGCTCTTGTAAGCTTGTAAAAAAAAGATAACGAGCTTTGGTGTAGTCTTTTTTTCCAGGCTGCTTTGTGCCTGTTTCATAAATTGATTCGTCGTGTTTTGCGCCTGCATGACCGGACAGAAACAAAGCATAAAAGATAGTAAAAGATAAATGACCCTCATAACTTAAATTTTTTTGAAGTAAAAATATGTATTTACTGGGATTCATACAAAATATATCAGGGGAAAAATAATAGATATTTTATTTTAAGATACGATTTGTGTGTCAATATTCATATTTATTTTGTCAATTCTGAAAGTTCTGAACAAGTGGAATGTGCTATCTTTATCACATTTATTAACTTTAAGAATTGTGTTTATGAGTATATCCGTATTAACAAAAGGCATGTCGTGTCTATTCTTTTGTTTTTGTGTTTGTTGTATGAATGCGCAAGTAAGAAACACTGATCCTGTACGTCACTTGAGGATATCCGGTTATTTGGGGCAACGGATCGACGCTTGTATCGAGTATCGAGTGAAAGCTCAAGATGTGGATCATTTGGTGGAACCTTTTCGGCATAAGGAAGAAACCTCGCGCTGGCAATCGGAATTTTGGGGAAAGTGGATACAAGGGGCGATCGCCTCATACCGTTATAATAAAGATCCTGAGTTGTACAAGATTATTAAGAATGGAGCGGAGTCGTTGATGGAAACCCAATTACCGAATGGGTATATCGGTAATTATTCCGAGGAAGCGCAGTTGAACCAGTGGGATATATGGGGGCGGAAATACACGGCTTTAGGTTTGATCGCTTATTATGACTTATCCGGGGATCGAAAAGCTTTGGATGCCGCCTGCCGGGTGATCGACCATTTGATGACGCAGGTGGGACCCGGAAAAGTGAATATCGTGACGACCGGTAATTATATAGGAATGCCAAGCTCTTCGGTACTTGAGCCGGTGATGTATCTGTATAATCGTACCCGGCAAGATAAATATCTGGATTTTGCCAAGTACATCGTAAAGCAATGGGAGACTCCGGAAGGCCCTCGATTGATTAGTAAGGCGATTGCGGATATTCCTGTCGCCGGACGTTTTCCACATCCAAAGGTTTGGTTCTCTCCGGAGAATGGACAAAAAGCATATGAGATGATGTCTTGTTATGAGGGCTTGTTGGAACTTTACAAGGTCACTAAGAATCCATTATATTTATCTGTGGTGGAGAAAACGATGAATCATATTATCAATGAGGAAATCAATGTGGCTGGTTCCGGTAGTGCGTTCGAGTGCTGGTATGGGGGCAAGGCGTTACAAACTTATCCTACTTATCATACGATGGAGACTTGTGTGACGTTCACGTGGATGCAGATTTGTGACAGGATGCTCGGACTAACCGGAAATTCCTTATATGCGGACCAGATCGAGAAGGCTATGTATAACGCTTTACTAGCCTCGCTGAAAGCGGATGCCTCTCAAATAGCGAAATACAGTCCGTTGGAGGGCTGGCGGCATGAAGGAGAGGAGCAATGCGGTATGCATATCAATTGTTGCAATGCGAATGGACCTCGTGCTTTCGCGATGATTCCGCAATTCGCTTATCAGATAAACGGCAGACGTATCGATGTCAACCTATATGCGGCTTCGAGCGTGGAGGTAGAGTTGGATAAAAAGACGAGGGTGTCGATGACACAGGAGACGAACTACCCGATAGACGGGCAAGTCCGGATTGTGGTGGAACCGGAGAAGACGAGTGATTTTACGATCGCCTTGCGTATCCCGGCGTGGAGTGAGCGAACTGTGGTGTCTGTCAATGGTGAGCCTTTAACGGATCTGTTGGCTGGAGCATACCTACCGATTCATAGGACTTGGGAGAAAGGGGATGAAATTACGGTGGAGTTGGATATGCGGGCTCGCTTGGTGGAGCTGAACGAGGCTCAAGCGATCGTAAGAGGCCCTTTGGTGCTGGCTAGAGATAGCCGCTTTAAGGATGGAGATGTGGATGAGGCTTCCGTGATCGTCAGCAAGGATGGTTATGTGGAATTAACTCCGGTACAAGCCCCCGATTTCGCTTGGATGGCTTTTTACCGTTCCTATGGTTTTAGGAACGGATTTGGAAGGAAACGGCAAGGCTCGCCCGATTCATCTGTGCGATTTCGCATCAGCTGGTAATACGTGGAATCAGGCAGAACGTTATAGAGTGTGGCTACCAAAAACATGGAATGTCATGCGTACGCCTTATAAACCTTATTGAGCGGTTCACTCCAGCTCAATGCGTCCGATCCCTGAATTCCGAGGGTGTAACCCCTTCTTTCTTCTTAAAGAATGTGGAGAACTGGCCGGCATTCTCGAAATGCAGGCTATAGGCGATCTCGGAGATCGTCAAAGGGGTGCTAGTCAGAAGCTCTTTCGCACGAAGGAGCTTCTGTTGTAATTGATATTGGGGGGGGAGACGCCGGTGTATTCCTTAAACATCCGGCGAAACCATGAATAACCTAAACCAAGACGGGCAGCGATCTCTTCCGGACTTAATGGGTCCTCGATGTTCTCCTTCATTAATATACGTGCCTCGTTGATTTTATCTACGACATAGGTGTTCGTGAAGGAGTTGTTCTTTTCCTTATAATATACGGAGCCTAATATATGAAGCACGATACTGGAGATCATCTGTTGGTAACCGGATTTCTCCTCCGAGGCGAACTTCAGTATATCCTCATAAAGTCCGACGATCGTAGCGCTCAGCCCGATCCGGTGTAGCGGCTCTTCCTTGGTAAAGAATTTCTTCTCCACACGTTTATCGATATGAATACCCCGAAAACCTACCCAATACTCATCCCATCCCGTTTCCCGGTCCGGATAATAACTATGCCATTCCCCGGGGAAAAGGAGGATCATCGTCCCTGCGTTTATCTTTTGCGATTTACAAGACTGGGAGGAAAAGTACCCGCTACCTTTCGTTATATATACCAATTGATACTCATTCAGGATGCGCCCGGTCTGAGGCTTGAAATTATACTTCTCCGGATGCCGGGAAAGTGGATAGGCGCAACCCGGCGGGATGAATTGATATCCGACCGTCGTGACGACGATTCCCCATTCCTCATCCGTAGCGCTGATCGTCAAGTAACGTAGTAAATCATTCCGCAGTTCGTTCATGTCAGATTTGAAAGGTTTAAAATCATTTTCGTAAGCAAATATAGCAATAATGCTTCTACTTTTGCTTTCGTCAAACAAATAACTTTGTTAAGCCATGAAGGAATATAATTTTCTAGCCTTTGATATAGGGGCTACCAGTGGACGGGCCGTGCTCGGGACCTTAAAGGATGCCAAATTTGAAATGAAAGAGATCCATCGGTTCCCGAATCCGATGGTGGAATTACACGGACGGTTTTATTGGGATATCTATCATCTTTATACTTCTCTTATAGAAAGCTTGACGATATGCGCCCGGCAAAGAATCCGGTTGCACTCGATCGGAATAGATACATGGGGGTGGATTTTGGGTATGTGGCTTTGGATGGCTCTTTATTGGGCTTACCTCGTGCTTACCGAGATCCTTATACGGACGGCGCTCCCGAGGACTTTTTCAAACGGATTCCCAAGGAAGAGGTCTATAAGCGGACAGGTATTCAAGTGATGCCGTTTAATAGCTTGTTCCAGCTTTTCAGGGCGGGGCAAGACTCGTTTATACCGCAGGAAGTGGCGGAAAAGATATTATTCATACCGGACCTTTTGGCTTATATGTTGACGGAGCGTATGGTATGTGAATATACGATCGCTTCCACGTCTCAATTATTGAACCCGGAAACCCATAAATTCGATTACAAGCTCTTGGAGGCCGTGGGTGTATCTCCTACTTTGATGTGTCCGGTGGTGATGCCGGGGACGTTGATCGGGCGGTTGAGCGAGTCGATCGCCCGTAAGACAGGAATCGGGGAAATCCCGGTAATCGCCGTGGCTGGTCACGATACGGCGTCGGCGGTAGCCGCTGTTCCTGCTTCTTCTCCTAATTTCGCTTACTTGAGTAGTGGTACTTGGAGCTTGATGGGTATCGAGGTGGAGAAGCCGATCATCAACGAGGTATCTTTCAAGAATAATTTCACGAATGAGGGGGTATCGAGGGTACGACTCGCTTTTTTTGAAGAATATTACAGGTATGTGGATCTTGGAACGTTGCCGGGAGCAATGGAAGCGGTCCGGATTGGATTATTCGTACGATGATATGGTTCGGATGGCGGAGTTGAGCGAATTTACTTCTTTGATCAATCCGGATGATCCTCGTTTCGCCAATCCTGAGAGTATGCTACGTGAGATCACGGCCTATTGTGAGGAAACCGGACAGGCTGTTCCCGCTTCGGACGCCGATTATGTACATTGTATATTTTATAGCTTGGCGAATCGTTATAAAGAGGTGCTGGAAATACTCAAATCGATGTCGCCACATCCGATTGAACGATTGCATGTGATAGGTGGTGGCTCTCGGAACGATCTGCTGAATCAGTTGACAGCCAACGCTATCGGTATTCCCGTATTGGCAGGCCCGTCTGAGGCGACAGCCATTGGAAATTGCTTGATACAGGCTAAGTCGGCAGGATTACTGACGGATTGTTGGGAGATGCGAAGACTGATAGCCACCGCATTCCCTCCCAAGGAATTTTATCCGGAAAGGTGATACACATTCAAATCATATAAATTTAAAAACATCATACCATGACAAAAGACAGTTTAATTCAACAGGCATTTGAAGTAGCGGCAGAACGCTATGCGGCCGTAGGTGTAGACGTTCGTAAAGCTTTAGAGGATATGAAGAAAATATCCCTATCCCTGCATTGCTGGCAGGCCGATGACGTAAGCGGTTTCGAGAACCAAGGCGGCTCCTTGACTGGTGGTATACAAGTGACCGGCAATTATCCGGGACGTGCCCGTACTATCGACGAGTTGCGCCGGGATGTATTGAAGGCGAAATCCTATATCCCCGGTAATCATCGGCTTAGTCTGCATGAGATCTACGGGGATTTCCAAGGGGAGAAAGTAGACCGTGACGAGGTAGAACCCCGTCATTTCGAGAGCTGGATACAATGGGCGAAAGAGAATGATTTCAAGCTAGACTTCAACAGTACCTCTTTCTCGCACCCTAAAAGCGGAGATTTGACCTTGGCGAACCCCAGCGAGGATATCCGTAACTTCTGGATCGAGCATACGAAGCGTTGTCGCTGGATCAGCGATGAGATGGGCAAAGCCCAGAACGATCCTTGCATGATGAACCTTTGGATACATGACGGGAGCAAGGAAGTACCGGCCGGCCGCTTACGTTATCGCCGTATCTTGGAGGAATCGCTGGATGAGATATTCGCTACCGAATATAAATGGATGAAAGATTGTATCGAGGCGAAACTCTTCGGTATCGGTCTGGAAAGTTATACGGTAGGTTCCTATGATTTCTATTTGGGTTACGGGGCGAAAAAGAACAAGATCGTTACCTTGGACACCGGCCATTTCCATTTGACGGAAAGTATCGCCGACAAGGTTTCCTCGTTATTGCTGTTTACGCCCGAGATCATGTTGCACGTAAGTCGTCCGATCCGTTGGGATAGCGATCATGTCGTGATCTTGAATGACGATGTGCAGGATTTAGCCCGTGAGATCGTGCGTTGCGACGCCTTGGACCGGGTACATATCGGTTTGGATTATTTCGACGCTACCATCAATCGTATCGGTGCTTATGTCATTGGTAGCCGTGCTACGCAAAAAGCCTTTATGCTCGCTTTGCTGGAGCCGATCGCCTTGCTTCGCCAGTACGAGGATGAGGGTAAGTATTTCCAGCGTCTTGCCTTGCAGGAGGAAGCGAAGAGTCTGCCTTGGGGGGCGGTTTGGGATATGTATTGTCTACAAAGTGGGGTCCCCGTAGGAGAGTCTTATATCGCTGAGATCGAGAAATATGAGTCCGACGTTACCTCAAGACGGCAATGATAGAGATCGGGATCGGGTTGTTGATCATCGCGATCGGCAGTTTCGGGCAGAGTAGCTCGTACGTGCCGATCAATAAGATCCGGGATTGGAGTTGGGAAAGCTTTTGGTTGGTGCAAGGTATCTTCGCTTGGTTGGTTTTCCCTTATCTCGGGGCGATGTTGGCGGTACCGGAAGGGAGTACCTTGCTGGAGCTATGGTGTTCGCCGGGTAGCTTGGGAGCGGTTATCTATGGCATGCTCTGGGGTGTCGGCGGGTTGACTTTCGGGTTGAGTATGCGTTATCTGGGCGTAGCTTTGGGACAGAGCATCGCCTTGGGTACATGCGCCGGTTTTGGTACGCTCTTCCCGGCTTTGTTCGGTGGAACGAATCTGTTTGAGGGAACCGGATTGATCCTGTTGACCGGTGTTTGCATTACCTTAGCGGGTATCGCCGTGATCGGTTACGCCGGAAGCCTGCGGGCCCGGAATATGAGTGAGGAGGAGAAGAAAGCGGCGGTGAAGGATTTTGCCTTGACTAAGGGCTTGGCGGTAGCCTTGCTTGCCGGTGTGATGAGCGCCTGCTTCAATTTGGGTTTGGAATCGGGAAACGAGGTGCTGGCGAAAGCGAGAGAGGCGGGAGCTAGCGATCTCTTCGCCTTGAATCCCGTAATACTGTTGGTTACTTTGGGCGGCTTTTGTACGAACGCTGTGTATTGTATTTTCCAGAACGTGAAAAACGGGACGGGCAAGGATTATTTCTCGGTATCGGGAGGTACATTGCTGAATAATGTCTTATTTTGCGCTTTGGCAGGCGTGCTTTGGTACTCGCAGTTCTTCGGACTGGGGATGGGAAAGAGCTATTTCTCGGATTCCCCGGTTATGCTGGCTTTCTCGTGGAGTATCCTGATGTCGTTGAATGTTATTTTCAGTAATGTCTGGGGCATCTTATTAAAAGAATGGAAGGGCGTGGATCGCCGGACGATCGTGGTATTGATTACCGGCATGTGTATCTTGATCCTTTCCTTATTATATCCGAATATAGTTTAATTAAAATAGACATGATAATACTAAGAAACAATGAACGCCTGATGGCGGAAATAGATCGTATCGCCGAGGTCGCCGGCTATTTGTGGACCAAGGGTTGGGCTGAGCGAAACGGCGGGAATATATCGGTGAACCTGACTACTTTATTGAGCGAGGAGGAGAAGGCGTTGCCGGCTTTGGTTTCCTCGATTCCCTTGCAAGAGGCGATGACGGCCTTATGCGGGCACGTCTTTTATGTGACGGGTACCGGGAAACGGATGCGTTACGTGGCGAAAGATCCTTTTGCCAACGGTTCCTTGATCCGTATCGCCGCCGATGGGAAATCGTATGATATCATAGCGGAGCAACCGATCCAACCGACTTCCGAGTTGCCTTCCCATTTGTTGATGCACAATTTCTTGCGTGCGAAGGGACGGGATAACCGGGTGGTATTGCATACGCATCCGACGGATATTATCGGCATGACGCATTGCAAGCCGTTCTTGGATTCGGAGAAGATTACCCGCACGTTATGGAGTATGATCCCGGAATGTCGGATTATCGTGCCGAAAGGGGTCGGTATTGTTCCTTACGAGATACCGGGCACTTTGGCGTTGGCGCACGCTACGATCCGTCAGTTAGAGGAGCACGACGTGGTGTTCTGGGAGAAGCACGGTATCCTTGCCGTCGGTGAGGACCTGATCGAGTGCTTCGATGCGATTGATACGTTGAGTAAATCCGCCCAGATCTATTTCAGTGCCCGCATGACCGGTTACGAGCCGGAAGGTATGACGGATCAGCAATTGGATGACTTGGTTCCGGCTTTTGGACTCTAGCGTATGCGAAAGAAATTAATCATTCTATTCATAGGGATCGGTTCGTTCACGTTGTTCGCCCAGCAGCGAGACCATCGGACACGGGAGTATATCGCCCCGGTCCGTATTGTCTGGCAGCAAGATAGTTCGCGAATTACGGGAGCGAACCATTTGCTTGTTCCGGGCAACGGACAGTCGGATTTGGCGAATAATCGGTTGTGTGTGTTGAAAAGTACGCCAACCGAACATCCCGCTTTGCTGCTTGATTTCGGGAAGGAGTTGCAAGGCGGCCTTCAGCTGGTGACCGGTATGCCGCCGTCTCACGATCCGGTTTCCGTGCGGGTTCGTTTCGGCGAGTCCGTTAGTGAGGCTATGTGCGAGATAGATGGCGCGAACGGGGCGAGCAACGATCATGCGATGCGGGATTTCGTGGTATCGCTCCCTTGGCTGGGCGTGCAGGAGATCGGTAATTCCGGTTTCCGTTTCGTGCGTATTGATGTATTGGGTGATTCTACGGAGTTGCAATTAAAAGAGGTCCGTGCGATCTCCACGTTCCGGGATATTCCTTATCTGGGCTCTTTTCGTTGTAATGACGAGCGGTTGAACCGGATCTGGAAGACAGGTGCGTACACGGTCCACTTGAATATGCAGGAATATCTATGGGACGGCGTAAAACGGGATCGTCTGGTCTGGGTGGGGGATTTACATCCGGAGGTAATGACGGTCAGTACCGTCTTCGGTTATAATGAGGTGGTTCCTAAGAGCTTGGATTTGATTCGGGATATTACGCCGCTGCCTAGTTGGATGAACGGTATCAGTTCGTACTCGATCTGGTGGTTGTTGATTCAGCGGGATTGGTATTATTACCAAGGGAATCTTGCGTATCTACAAGAGCAACGCTCTTATATGACTGCTTTGTTGCGTCACTTGATCTCGAAGGTTGACCCCAGCGGACAAGAGAGACTGGATGGGAACCGTTTCTTGGATTGGCCTTCCAGTGAGAATACACCCGCTATCGATGCCGGCCTTCAATCGCTGATGATACAAGCCATGCGTGCGGGAGAGGAGTTATGTACCGTTTTAGGCGAGGATGCGTTGGCCTCGGAATGCCGTATGGTAGCTTCCAAGGCTATTGAGTTTTCCCTTCGGAAGAAATCCCGGTTCCCTTCGGAGAAAGATCGGATTACGCCCGGGGACAAACAGGCCGCCGCTTTGATGGCTCTGGCGGGTATCATGGATGCTAAGGAGGCGAACGAGCGTTGCTTGGCAGTGGACGGGGCGAAAGGCTTCTCTACGTTTTACGGGTATTATATGCTACGGGCAATGGCGTTGGCTGGTAATTACCAAGGTGCGTTAGATGTGATCCGTACGTATTGGGGAGCTATGCTGGATGTAGGTGCTACTACGTTTTGGGAGGATTTCAATATGGAATGGCTTCCGGATGCAGGGCGTATTGATGAGCTGGTCCCCGCTGGAAAGAAAGATATTCATGGAGATTATGGAGCGTATTGCTATCAAGGTTTCCGCCATAGCTTGTGCCATGGATGGGCTTCGGGCCCCACATCGTGGTTAAGCGAGTACGTATTGGGCGTACAAGTGGTGGAACCGGGTTGCCGTACGGTACGTATCATCCCACATCTGGGAGATCTCGAATGGGTGGAAGGTACGTTTCCCACGCCTTATGGGGTGATTGAGATCCGACATGAGAAAGGTGCGGACGGTAAGGTGATAAGCCATATCAACGCTCCTGAAGAGATACGAGTTACCCCGTAGCTCTTATACTTAGTTGTAGAGACGGGGCGTGCCCCGTCTCATCACAGACTGATAGTATTTAAGTTGCCATTTAGCTGGGATGAGACGGGGCACGCCCCGTCTCTACAACTGGATATGTTGAATGTATATAATTATAGAATATATGAAACAAACTATTTGCATCTACGCTTTCGCCGCCCTCTTATTAGGCGGTTGTAAAAGCAATAATGAATTAACGATACCTACGAATCTCCGTACGGAATACCTTACGGAGCCTATCGGCTTGGATACTTCGTCTCCTCGCTTTACATGGGAATACTCCGGAAATGAGGAGGGCTTTAAGGCTTCCCGCTATGAGGTACGGATCGGTACGAGTCCGGACGACTTGCGGCCCTATGCGGAAGGAATGGCCCTGAAACCTCATACCCGTTATTACTGGAATGTTACGGTATGGGATGGTGAAGGGCGTCCGTGCGCTACCTCGGAGACGGCTTCTTTCGAGACCGCTAAGTTCGATCCCTCGGATTGGTCCGCCTCTTGGATTACCGATCATAAGGATAAGGAGTTCGAGCCTGCCCCTTTGTTCCGCAAGTCTTTCCCGGTAGGCAAGGAAGTGAAGGATGCCCGTGTGTACGTAGCATCTGCTGGGTATCATGAGCTATTCATCAATGGCGAGCGGGTCGGAACGAATTATCTGGACCCGGGGTATACGCATTTCGATAAACGTATCTTGTACGTGACGCATGATGTTACCTCTTTGCTGAAGCAAGGCGACAACGCCGTGGCCGCTGTTCTGGGAAACGGCTGGTACAATGAGCAGTCCGTGGCGGTCTGGAATTTCCATGAGGCACGCTGGCGGAATCGTCCCCGCCTGCTATGTGAGTTGCGTATTACCTATACGGATGGTACGACGGAGGTGATTGGTTCGGACGAGACTTGGAAGACTTCCACCGGGGCCTATACCTATAATAATATATACAGCGGCGATAAATTCGATGCCCGGCTGGAAGAGGCCGGCTGGAAAAACGCTCATTTCGACGATAGTAAATGGGAAGCGGCACTTCCGGCGCAGGCTCCGGCACCTCTGTTGGTAGCCCAGCAAATGCCGGGAATCCGTATCACGGAAGAGGTGAGGCCCGTGTCGATGAAACGTTTCTCCGATCAGTTATATGTATATTCTTTCCCGAAGAACATGTCCGGCCTTTGCCGCTTGAAGGTGAAAGGTGAGGCGGGAACCCGTATCACGTTAAAACATGGTGAGTTGTTGAAGAAAGACGGTCGCTTGGAGCAAGGCAATATCAATGTATATTATCATCCGGTCAAACCGGACGAGGTATTCCAGATGGATGTCTTTACCTTGAAAGGTACGGGAGAGGAGGAGATCTTCATGCCTTCCTTCTCTTATCACGGTTTCCAATACGTGGAGGTGGAGAGCAGCCGTCCCGTTACTTTAACGGAAGAGAACTTGACCGGCTTGTTTATGCATACCGATGTCCGTCCGTCCGGTTCCTTCGCTTGTTCGAATCCTCTATTGAATAAGATATGGGAGGCTACGATGCAGGCTTACCGTAGTAACCTGCACAGTATCCCGACCGATTGTCCGCAACGGGAGAAGAATGGCTGGACAGCCGATGCGCATATCGCGATCGACCTCGGTTTGCTGGGCTTCGATGGTATCACGCTTTATGAGAAATGGATGAATGATATTATCGATAACCAGCGTGAGGCGGGTGAGATTTCCGGTATCATTCCTTCCAGCGGTTGGGGATATGGCGAGTGGCCGGGTCCGGTTTGGGACGCTGTCATGTTTATCATCCCGAACGCCTTGTATGATTATTATGGCGAGTCTCGCAGTATAGAACGCTTATATCCTACGATGCTGCGATATCTGGATTATTTGAAGACGAAAGAGAAAGACGGTTACTTGCCGTTTGGCTTGGGTGACTGGGTGTATTGGAAAGCTACGACGAATAATGAATATACCTCTACCGCCTACTATTATCTGGATTATAAGTTGATGGCTCGCTTCGCCTCTTTGCTGGGCAAGGACGCCGCTCCTTATCAAGAGAAAGCGAATACGCTCAAATCCTTGATCAACCAGAAGTTCTTCAACGCCGAGACCGGTGTGTATGCCGAAGGGACCCAAACGGCGCAAGCCTTGGCCTTGTATCTGGGACTTGTACCGGAAGGAAAGGAACAACTCGTGGCGGATAAGCTGCGTGAGGTGGTAGCGGGAAATAACTATTTCTTGGATTTTGGTCTATTAGGCAGTAAGACCGTTCCGGCCATGCTTACGAAATATGGCTATATCGAGGATGCCATGAAGATGATCACGAAGACCGAGGCACCTTCTTGGGGATATTGGGTAGAGACGATGGGTTACTCCACATTACCAGAGACGTGGACACTTAGTCCGAAGTTTGCCGACGCTTCCTTGAACCATGTCTTTATGGGAGATGTCTCCGCTTGGATGATGAACCAGCTGGCCGGTATCAATCATGACGACTCGGCTCCGGGCTTCCGTCATATCCGTATCACTCCTCATTTCGTGAAAGAACTGGATTGGGCGAAAGGTGAGTACCATTCCGTACGCGGCCGTATCGCAAGCGAATGGAAACGGGAAGGGGATAAGGTTATGCTTACCGTGACGATTCCGGCTGATTGCTCCGCCGATATCGTGGTAGGCGATCAGACCGAGACCGTATCCGCCGGTACGCATACATTTACATATCCCGCTTAATATACTTAGTTGTAGAGACGGGGCGTGCCCCGTCTCCCACCGGCTGATAGTATCTTTAAGTTACCTTTTTGGGGGATGAGACGGGGCACGCCCCGTCTCTACAACCAGATAATTATAAACTGTTGAACTTTAAAGATTAAATTTATGAATAAGCTACTCATTGCCTTCTTTTTGTTCCTCTTGCCTTTCGGCTGGATAAAGGCGACAGCTTCATCTCATCCCGAATCCTTCCCTTGGAAAGCCCAATGGATCAATACCGAGCGTTGCCAAAGCGCTACGAATACTTGGTTGATCTACCGTAAATCATTCGGCGTGACGGATGTCCCGGACCAACTCATCGCCCGTATCGCCGCCGATTCCAAGTATTGGCTTTGGATCAACGACCAACTGGTTATCTTTGAGGGGGGCTTGAAAAGAGGACCTTCTCCTTCCGGGACTTATTACGATCCGGTAGATATCGCCCCTTACCTGACAAAGGGCTCGAACACCATCGCTATCTTGCTCTGGCATTTCGGGAAAGACGGTTTCAGTCATATCAACAGCGGGAAAGCAGCTTTGTTATTCGAGGCGATCGCTCCGGGACTGGAGATCGTCTCCGATGCGAGCTGGCAGTGCGCCTTGTATGAGGCTTATCAAAATACCGAGGCCCCTTTCCCGAATTACCGTATGCCGGAGAGTAATATGGGCTTCGATGCCCGTCAAGCGATAACAAACTGGAATCGTACGAGTTTCGAAGGTTCCCTTCCGGGGGCGGTCTGCGTCGGTAAGGCGGGGAAAGCTCCTTTCGGGGATCTGGTGGAACGTCCGATACCCCAGTGGAAAAACAGCGGTCTGTTATCCTATGTATCCGTCCGGGAATCCTTGAGAGGCGATACCCTGTTCTGTCGTTTGCCCTATAATGCCCAGATCACTCCGTATATGAAAGTAGAGGCGGAGGCCGGGAAGACTATCCACATCCGGATGGATAATTACGAGGGAGGAAGCGAGCGCAACGTACGTGCCGAATATATTACCCGTGAGGGTGAGCAGGAATACGAAAGCTATGGCTGGATGAACGGCCATGAGGTCTATTACATCATCCCCGAGGGCGTGAAGGTGCTGGATGTGAAATACCGTGAGACCGGTTACAACACGGACCTCGCCGGCTCTTTCCATTGTGACGACCCGTTCTACGACGAGCTTTGGCAACGTTCTGCCCGCACCTTATACATAACGATGCGTGATAATTATATGGACTGTCCGGACCGTGAACGTGCCCAATGGTGGGGTGACGAGGTGAATGAGCTAGGCGAGGCTTTCTACGCCCTTTCTCCGTCCGGGCAGAAACTAGCCGTAAAAGGCATCCATGAATTAATGAATTGGCAGCGGGAGGACGGAACGCTCTACGCTCCGGTTCCGGCGGGTAATTGGGATAAGGAGCTTCCTTTACAGATGTTGGCGTCTATCGGTTGGTACGGTTTTTATACGCAATATTATTATAGTGCCGACAGTAGTTTCGTTCCGGTGATATACGACCGGATGCGCCGTTACCTGCATGAGGTCTGGCAAGTCGATAAGAGTGGCTTGGTGATCGAGCGTCAAGGCGCTTGGAGTTGGGGCGACTGGGGCGAGCACGTCGATATGGGTGTATTGACCAATTGCTGGTATTATCTGGCCTTGAAAGCGGAGCGAGCCTTCGCCCTGCAACTCGGCAAGGATAAGGATGCCGATGAGATCTCCCGGATGATGCGTAGCATAGAACGTTGTTTCGACACGAAGTTCTGGACAGGTTCCGCCTATCGCTCCCCCGGCTATAAGGGGGAGACGGACGATCGCTCCCAAGCCATGGCGGTTGTTTCTGGACTGGCCTCGAAAGATAAGTATCCGGCGCTGACGAAGGTACTTAAAAAGGAGTATCACGCCAGCCCTTATATGGAGAAGTATGTTCTAGAAGCCCTTTTCCAGATGGGCGAGCCGGCGTTTGCCTTGGAACGGATGAAGCAACGTTACACCCGTATGCTGGATTATGCCGAATATACGACCTTGTTCGAGGGATGGGGCATCGGAGCCGAGGGCTTCGGTGGCGGCACGATCAATCACGCTTGGAGCGGTGGCCCGCTTACCTTATTGAGCCAGAAGGTCTGTGGTATCGAGCCAACCTCTCCCGGCTTCCGTACCTTTAAGATTGCGCCTCAACTGGGTTCCTTATCGGAAGCCTCTGCCAGTCTAGAGACTCATTATGGAACCATCCAAGTAAGTATCAAGAAGAAAGGCAAGCGATTGAAGTTCGATCTCCAAATCCCGGAAGGCACCTCCGCCGAACTGATAAAGCCAAATGGTACCCGCAAGCATCTCGGCCCGGGGCACCATCAAGTGGATTAGTGATCTGTGTGTTTGTTATATTTCTCAAAAACAGAAGCAAAGAATAAATATTTTGGTAAAGAACGGAATTTATCCTACATTTGTAATATATAAGTATTATATCGAAGGATATGGAAAAAGAGAAAAATAGCAAGATTACCAAAGAAGAGGCTTTGCGTCGGTTGGAGACCGCACGGAAGCTGAAGCGAGAGTATGTAGCTAAACTGGAAAAAGAGATGAAAGAAGAGTTTAAGAAACGTACAGGGCAAGAAGCTACTTATTTTGAAGTATGGTAAGCCTTAACCTTGAACGTATAAATTCTAATTCTCCTTATGCGGTAACAGCTCTTAGGGATTCTATGTGTTTCCGGTTTGTTACGGACTTTGGTGTGATTTATTATGCAAGCAGAGTATGCGCAATCGCCTTTTTGAGTTTTGGTTTCATTCCTCGCCGCGTAAATCTGATTTCGCTTTCATGTCTGCGGACATCCGAGATGCAGATGGGATACAGAATTATGCGGCGATTATTATTCGACTCGATAATCCCAATTTGAAGTCTATAGTCGCGGAGTTTACTGAAACAATACAAATGCTTAGTCAAAAGCCGGAGTAAAATGTATGTGTTTTCTCCGGCCCGGGGCACCATTGGGTGGATTAGCGATCGCCCTCTGTTTTCCTGCGGACATACCCCCGGTGGCTTCCATAACCCGATATGGTGAGCCCACTCGCCGGATCGCTGCTGAGTCGTAGTAGCTCCCGGTTTGCGCTACTGCGTTTTAGTCCGGTGATAGCCATGTAGTCTTGTATGCGCAAGAATGGGTGCTCGTGAAGGTAATCCAATGCCCGCGTCCGGCGCTCCTCTTCGGTGAAGGGCGATTTCCATACACGGCTGATACCTCCCCGTCTTAAGTCGCAACGCAGGTTAGTTTCCCGTACCAGTTCCTTGTCGGCCCGGTAGTTGATGCCATTCACCTCGATGCTCCGTGCGTTACGCTTCGGTTCGTCACCATCCAGCGAGTCGATCTCCTTGTCCTTCACCACGCCTAGGCGGGGCGTGAACGTACCGATGCCATCCAACGTGACCGACTGCCCTTCCGCCATGCAATAGGCCAGATATTCCGCTACTGTCGTCATCACTTGCATAACGTTACCCTTGCTCAAGCCCGATCCGGGGTAGGTGATCCGTTCCACGAAATCCTCCATATCCATGTTCCGTTGTATCTTCATCCGATAATACACAGGCTTTTCCCCCGTCCCGTTCAGGTCGCACATCTCTTGCTTGATATATTCTGCCATAACTGCTACTAGGTATAATTGTTTGTATCTTCAAGTTAAAAACATTCTTCTTACTATATACAAATATACTTACTACTTGATCTATTTCCAAATTATCACCGTGGAATATATAGACCACGTCTTGATCTGTACAGACCACGTCGTGGTTTGTAGAATTATACAGTATGCGAACAAGAATTCATCTGCTACCGATAAGGTATTTATGCGGTATCGGAGCGTTATTTACTTAGGGAGAAGCGGGCAACCCTCACGTTTCCTCCGCCAAGTACGTCGGCCAACCCTGCGGGATTCTCTTTCTTCCCTAAACGGGTATAGCTGTAAGACGAGGAAAAGGTCTCGTAGAAAAGGACTACCGTATTCGCTCCCCATAGAAGTAGGTCGCTTGTATGGATTATACCCGAACGTATTGGTCGCGATCAAGAGTATTATACTCGTTTTCCCTGCTCGTATGCTTGCCTCAAGGTCGGGTTCCCTTCGATCTCGCCCACGTGCCACACACCACCGCAGAATAGCGTTCCTTTCACGGTCGGGTTCTCCAGACAGTCGAGGAATCCCATAAAGTTGGCCACAATGCGATCCATGATGCCGTTATCGTCTTCAGCGGCCGTGGCGATGAAGTAAAACTCCTTGTTTTTCATTTCGGTATAAGGACCGCAGCAACGGTCTATCAGCGTCTTCATCTGTGCGCTCATGGCATAGAAATAGACCGGCGTAGCCATCACGATCACATCGGCGGCAAGCATCTTTCCGATAATCTCTGCCGCGTCATCTTTTTGTGGACAAGGCTTCTTGTATTGGCTGCACACGCCGCATCCCGTGCAGGGGTGAATGGTCTTGTCTCGCAGAAAAACCTTTTCCACACGATGACCGCTTTCGATCGCCCCTTGCATAAACTCATCGCATAGCGTATCGGAATTGCCTCCACGACGGGGGCTGGAAGATAAAATCAATACATTTTTCATGTTTACTGTTATTTATTAGGTTCTACATTCATTTTTAGGATACAAAAATAGCGAGATAATCCCTATCTTGCGGTAGACAAATTACGGATGTTATGACCCTAATTACATAATAATACGGAAGAATGATCACAACGGACTCCGGTGAGCAAGTCGAGGCACTTGCTCCCATCATCATTTCGGCCAGCCGGTCAACGGATATTCCGGCCTTTTATGCCAAGTGGTTCTTTAATCGTTTGGCCAAGGGGTATTGTGTTTGGTATAATCCGTTTAATCGGCGGAAGATGTATGTGTCGTTTGAGCGGTGTAAGGCAATCGTGTTTTGGACAAAGAACCCGAAGCCGATATTATCTTATTTGCATGAGTTGGATAGGAGGGGTATCCATTATTATTTCCAGTTCACGTTGAATGACTATGTGAGCGAAGGCTTTGAGCCGAATGTGCCGAGCGTTACGCAACGGGTGGAGACATTTCGGGAGTTGTCGGAAATGATAGGGAAGGAACGGGTGATCTGGCGATTCGACCCATTGATTATAACTCCATCTATCACGCCTCGTGTCCTGCTTAGCCGTATTTGGAAGATCGGCAATCAGTTGAAAGGATATACTGATAAGCTCGTGTTCAGTTTCGTAGATGTAAAGGCGTATCGTAAGGTACAGAACAATCTTATAAAAGAGACGAATTGCTTTACGAAAGAGGATGTGGAAACCGCTGAGATGAATGCGATGCAACGTCAAGAAACTGTAGAGGGATTGGTGAAGTTGAGGGAAATTTGGGCTTCTACTGGTTGGAATGTGACACTCGCTACTTGTGCCGAGGATATTGACCTTACGGTTTATGGCATTGAGCATAACCGGTGTATCGACGGTGATTTAATGGAGCGTGTGTTTGGGAAGGATTATGAATTGGTTTATTATCTTCGAACAGGCCAATTACCTGAACCGGATCTTTTGGTACGTTTCCCGCTTTACCCGACAAACGCAAAGACCTAAAAGACAAAGGCCAACGGAAAGCCTGTGGTTGCATGATAAGCAAAGATATCGGTAGGTATAACACTTGCCGCCATTTCTGTGTCTATTGTTATGCCAATACAAGTAGGGAATGCGTACAAAAAGAATGCGGTACACTATTCGGACGATAGTGAAAGTTTGATTCGAAGTTAGATTTGAAAGCAAGGTCAAATTAAGCGGCGTATTAAATTAAGCCGTCTTTTATAGTAATCGAGACCAATACTATCCTAGAATAGTGTTGTATAACATGCCGGATTTATCTATTTTTGCGCCCAATACGAAAGGTTAAGAATAGGAAGTTTTAGGTATGGCAAAAAAGAAAGGTAAGCCTCAACCCCGGAAAAGCAAGAAGAAGCGGGCATCATCATTCATGTCCTCTGTAAAGAAGATGCTTCTTGGCGCTTTTGCGGTAGTTGTTTGTTTTATCGGTGTATTATTCATATATAACTGGTTTTATCCGGTATCCAAGACACGGCCTGTAGAGAAGAAACAGGATCGGGCGGAGACAATAGTCCGTCCGAAGATCTCGGACAAAGGCGGCTCCGGAACATCGGGTAAGAAAGCCGCACAAGCGACGAAAAACAAGCAAACGACGAACCCAAAGAAAGAGACCTCCGCTTATACTTTTCAAGGGGGAGCTGAGATACCGAGACTAAAGAATAAACAAAAAGAGCAGGTTATAAAGCATGAGGGCTATACGGTTTCTTATAATTCCGATTATAAGATCGCCAATTGGGTAGCCTATGAACTGACCTCGAAAGAGGCGACAAGTAAGAAGAACGAGCGGTCTAATAAGTTCGTCTCGGACCCCATGGTGAAAGGGGCTACCGCCACGAACGAGGACTATACCCGTTCCGGCTATGACCGAGGACATATGGCGCCTGCTGGCGATATGAAATGGTCCGCCAAGGCCATGCGAGAATCATTCTACCTAAGTAATATCTGTCCGCAAAAGCCCGGCTTGAACCGGGGTATCTGGAAAGATCTGGAAGAACAGGCTCGTTTGTGGGCGAAAGAGAATGGCTCTTTGTTGATCGTGACCGGCCCGGTGATCACGGACGACCTGAAACGATTAGGTAAGAATCGGGTGGGAATCCCGAAGACCTTTTATAAGGTAATCTGTACGATAACGAACGGTAAACCGGAAGGGGTAGGTTTTCTGTTTGATAATAAAGACTATGGAAAGACTCCGATGAAATCGATGATGATCCCTATCGATAGCGTTGAGAAGGTTACCGGAATTGACTTTTTTTCCCTTCTTTGCCTGATTCGATAGAAAATCCGATGGAAGCATACGTGAATGATGGTAGTTGGTCTTTTTTTAAGGCACGTTATGCTCAACAATCTCTAGGCGAGAATGTTTTATATTTACTGTGAAGAAAAAGAAATCATAATTAAATAACAAAATGCAAGTTATCATGAAAGGAAAATTAATCCCTGTGTTTGTTTTGGCAGCATTGGTTTCCTGTAGTCAACCACCCGTTAAGGAGCAAGGTCCTCGTCCAGTTAAATTGGCGGACGTTACTTCGCTGAACATGGTTGAGAAATCATTCAGTGGAGTGGTATCGCCCGATCAATTCAGTGATTTGGCGTTTAAGATGTCCGGCCCGCTGATCTCATTAAACGTGGATGAAGGCCAGAAGGTCCGTACGGGACAGATCGTGGCCGAGATCGATCCGCTGGACTTTAAATGGGAATATGAGGCGAAGAAAGCGTCTTTCCAGACCGCTGAGGCGCAATTGCAACGTGCGAAGAAGTTATTGTCCAAGCAAGCTATCTCCAAGCAAGAGTATGAGTCTACGGAAGCCTCTTACTCAAATGCCAAGGCGGCTTTCGAGTATGCGCAAAACACATTGAACCAGACAAAGCTTCGTGCGCCGTTCGATGGATTTATCCAGAAGAAATATGTGGAGAATTACCAGAAGGTACAGGCCGGACAAGGAATCGTTTGCTTGATCAACCCGAATAAGTTACAGGTCGTGTTTACGATGCCGGAGAGTAATATCAATTACTTCTCTTCTCCTTATTCTGTTTATGTGGAATTCGATAATTACAAGGGCGTTCGCTTCAAGGCGAAGGTGAAAGAATACGTGGAAGCCTCTCCGGATGGTTCCGGCGTTCCCGTATATCTGTATATCGACGATCCGAACTTTAATTTAGAGAAATATAAGGTAGCCGTAGGTTTCTCTTGCCGTGTGATCTTGAACGTGGATAGCGAGAGTTTCACGCAAGGCGCCGTATTGGTTCCGCTAGCCGCTGTCGTGGCTGACGATGCCAATAGCGATAAGTATGTGTTTGTTTATAATGGGCAGTCTCAAAAGGTTGAGCGTCGCAAGATTACCGAGTCTATGCTGATCGGCAAGGATGGCGTGATCGTAACGGATGGCTTGCGACCCGGCGAACAGGTTGTCTCAGCCGGAGCCACTCGTTTGGTGGATGGACAACAGGTAAAAGTATTAACAGATTAAGAGATAAACAATGAATATTCCAAAATATTCCTTAGAGAATAGTAAGATTATATACTTCTTTTCCTGGCTGTGATGCTGATTGGCGGTATATATTCTTTCTTCAAATTGCCGAAGAAGGAAGATTCTCCCTTCGTAATCAAGCAAGCGGTTTTGGTTACCCAATATCCGGGAGCGACACCTCAGGAGGTGGAGAAGCTGGTGACTGAGCCGATCGAACGGGAGATTCAGGCTATGTCGGATGTGTTCCAGATCAAATCTGAGTCTTATTTCGGTATGTCCAAGATTTCTATTGAGTTGCAGCCTACCTTGTCTCCGGATTATATGCCGGTCAAGTGGGACGAGTTGCGTCGTAAGGTGGCGAATATACAGCCCCGCCTTCCGTCTGGCGCCTCCTCGATATCCGTTAGTGATGACTTCGGTGACGTATTCGGAATTTATTATGCCTTGACGGCCGATGAGGGATATACTTACGACGACCTGCGTAATTGGGCGCAAAAGATCAAGACGGAGCTATCTCCTGTACCGGGTGTACAGAAGGTCTACCTATTCGGTGAACAGACACAAGTTGTCAACGTAAAGATCTCTATCCCGAAACTGGCTAACCTAGGTATCGACCCGAACGCTATCCAGCAGGTGATGCAAACGCAGAACTTGTTGGTGAATACGGGAGATATCAATACCGGTAATTATCAATTGCGTTTGCGTGCGGAAGGTACGTATAAGGATATACAAGATATCCGGGACCAATTGATCGTGACGAAAAGTGGCGGTGAGGTTCGTTTGGGAGATATCGCTACGGTAGAGCGTGGTTATATGGACCCTCCCTCGAACCTGATGCGTGTGGACGGTAAGCGTGCCATCGGTATCGGTGTCGCTACCGGTTCGAAAGACGATGTGGTTGCCGTGGGTAACGCCGTGGCGGATCATTTAGCGGAGATGGAGCAGCTGTTCCCGGTGGGTATGGACCTGAAAACGATTTATCCGGAGAACAAGATCGCGGATGAGGCGAACAACGGTTTTATCTTGAACTTGATCGAGTCGTTGTTGATCGTTATCGTGATTATCTTTATCGTGATGGGGTCCCGTGCCGGTATGTTGGTCGGTAGTTCGTTGTTGTTCTCGGTAGGTGGTACCTTATTGATCATGTTGATCTGGGGTGTCGGCTTGAACCGAACCTCGTTGGCGGCCTTTATTATCGCTATGGGTATGTTGGTGGATAACGCTATCGTGGTGACGGATAATGCCCAAGTCGGTATCAAGCGGGGACTTTCCGTTATCAGGCGTTGATCGATGGCGCGACGAAACCGCAGTGGGCGTTGTTGGGCGCTACCTTTATCGCCGTATGTTCTTTCTTGCCGATGTACTTGGCACCGGCATCCGTGGCCGAGATTGTGAAACCGTTGTTTATCGTTTTGGCGGTATCCTTGGGATTAAGCTGGGTCTTGGCCTTGACGCAAACGACTACCTTCGGTAATTTTATCTTGAAAGAGGCGAAACCGGGTGAGAACAAAGACCCGTACGATACGAAGCTGTACCATAAATTTGAGTCGGTATTGGGCCGTTTGATCAAGCGTAGATATGTAACGATCTCTACCGTGGTAGCTACGTTATTCCTTTCCTTGTTCGTGATGAGCATCATGCCGCAGAGTTTCTTCCCGATCATGAGCAAGCCTTATTTCCGTGCGGACTTGATCTTCCCGGAAGGATATAGCATCTACGACGTGGAGACGAATGTGAAGAAGATAGAAGAGGAATATCTCAGCAAGAATGAGTATCAAATCATACTCGTTTACCTTGGGAGGTTCGCCGGTACGTTATTACTTGGCCAGTTCTTCTATCGGCCCGAAGCCAAACTTCGCCAATGTGTTGATCGAGACACAAGATCCGGAGGATGCGCAAGCGGAAGAGGGTAAGTTCTACGATTATATGGTCGCTAACTATCCGAATATATTGACCCGTTCGGCTTTGTTCGCCTTGTCTCCGGTTCCGGATGCGGCGATCGAGATCGGTTTTATCGGCGATAACGTAGACACGTTGGTTGCCTTGACGCAAAGGGCGCAGGAGATCGCCCGGAATTATGATCAGGTGATGGAGGTTCGCAATAGTTGGGGTAACAAGGTTCCGGTATGGAAGCCGCTATATTCCCAAGAGAAAGGTTTGCGTCTGGGTATTACCCGTCAACAGGTGGCTTATTCCTTGCGTTCGGCTACGAATGGCGTACCTTTGGGCGAGTATCGTGAGGGCGATGTGTTTATGCCGATCTTACTGAAAGATGCGGATAAGGATTCTATCAGTCTGAATGATATAAAGACTTTGCCGGTTTATAGTGCTAAAGGCCGTTCGGTAAAAGTGGAGCAGGTGATCGATGATTTCTCGCTGGATTATGAGTTTAACGTAGTGAGACGATTCAACCGTGAGCCGTGTATGCTTATGCAGTGTGAGCCGAAGCGTGGCGCCAATACGATGGCTGCTTTCAGTCATTTGTGGAAAGAGGTACAGGAGAAGATTCAGGTGCCGGAAGGATATAAGATGACGTATTTCGGTGAGCAATCCGAGCAAGATAAAGGTAATAAGGCGATCGCCGCTAATATCCCGTTGATGTTCGGTTTGATTTATGTCACCTTGTTATTCTTATTCCCGAAATATTACCGGAAACCGGTATTGATCATGGCGATGCTGCCGTTGATCTTCATTGGTGTGGTATTGGGATTGTTGGTGTTCGGTAAGTCCCTCGACTTCTTTGCTATGCTGGGTCTGTTGGGCTTGATCGGTATGAATATCAAGAATGCGATCGTGCTGGTGGACGAGATCGGTTTACAATTGAATGCGGGCTTGTCTCCGGTGAATGCCGTGATAGAGGCAACAAAAACCCGTATCGTTCCGGTGACGATGGCTTCCGGTACGACGATCTTAGGTATGTTGCCGTTGTTGGGTGACGCTATGTTCGCCGGTATGGCGGCGACGATCATGGGAGGTCTATTCGTTTCAACGATCCTGACCATCTTCGTGCTTCCGGTTACCTATTGTATATTCTTTAAGATTAAATCAGAGTAAAAGGTATGAGAAATAAAATAATCATAGGTTGTTTATTGTTGGGTGTCTTGTCCGCTAAAGCGCAAGACACCCGGCTATCGGCTGTGGAATATAAGGAACGGGTCCTTGAATACAGCCGTCAAATCAAGCAAAGCTCTGAGGAGCGTATCGCTATGCAGCATGCGATCAAGGCCGCTAAGACCGGTTTCTTCCCTTCGGTAGACTTCTCCGGCAGTTATCAGTATCGTATCAATAAATATGATTTGGATTTCGGACCGGGCATGTCCGTAGAGATGGACCATAATACGTATAGCCTAGGCGCTACGGTGAGCCAGCCCATCTATGCCGGTGGACAGATCTATAATAACTATAAGGCAGCTCAGGTACAAGGCAAGATCACCGAGCAAGCGGAAGAATTGACAACGGATAATATCGTTTATTCCGCCGATTTGAACTATTGGACGGCCGCCGCACGTAAAGGTATGTACGATGTGATGTGCCAGTATGTAGACATTGTCGGGGAGTTGGCGAACGTGTTGACGATCCGTTTCAATGACGGCCAGATCAGCAAGACCGATTTATTGCAAGTGGAGTCCCGCTTGAAAGAAGCGGAATTGAATAAAAGCTCGGCTTATAAGGAGTATCAGATCGCGTTACAGAACCTGAACTCATTGATGGGTGTGTCTCCGTTAGACCCGATCGAGGTGGAAGATTCCATTACGACCTATCTGGCTTTGCCGTTGCAAGTAGGAGAGGATGTAGCTCTTCGGAATCGTCCGGACTACGCTATTTCCGAGTTGAACATAGAGTATCAAAAGAGACAGATCAATTTGTCAAAGGCGAAATATAACCCGTCTTTGGCGATCGGTTTTCAAGGTACTTGGGGTACGCCGATGTTGAACGTGAAAGGTTCGGACCAGTTGTGGACTCCGGCCGTCTTCGCTTCCTTGAAGATACCTTTGTTCCGTTGGGGAGCCCGTTTCAAGGAGGTAAATTCCCAGAAGGCTATCCTTCGTAGTAAGGAATACGCCTTGGACAATACGCGTGATAAGATCGCTCAAGAGGTAGCGAACGCATGGACAAGCCTAACCGAGTATACGAAACAAATTACCGTCGCGGAAGAGGCTTGTAAGATTGCCGAGGAGAACCTTGATTTGAATACCTTCAGCTACAACGAGGGTAAACTACCGATCTTGGATGTGCTCTCCGCCCAATTGTCATGGATTCAGTCTTACAGTAGCTGATCCAGACTTGGTATCAGCAAAAGGCTTCTTTAGCCCAATATAACAAGGCTATAGGTATCCGCCGTTTGCAGTAAAAGAAACATTTTATACTTAGAAGACAAGGTCCCTTATTTTGGAAACGAGATAAGGGACCTTCTCTATGAAATAAAACGTCCTTTATACCGTTAGGTAAACTGAAGATTGCTACATTTGCATACAATCTCGTCTGTTTGGGACACTCCTTGGAACCCGGACTTTTAAGTAGAATGATGAAATAATAAGATGTATACAAAGTTACTAGATAAACAAACGAAACTTGCCCTAATCGGACTAGGATATGTCGGGCTTCCTATCGCGATGGAATTCGCTAAACATGTTTCCGTTATCGGATTTGATATCAACGAGGATCGCTTGGACAAGCTTCGGAACTGTATTGATCCGTGTGGTGAGCTTCCTACTGAGGTATTTGAACATAAAGATATCACATTTACTTCTTCTATAGAAAAGTTGCGGGAGGCTTCTTTTTACGTTATAGCTGTTCCTACCCCGATAGACAGCCATAACGAGCCGGATCTATCCCTTTGTTGGGTGCGACCCGCACGGTAGGCAAAAGTCCTTAAACGAGGCGATTATGTAGTATACGAATCTACCGTATATCCGGGATGTACGGAAGAGGATTGCATCCCGATCTTGGAGGAGGTTTCAGGGTTGAGAGTAGGAGAGGACTTTAAGGTTGGATATTCACCGGAACGAATCAATCCGGGTGATAAGGTACATACCTTGGTAAATACCGTGAAGATCGTTTCCGGCTGCGATGCCGAAGCTTTGGAAACGATATCGGAAGTCTATAAGCTGGTCGTTCAAGCGGGGGTTGCACCGTGCGCCTAGTATCAAGGTAGCCGAAGCCGCCAAGATTATCGAGAATACCCAGCGTGACGTGAATATAGCCCTTATGAACGAGCTTTCCATTATTTTCGATCGAATGGGGGTAAATACGTTTGATGTATTGAAAGCCGCCGGAACGAAATGGAATTTCCTGCCTTTCTCTCCCGGATTGGTAGGTGGGCATTGTATAGGGGTAGATCCTTACTATCTGGTGCATAAAGCCAAAGAATTGCAATATCACACGAAGATGATCAACTCCGGTCGCTACGTGAACGATTCCATGGGACGGTATATCGGAAAGAAGGTCGTGAAAAGATTATCTCGCAGGGGAAAAATATCCTAGGAGCGCATGTGTTGGTGATGGGTATGACTTTTAAGGAAAACGTATCGGATATACGTAACTCGAAAGTAGCCGATATTATCAATGAGTTTAAGGACTTCGGAGCCGAGGTCGATGTGATGGATCCGTTCGCTTCCCCTTTGGAAGTATTGCAAGAGTACGGTATCCGGTTAGTAGAGAGGCCCGGGAAGAAATATGATGCGGTAGTGGTAGCTGTCGCTCATACGACTTATTTGGAGCTGGATGAGTCCTACTTCATGTCGATCACGAATGAACATGCCGTGTTGGCGGACGTGAAAGGAGTCTATCGAGGTAGCATCCATCAGATGATCTATTGGAGTCTGTAATTGTTAAAAAGTAACACAAGCTGCAAAGAAGTTTCGATAAACTTAAAAAATGTGTTGTACAATATCTTTTTTTATTTGCTCAATTATATTAATTAGCCCATCTTTGCATGCAGATAACCTAAACAATCTTTTTTTGCCTTAAAGACTAATACCTATTAAAAACCTATAAAGAGAGCCTTTGCGAAAAGGCTCTCTTTATGATTTTCAGGGGATTAGTAGTTCGTTTCCTCTATCTTTGAGGTGATTCTGCTAATAGCCTCATTCAGTTTGTCTTCGGGTAATATTACGTTAAAATCTCCCCAGAAACCCTCGTCGTAGTTGAAGTGAGTATCCGAGAAAACCGTGCGGGTTGGAAGGGATTCAATGCGTGAGAAGCGGTTCACATTGGCTGTATCTATCTTACAGGTAACCATTTCGAACCAAGTATGTAAAATATTTGTGTTAAAAGTTGTCTTCTTTTTTAATTTTAAAATGCAGATCTCCCCGGATATGGTTAATGTAGTAGGTGCCATTCCATTGCTTGTAAGATACCGTATAGGCTACTTTCTGGGGCGTGATCCGTAAATTCCGGCTTTTTCTCTCGACGAACATGCCGGCCGCTTGCTCGATATATTGGGGATTGACCTCAAAGTCCACCCTTAATAAGGCATTATTTTCCATGTCGATATATATCTGTCCCCGATAAAGCGGTTCATTGATACTCTTTCGTTGCTCGAAAGAGATGACGTTAGCAAGTCGATCATCCACTACCGTGATGTCGGTATGGGCGTATGTATAGGGTGAATCCGGGCTAGGATCCAGAAACTCCGGTAACTGTTTCATCAAGTCCAAGACAAGGCAGGAGTAGATACCCGACTTCATTTTTGTGATCAACGTGTCCTTTTCCTGCTCGTTACTAATGCGGCGCATCTTTAGTAGTTTCACTTGATCGGCCAAGGCATTGCTGTGGTAAGATGCCTTATATACCTTAAAACAGCCTCGGTCAGTCCTACGAGTCCTTTTTACGTTCAACGCCTTCTCTGTAAAATGTGGTAAGGTAAATCGGGTGCTGGGAATAATTGCTTCTTCTCTTGTCCAGCATCTCCTGTAATAAGCGTTTCGGATTGGTTAGACGCACGATAACTTCTTGGATAGAGATTACTTTAGGCTCTAGAGATAAGACGGTATGTTTATCTATTAACTCCCGACTATCTATCTCTTGGGGAAGATAGCCGATATGAGAGAAACGTACCTTGGATAACCGGAGTGAGTCCGGTAATTTCAATCGGAACTCTCCATTCTGGTTGGTGATGGTGCCAATAGCGGCCTCACCGATTCCTACCGATCCGAATGCGATTGGCTCATGGGTATATTGATCCTGTAAAGAACCTTCTATCGAGAAATAGGTTTGTATGGAATCGGGAGTTACGGATACACTTTTTGGGAGCGGAGAGACTCTCTGGCATATAAAGTAGGAGATGGTTCTCTATCGCACGGATCGCCAGATTTTTATTACCGGTAATAGCGTATATGGCTTCTTGTATCGTATAATCTCCACCTTTTATTGATGTTGTTTGTTCATTATCGATAATCTTACTGTCGTATATAAAAAGATAGCCGGAACGTTCCGTGACGAGTCCCAGCAATTGGTAGATATTTCCTTTTGATTTAGGCAATCGTATGACCTGTCCCAGTACGTTACCATTCTGGGCATTCATAGGGATGAGAGCTACGAGTAGCAGTAACCATCCTACGACCAGCTGTCTCAAGGTTCGGAAATCATCCATATATTATTTTTTGTTGCGTACATTTTAGTTTTAACGCTGCGCAGATCAGTTCAGCCATCGTCGCGGGTGAGTTATTATAGAAACTAACGGTCAGCCGTCTATTCTCTAAATCAGCCGTTGTCTTCAATGGCATCTTCGGATATTCAGATTAATTACATGCAAGATATCTCCTAAGCGCTCATCCTTAAACTGGATACGGCGGGTGTAATCGGAAAATTGTTCGTTATCTTGAGTCGGAGCTACTTGTAAACGGTTGGAGAATAAGGATACGGTTTGACCGGCCTTTACAAGCGTTTGTTCTCCGTTCTTCTTGAGTGTCACTTTCACTAATCCCCGGCGAACGGCCAATTCAAAGGCGCTTTTATCCGAGCTTTTGATATTGAATGAGGTTCCCAATACCTCGATCCGGGCCTGCTCTGTCTCGATTAGGAAAGGACGTTCCTTATTCCCGCTTACATCAAAAGGGCGTTTCCTAGTAGAGACACACCTCTCTTTTTTCTCTTTGGAAATGTTCCGGATAGCTTAACTGACTGTTATCGGCCAGATAAACGATAGACCCGTCTTCCAAAGTCGTGACCAAGGTGGTGGAAGCCTCGTTATTATGCAGGGTGAGCAGAGTGGTTTCCGGTGTCCGTTCTCGTCCAAGGAAAATAGCCGTAGCTACCGATACACAGAGTATAACGATAGCGGCGGCCCATTTCATAAGTCCGATCCGGTATGGGATTTGTGTACCGGAAATTGGCTTATCCAGCAGCCCGTCTTGCTCCAAGCGAGTATATAATTGTTCCCATGCTTGGTCTGTCTTCAATTTATTTTTTTCTATTTGATTCATAACTGTTAGGTATAATTCTCGATTTCTTTTCTTAGTGTTTGTAGTGCCTTGGTCATTTCCGCTTCTACTGTCTTTATGGACAATGAGAGGCTGGAGGCTATCTCCGCGTATTTCATTCCTTCGAAACGGTGCATCCGAAAGATCCGGAGGCGTCGTTCGGGCAATTTACCTAATGCCCGGTTGACCAAGGATTGCAATTCTTTGTACTCAAGTTGATCTTGCGGGGTATACGATTCGGATTCCGGATTCTCTCCGGCTAAAACCGTATTCCGGTATCGGTATCGTACTTCCTGATGCTCCAGATATTGTAAGGACCGGTTCCGGGTAGCTCCATAAAGGTAGTTCTTGATGGAACGTAAGATCGGAAGAGATTCTCTTTCTTTCCAGAACACGTAAAACAAGTCCTGGACGATCTCCTCCGCGACTTCCAGCTCTCCTGTTATACTGGTTGCGTACAGGCAAAGAGGGGTATAATAAAGCCTGAAAATACTTTCGAATGCTTTAATATCCCCTTCCTTGATCTTTTTTGAGTACGAACAAATCCATAATAATTTGGTTTCAACAGATAATTGATAATGGACAAAGATAATGATTTGTCCATATCATTGTCGATAGTATATTTACACGGTCAATTTTTATGTTGCTTCTTTAATTTATATACCGCATTCTCCAAAGACTCGGTAGGCTCGATAATGTTGTAAGCTCCCCAGAAGTTCTCGTCGGCGAAGTCCGATACCTTGTCGGATAGAGACTGATCCGCTTTAAAAAGACATCCGGTAAGGGATGGAGTTATTTTGTTCTTTACCATCGGTAACGACCATCTCGGATACGATCGTGTAGTTGGTAGAAAAAGTTTTCGTTTCCAGTCGCATTTAAAGCGAACCTCATTGCGGATATAACTCAGATAGCTCATGCCGTCACGTTCTTTGTAAGTTACGAGGAAAGCTACCTCCACGGGTTTAAATCTCAAGCCAAAAGGCTTTTTGCGGAGGATGGCCTCGGTAGCCTTATTCCGGTCATCCATGCTGAGGGCGAATTCCGCACGGCTGAAGGAAAGCCGTTCCTTATCGATATACAATTTACCGTAATATAAGGCGTAAGGCAAGATCGCTTGAGGTTGGAAACTGATTACGTAATGCGGTCGGTCGTTTAACATCACGCTTTCTTCCATACGGAAGGCGTAATAAGGTAAGATATTCGGGTCGAGCAATAAATCCGGATTCTTCACCACATCCACGTAAACGGATAGGTTAGGGCCTCCCAATAATTTCACGGCTAATGTGTCGCTAGCCTTCTCGCTCAATAATTTACGTCCTTTATAGATCTGTACCCGATCCCGTTCCACGTTCCTGTCCTTATAGGGAGTTTTGTAAACATCGATAACCGCTTCCGATATATTGATATAGCGACGGCCTTTTTGTGCGGTCTCCCGGTAGAACCCGGTAAGCATGCTACCCGTGGTAATGTAATTCTTATTTACTTTCTCAATCGCTTCCTCTACGATATATCGAGGATCTCCGGCCCGGATAATGACTTCGCTGAGCGTATTCATGTTCGGTTCGAGTAATACCGTACATTCTAATATGTCCTTATCGTTTACGGGGATCAAGCCATTCAAATATCCGATATGCGATACTTCTACTTGTCTGGCATGGAGGCCGTTTTTCACTTTGATAGAGAACTCACCGTCATTATTGGTGATCGTTCCCACGTTGGTTCCCGGAATAGAGATATTTACGTATTCCAGTTTTTTTCGTGTTTGCTTGTCTTTTACTACACCGCTGACAGTGATAAACTCATCGTCTGCGCTATCCTGTGCCTTTATAGAGGTTACACCGCAAGCCAACAGTATCATCAGGATAAATCCCATAGTTTGTTTACAGAGCGCTTTCATATTTGTATTGTTTTAATGGTAAATAATCACTTTGTACTTATATGATCGCCCAGGAAAGAAATACCCTATGGGATTTATCAAAAAATCACACAACCTTTTGTCCGGGCTGCAAAGTCAACATTTCTTTAGGTACCGCTTTCTTGATGCTCTCTATTAAAATACCCGCTACGGTATGCCGGATAAAATCTTTACGGGTGACAAAGACGATCTCCCGTGTCGGCTTGGGAATGGCGAACGGACGTACCAATTCTTTCTGCTCTTTACTTAACTGCAGGGTAGCCAATTCCGGGATGAACGTAATACCGTTACCGCTTTCCACCATACGCATAAATGTCTCTAGGCTACCTAAACGGTAAGCGGCTTGGCGAACCTTTACCTTCTCCATCTGGCAGAAACGCATCAGCTGGTCACGGAAGCAATGTCCCTCGTCCAACAGCCACAACCGCTCGTCGTTGATATCGGCGGTACGGATCAAATCCTTTTTGAATATAGATTCGTTGTGAGCCACGTATCCGAAGAATTGCTCATAATATAATATATCTCCTTGTAAATTGGATTCAGTGGGTTGGTTCGCTATGATAGCGGCGTCGATTTCCCCGTTTTGCAGGGCGGCCATAGTGGGAGCGGTTTTCATTTCCAGCATACGGATGTCAAGATCCGTATGCTTTTCCGATAATTGCTGGAAAAAGCGAGGTAGTAAATAAGGGGCGATAGTCGGTAGCACCGCTAAGCGGAACGTACCTTTCAATGACTGTTCCTCCTCGTTCACGATATCTTTGATAAGAGAAGCCTGATAGAGGACATTTCTCGCTTGCTCAATAACCTTACGTCCGGCAGGTGTGGGGCGAACGGGTTGTAGGTTTCGATCGAACAATTTAATACCTAGTTCGTCTTCCAGCTTTTGGATCATCATACTCAATGTCGGTTGTGTCACCCTACAATGCTCTGCTGCCTTTGCGAAATGACGATAAGTATCCACCGCTAGGATATATTCGAGTTGCTGTATATTCATAGTACTTAATTTTACAAGCGTTAGAAATTAATGAAGACAAACTTACGGAAAAACGCTGGAATAATCGAATAAAAGTGGAAGAATAAATCAGCTTAATTTGAGTATTAGGCATTTAGGGGGAAATCGGAGAAGTTGGGTGAAAAGCCAAAATACATTTGCTTATCATGGAACAGACGAATGGGCTAACTGGATGATAGATTTACACAGAAAAAATATGTAACTTTGGAGAGTAATTTACAAATGGTTTACAGTCGTATATATAATGAGCTAAAAAATTAATTGATTAAAGTATATGTCAGACAGTATCGTCATTATTCCTACATACAACGAGAAGGAGAATATTGAGAATATCATTCGTGCCGTGTTCGGGCTGGAGAAAGTGTTTCATATCTTGGTGATCGATGATGGCTCTCCGGATGGGACGGCGGCTATCGTGAAGGGCTTGCAGAAGGAGTTCCCGGAGCGTCTTTTTATCGTGGAGCGTAAGGGGAAGCTGGGATTGGGTACCGCTTATATCCGGGGTTTTAAATGGGCTATCGAGCATAAATATGATTTTATTTTTCGAGATGGACGCCGATTTCAGCCATAATCCCAATGACCTGCCGAAGCTATACGCCGCTTGTACCGCGCAGGGTGCCGACGTAGCCATCGGATCGAGGTATTGCAACGGGGTGAATGTGGTGAACTGGCCGTTGGGCCGTGTGTTGATGTCTTATTTCGCCTCGGTGTATGTCCGTATCGTCACGGGTATGAAGATACAGGATACGACGGCGGGCTTTAAATGTTACCGCCGTGAGGTGCTGGAGACGATCGATCTGGACCGTGTCCATTTCAAGGGATACGCCTTTCAGGTGGAGATGAAGTTTACGGCTTATAAGTGCGGCTTCAAGCTCGTGGAGGTGCCGATCATCTTTATCAACCGTGCCTTGGGTGTCTCCAAGATGAACTCTTCGATATTCGGGGAGGCTTTATTCGGCGTCCTTCAGTTGAAATGGTGGAGTTTCTTCAGGAAGTATCCGAGGAAACATGCGAGCCATGCCTAATGAAAACAGAGTTTGACAATTTATAATAGAATAAGAAAGATGAATAAAATATTAATCCAAAATCCGAGAATCATCAACGAGGGCCGTTCTTTTATCGGCTCGGTGTTGGTGGAGGGGGATAAGATCGCGGCGGTGTTCGAGGGGGAGGTTCCCGGGAACGTGCGTGCCGAGGCGAACCAAGTGATCGACGCTACGGGGAAATGGTTGATACCGGGCGTTATCGACGATCAGGTGCATTTCCGGGACCCCGGGCTTACCCATAAGGGAGATATCGGGACCGAGAGCCGTGCGGCCGTGGCCGGTGGCGTGACGACCTTCATGGACATGCCGAACACGAAGCCACAGACCACGACGATCGCCGATCTGGAATGGAAATTCAACCATGCCGCCGAGGTCTCCCGTGCGAATTACTCCTTCTTCTTCGGTGGGACGAACGATAATATGGACGAGATCCGGAGGCTGGATCGTAGCCGTGTGCCGGGATTGAAACTCTTCCTCGGCTCGTCTACGGGGAATATGCTGGTGGACAAGAAAGACTCGTTGGAGCGTATCTTCGGCGAGGCCGGTATGCTGATCGCCATCCATGCGGAGAAAGAGGAGGTGATCCGGCGTAATATCCAGTATTATACGAACTTGTATGGCGAGGATCTGGATATCTCTTTCCATAGCAAGATCCGTAGCGAGGAGGCCTGCTACCAATGCTCGGCCGAGGCGGTTGAATTGGCTACCCGCCTGGATTCCCGATTGCATATCCTGCATCTCTCCACGGAGAAGGAATTATCGTTGCTCAGTAACCATCTTCCCTTGAGCGAGAAAAAGATAACCGGCGAGGTCTGCGTGCACCATCTGTGGTTTCATGACGGCGATTACGCTAGGTTCGGTAATCGTATCAAGTGGAATCCTTCTATCAAGACGATCGAGGATCGCGCGGCGCTGCGTGAGGCGGTCAATAACAATACGATCGATATCGTAGCTACCGACCATGCCCCGCATCTACCGGAGGAGAAGCAAGGCTCTTGCCTGAAGGCGGCTTCCGGAGGACCGCTTATCCAGCACTCCTTGATCACGATGTTGGAGCTGGCGATGGAAGGCCGTTTCACGTACGAGAAGGTGGTCGAGAAGATGGCGCATATGCCGGCGGAGCTGTTCCGTATCGATAGGAGGGGATACATCCGTCCCGGATACTACGCCGATATCGTATTGATCGATCCGGAGAGGACTTGGACGGTATCGAAGGAGAATATCTTGTACAAATGCGGTTGGTCTCCTTTCGAGGGCTATACGTTCCACCATGGCGTATGGAAGACTTTCGTGAATGGCGAGTTGGCCTATGGCGATGGAGTGGTGAATGACGCCGTGAGAGGTAAAGAAGTCCGTTATCTATAGTAGTAGAGACGGGGGAGATACCCCGTCTCACCCTATCTATTGGATATCGATCAGTTTATGGGTTTGCAGGCTTAGCCTCCACCGGGGATGCCGGAGGATGTAATCCACTACCTCTTTCGTATTTTGGCAGGAGCAGGGTTGCAGGAAATGGTACCGTGCGGGGATTTCGGCGTATGCGGACAGGTCTTGCCCGGTATAAACCACCTTTATCTCGTCGACTCTTTCCAATACCACCGGGGCGTTCTCCTTGGGCGAGCAAGTCACCCAGTCGATGCCGTCGGGCAAGGGGGCGTGTGCCGTTCGTCTCGATACAGATCTGTTTCCCCGCCTCACGTAAGCGGGATATAAGCGCCTTGTCGATCCACAGGCTAGGTTCTCCTCCCGTCAGGATTACCATCCGTGCGGGAAAGGAAGATACCTTCTCCACGATCTCCTCGTCCGTCATCATTACGCCCTCCTCGTGGCGGGTGTCGCAGAAGCTACATCTCAGGTTGCAACCGGAGAAGCGGACGAATACGGCGGGAGTCCCCGTATGGAACCCCTCGCCTTGCAAGCTGTAGAATATCTCGTTAATCTTCCTCATAGATCGCCGTGTTACCCTCAGACTCTTTTACCTCTACCTTGAAACAAGACGGGATCTGCTCGTATACCCAAAAGGCTATGTTCTCCGCCGTCGGGTTGAAAGGCAAGATATCGTTCAAGTTCTGGTGGTCCAACAGGGATTTCACCGATCTCTTGATATGGCTGAAATCGACCACCATGCCATCGGCGTTTAATTCCTTGGAGCGGCAATAAACCGTGATCATCCAATTGTGACCATGTAGATTCTCACATTTGCTGGGGTAGGACAATCTCAAGCTATGGGAAGCGGAGATCTCCATACGTTTAATTACGGTATACATACGATAATAATGTTTATACGATAAATAATAATGTACCTAATGTCACCTCGGCACACAAAAAAATCCCGGATATTAATCCGGGATGCAAATATACGAAAATATTTAGTTTGTTTGTACGACACTTGTCTACGATCGGTAGGGACAGGCGGTATGTCGATCGGCTATGCCTCTTGGTTCAGCGCCTTCATCGAGAACAGGAAGGTCGTTCCTTTGCCCTCGCCCTCGGACTCGAACCAAAGCTTTCCTCCATGAAGCTCCACGAAGTCCTTGCAAAGCATCAATCCCAGACCGGAGCCTTTTCGTTCTTCGTCCCGTAGGTCGTGAAATGCGAGTCTTGTTTCAAGAGCTTGTCTTGATCCTCTTTCTTGATGCCCTTACCGGTATCTTTCACGCTAACGGTTACGAAATCCCCCTCGGAGCGTGAGGATAAGGTGATCGTGCCTCCCTCGAAACTAAACTTCATGGCGTTAGAGATCAAGTTACGGATAATCGTCTTGAGCATATCGATATCAACCAAGCCTACCAGCTCTTTATCCAGATTTTCTAGGATAATCTTCACGCCTTTTTGCGCCGCCATCGGGACATACATCTCGGCGGTACTATCGATGATACTGTTTATGTCGGTCTGTTGCTTATATACGTGCTGCTTGTTCAAGCGGTTCTTGGCCCATTTCAGCAGGTTGTCCAGCAAGAGGAAGATCTCCTCGGAGGTCTTGTTCATCATCTGGATCATCTCGTACACCTCGTCGCCTACCCGCTCCTTGTCCACCATCATCAAGATGGCGTTATTCATCATTTTCAACGAGCCTAGCGGGGAACGCAGGTCATGGGCGATAACGGAGTATAGCGTATCCCTAGACTCGATCGTGTTCTCCAGCTCGGCCTTGATGCGTTTGATGCTGTAAAGCTCGTAGCGGTGGGCCACCCTCTTCACCAGCTCCTCACGTTGGAAAGGCTTTGTGACGTATTCGGTGGCGCCCAATTGGTAACCTTTCACGATACTTTGCATATCGCTTAGGGCGGACATGATAATCACGGGTATATCCGTAGTCTCGGGATTGCTTTTCAGATGCTGGAGGACCTCATATCTGTCCATCTCAGGCATCATGATATCGAGTAATATCAGATTTGGGTGTTTCTCGTTAGCTATGCGTAGTGCTTTTGTCCCGCTGTCGCAAGTCAAAAGCGTATATCCCTCTTTCTTCAGTATGGCTTGTACTAGCATGACGTTTGTAGGGACATCATCTACGATAAGAACTTTATACTCTGAGGCCAATTTATCCATTGTATCTAAATTGTGTTCTAGTTTTCTTGATATTCAAATAGTATCAATAGCGCAAAAGTATTAATTAAAGTCGACATATAACGACTATTTATCCATCTATTTTTTTATTTTTTTATCCTGCGCCTCGTTTGGCTTTTTCCCAAGCGCCTGTGCCTTTATGCTTAGCGAGATAGCTATACCCTCGTATGACATTGATATTCATGAATAAAAAGTAATAAGGAATGAATAATAGCTTGTTCCGGATGTTCCGTTTTTCCATTTTATACCCCAAGTATCCCAGCAGGTAAAACGCTAATTGCAGGGCAAGGATGACCGTGTAAAGGGTATGCCCAGTACAGGCAAGGAGCAGGTTGAGGGGCAGGAGGGCGAAGAGCACGACCGGCGTCAGCGTCCAGCGCAGTACCCGGTGGCTGATGTATTGGAAGCTCAGTATCCCATACCGGAACATATTCAATAATCCCCGTAGCCGCCATACCGATTGCAATCCTCCGGCCGATATGCGTACTTTACGTTTCTCCTCCTCCCGCATGTTCAGGGAGGCGCTCTCGAGGGCGTACGCCTCTTTGCTGTAGGCGATCTTGTAGCCTCTCATCGCTATGCGCAGGGAGAGGATGAAATCGTCCAGCAGGGTATCCGGGGGCATCTGCTCGAAGAGGGAGGTACGGATGGCGAAGAGCTCGCCTGCCGCCCCGACGGCGGAGTATAGGCGGTAGTCCAGTCGCTTGAGGGCGGACTCGTATTTCCAGTATATGCCTTCTCCGGCGGTGGCTCCTTGCTCGGCTTGTATCTCTACCCGTTTCTCTCCGGCCACGCAGCCTACCCGTGGGTCGCTGAACTGGCGTATGATCTCCTTGATGGCGCCCTTGTTCAGCATCGTGTTGGCGTCGGTGAAGATGACGTAGGGGGTATTGACGTAGGGGAGGGCCCGGTTCAAGGCGGCGGTCTTTCCTTGTCGCCGCGGTTGGTACAGTACGGTGACCTCCGGGTACTCTTTCAGTCTTTCATTCGTGTTGTCATTGCTTCCATCGGTGATCCAGACCAGTCTCAGCTTATCCGCCGGATAATCCAGTTGTCTGCAATTCACCATCTTGCTCGCCACGATCGCCTCCTCGTTGTAGGCGGCTATCAGCAACGTGGCCTCCGGTAGTGTCTCGGGAAGGCGGGGGAGCCGGGGTTTAACGAACAGCTCCTTGATCTTTACCATAAGGTATAATACGATCCCATACCCCAGATAGGTATAGAAAACGATCCCGATGCCGATCCAGAAGAGGATCTCAATGACTTGACAGCTCTTTTCCATAATTCATATCCTTGTTGATTGCGATTAATCCGTTTATTAATCCCTTGCCTAGCGCCCCGATCAGCCGGAATTTCCCTTTTACGAGATAGATCGAGAGGCGTTTCGGGAAAGCCACTAGGGTTTGGTAGATGTATGAGTAAATCCTTTCATCCCTTTTATCGATCGATCGTTTGGCGAATAAAAGGCGGTTGCGGGTATGATAATAGACCTGAAGCGGACTTTGTTTCCCTACGCTCATGCTCTCCTTATGATAGACGGTGGAGGTAGCCTCGTACCAGATTTTCAGCCCGGCCCGCCTTATTTGCACGCACCAGTCCAGCTCCTCGTAATAGAGAAAATAAAATTCAGGCATCATCCCGAACTTCTTGATATCCGTGGTCCGGATCATCATGGCTGCGCCGTGGGCGAATGCCGTATAGCGGGATTTATTGAATTGTCTCGTGTCGGTTTGACCGAATCCGATATTCTCGTTGCGGAGGGTAACCGGGCTCATCGGGGTGGAGCCTGCGTACTGTAGCTGCTTCTTCTCAGGCCAGCACGCTATCTTGGGGGAGACACATCCTATTTGCGGATTGTTGTCGAGAGCCCTTGCTAGGTTCTCCAGTATCGGTTGGTTGATGATCGTGTCGTTGTTGAGAAACAGGATATAATCACCGTCGGCGTATGAAATCCCTAGGTTGTTCCCGCCGGCGAACCCGAGGTTCTTGTCGCTGCGAATCACTATTGGCTTGGGGCTATATTTACTGAGTACATGGTGTTCGCCGTAATTTTTCGAGCCATTATCGATGATGATAATCTCATAAGGATAGGTTTCGTACCGACCGAACGACTCGATTAGGTCTACGGTATCATCCTTCCCATTGTAATTGATGGTGATGATGGATACTTTTTTAGCCATTATTTTCTTTATTTTTTATCGTTATGTCATGAGGAGTACTCTGGAAGCTGGTGTCCTTCTCCTTCACCCGGCGCAAGGAGGCTATATATCCTTTTATCAAGACGCAAAAGAGAAAAGGGAGCCTCGACAGGTTCATGTAGAGCTTCCGGGTATGCATCTTCCGGGGGATAGCCAGCGTATACGTCAAGATGCTGACCAGTATTAGCCCATACCATTTCAGGGCAAGCGGGAAAGTCGTGAGGCTCCATGCCAAGGCGAGGAGGGGCGGGATGATCAGTTTTAATATTCTCGGGAGCGGGAACCATTGGACCGCCTTGTCCATATAATTCCAGTTGAGGGTACGGAGGTCGAGATGCCGTATGATCAAAGAGAATGCCAGCAGTTGGGCGTGGAACCAGCGGGATCTTTGCCGTGCCATGACCTCTTGGCGTGAGGTCTTCTCGTCGTACACGAGGATGTCCTCGGCGTAATCGACAAAGATATTTTCCGTGGCGAGATAGATCTCCAGCTCCTTGTCCTCGGCGAAAGTGCCGCATTGGGGCATGTGGGATTTCAGCCATCCGAAGTCGAATACCATGCCGGAGCCTATCAAGGAGGAGGAGATTCCGACATTGACCCGCCCCTTGCGGAAGATGGTGTTGTTGATCTCCTCGGAGATACCGTCCCATACCGCTATCGGCGTATTGTCGTTCTTGAGCGTACGGTGCGCTTGCAGGGCGATGTTGTCTTGCGTGATATCGTTGATCCGGGTCAGGAAATCCGTATCCGTGAGGTTGTCGGCATCGAGGATGACGACTTTATCGATTCCCTCTTTTAGGTATTCCAAGGCGTAGGTGATGGACTTATGTTTCATGCTATGCTCGAAATCCGGCGTGAGGAGCTCGATCGGGAGCTTGGCGAGCGCTTGGTTCGTTTCCTCCCGCATATGGTCCGATACCACGATCACCCGGTATTTGTCCGCCGGATAGTCTTGCAGGAGGATGCGCTCCACGGATTCCTGTATGACTTGGTCTTCCTTATAGGCGGCGAAGATGACGGCGAACTTCTGGAGCCGTATGCTCCGGTGCTTCCGGTGCCTCCTCCGAAAAAAGGACGCCAACGTAAAAAATAGGTCATAGCCTATGAAAAAGGCGATGAAAATGAATAGGGCGATATCTATGTAGATCAACAAGTGCATTCGCTTTTTTTTACAAAAGTACTTATAATTTTCAATAAGAGTTTGATTCTGCCGTTTTTTTCTCACCTAAGGAGGCCATATCTTTCCCAGCGAGCTCAGCGCCGCCGAGAGTATCAGCCCCCAGCCCAGCAGGTTCAAGGGGCCGGGCGAGGGGTGGACGAGAGCGAGAGTATCGCCCCGATAGCCGCCAGCGCCGCCTCCCGCATGTCCAGCAGGAGGGAGAGTGCCGCCAGCAGGAAGAGGCTGGCCAAGGCGAGCAGGCGGAAGTGGGGGAAAGGGGGGCGTGGGCTCCGTGGGAGTGTCGGTCGTGTCATGGGGCGGTTGTTTTTGGGGCGTGTGAGATCCTAGGTTTAGCAAGAAATCCAGCAGGCTGCGGACGAAGGCAAGTATTTGTCGTATCTTATTCATATCAATTGTTGTTTTTTAGGGATGAGTAAATCGGTTCGATCTCGTGGCAGAGCTGTACCAGCGTCTCCCGGTAGCGCTCCCGGTTGTCGCCGTTCAGCTCGCTGATGTAGGGGCTGTAGGCGATGGCCTTGGCGTAGTCGGCGGGGAAACGGCTCATGGCGGCGGCCTGCGGGTAGGAGCAGACGAGGAGGCGGGCGAAGTCGAGGTAGGAGTTGCGTGCCGAGTCGTAGCGGCGGAACAGCAGCTCGCCCCGCTTGTATCGGGCGGTGACGCGGCCCCCGTGCCAGAAGGCGTTGCTCGCCCCGTAGCCGGTGATGCCGAAATGGTTGTTGGCCTCACGGGCTAGGCGGGAGGTGCCCCAGCCGCTTTCTAGGGCGGCTTGGGCAAGGAGGATGATGGGGTTCAGGTGGAAGCGGGCACCGGCGGAGCGGGCGTCGGCGAGGTGGGTGGAGATATAGGCTTGTTTCATGATATATACGATGAATTATGGTTTGATTTTTCTTGGAAAATTAATATTAAATTACTATCTTTGAATAAGTTAATAAATAAACAGCATCAGTATGGAAAAGCGGGAGACCGGTGTCGGCGCCTATTATTTTTGTGATATAGCGATGAGTTATTTTCCCTTATTGTCGAAGAAGAAAGCCTCGGATAAGCTGTCCCGGTGGATACGTGTCAGCGGGAAGTTGATGGAGCGGCTGGAGGAGTGCGGATGGCATCCCCGCCAACGGATCTTATCGCCCCGCCAGCGGGAGTGCATCGTGTCGCACCTAGGGGAGCCCTGATTTAGATTTCGTCGGGGGATTCGCTGTCGCTTCCTCCCGGGGCGGGTGCGTCGGGCACGATCTTCTCGAACTTGACGAGGCTGGTGACGCTCTTTAGCGTCACGCTCGGACGGAAGACGATCCGAGGACGTTTGATAAGGGAGGCGTTGAAGTCGGACTCCAGCTTGGTGCCCTTGCTGCCGATCACGGCTTGGAAGTGGCCGAGATCGCCTAGCTGGACGGTCTCCCCTTTCTGGAGGCGTTGCTTGAGGATGTAGAGGAGGCCGTCTACCACGACGTGCACGTCGCCCCGGGAGGCGGTGCTGCGGTCGGCGATCTGGTCGCACAGCTCCTCGAAATCGCAGGTGCCGGTGGACTTGTTCACGGCGTAATACAACTTGGAGTCGGCGGCGGCTCCCTGGTCATGTCTTTTCGTAAGACTAATCGGTACTTGATCGGCATAATGTCTGGTGTTTTTTTGATTACGTTGTAAAGGTACGACATGCCGCCGGTGGGATTCCAGTTAACGGGGACGAAGGGGAGCGAGGTCGGGTGAATGGGGGTAAAGAGTTGGATTTAGGGGGGATAATGCTTGTTTGTCAAGAAAAATAACCGTATGTTTGCCTTATCAAAATTCGATTGACATGAAAAATTTACGGTATGAAAGAGAAAGACAAGCGGCGAGACGTGAGAGGTGAGTCCCGTGAACGGGCGAAGTGCCAGCGTGAGACGTTGGGCAAATATTTTTACGATTTGTCAAAACTGACGTTCACGGCATTGGTGCTGGGAGGGGCGTTGACCTTCTTCCAAGGGTATGAGTTCAATGCTACGGTAATAGGGATGGTCGTTTTCGGAGTCGCTGTTTCGCTGGCATTGGTCTGGTTTGGTAATAGAATCTTAAAATGAGATAATTATGAATGCGGGATTATTTATCTGGGGAACTTTAGCCTTCATTTCCGTAGGCTTGGTTATTTGGTCGTACACGCCATCCGGCAAGCGTTGGTTGGATAGCATGAAATAAAAGGACTATCGTGTTTCCGGTCCGAACACTACTGTGTTTGGCTTCGGATACTACTGTGTTGGCTTCCCAACGCAATAGTGTTCGGTGCCAGACACGGTAGTGTTTTTTTGTGGGCGGCTGATGGTTGGCGGGTCAGCCCTCCACCCGCCTCACGCTCTGGCTTCCCAGCGCCCTCCCGATCCGGTCGCTCAAGGCGAAACAATCCCTCAGTTCCTTCAGGCATGTCGCCCGCTCATCGGTCGAGGTAGCGGAGCGGAGGCGTGCGGCCGTGCGTTGTAGCCGGTCGTGTATGAAAGGCTCGGCGTAGAGGAAGAGCTGGCGTTCGGCCTCGTCGGGCAAAGTTCGTCGGGGAGCCTTTCCGGCGGTCCCTCCTCCGGGTAGGAGGAACGGAGGGGAGAGGATGAGGGCGGAGAGAGACTCGTCCGTGATCCCGTCCGGATGGCCGCTTCCCGAGAGGAGAGCCAGCAGGTCGAGATGGGCGGGTTCTGTCAGGGGCATCCCGCCGGCGGACAACTCGGAGGCGACCCATGCCGGAAGGGAGATACCGCTACCATCCCCGGCGTAGAACATCCGGTCGTGGTTGGCGAGGCAGAAACGCAGCAAGGCCCTTTCCCGGAGGCGTGCGGGAGGGAGGCCCGTCACTACTTCCGCCGGCCCTGTCCGGACAGGCTCGCCGGGAGAGGCGGACAACTCCTCACGCAATACGTCGAGAGGGATACCCGTAGCCTTGGAGAGTTCCTCCACCCGCTGGTACACGGCCAGCGGAGAGCCTACGAGACGGATCTCCCCGAGCACTTCCCGTATCATCCCGGCGTCGGGTCCGCCTTTCCGCCCCGCCGCCTTCCGGATGCGGTGGCTCAGGTAATCCACCGCCTCTGTCCGCACGAGCCTGCGCAGCGCCTCGGCCCCTTTCCGGCGGAACATCTCGTCCGGGTCCATGCCACCGGGCAGGGGAAGGAGGCCCACCTCGCATCCCTGTGCCAGCAAGAGACGGGCGGAGCGGAGGGTGGCGGCCTGTCCCGCCGGGTCCGGGTCGAGGGCGAGCGTGACGTGCCCCGTCAGCCTCCGTATCACCCGCACGTGATCCTCGGTGAGCGCCGTGCCGCAAAGCCCGGCGGCGTGGCGGATACCGGCGGCGTGGAAGGCGATCACGTCCTTGTAACCCTCGCATAGCAGCACGTCGCCCTCGGCGCGGACGGCCCTCACCGCCTCGTACAGGCCGTAGAGGATACGTCCCTTGTTGTACGCCTCGCTGTTGTCGGAGTTGATGTATTTGGCTGTTCCCGCCCCCTCCGTTCCCCGGTACCGCCCGGCGAAGCCCGCTATCTGTCCCCCGGTGGTCCTTACCGGGAAGACAAGCCGCCTCCGGAAGCGCCTGAAGCCCTCGGGGGCGTCGGGCGGGCAGATACCTACCCCGAAGTGGGAAAAGGTCTCACGGAGCGCCCTGAGGTCTTCCTCGCCGTTCTCGTCCTCGCCCGTTATCCCCTCGGCGGGATCGTAGGGAAGGAGGGAGCGGGCGAAGGCCTCGTTGCCGCATAAGATCGCCTGTCGTGCCTCGTGCCGTCCGGCCTCTTCCGTGCCCCGTTCCTCCACCTCGATGCCATACTTGCGGGCCAGCAGCCGTACGGCCTCCTCGAAGCCGCATCCCTCCATGTGGCGCACGAGGCGTATGGGGTCCGCCGCCTCGCCGCAACTGAAGCATTTCCCGATATTGAGCGCCGGGCTGATCCGGAACGAGGGGTGACGCTCGTCGTGGAAAGGGCAGAGTGCCACGAGGTCCTTGCCAGAGCGCCGTAGCGTGAGGTACCCGGCCGCTACCTCGTCGATGCGGGCGGTTTCCCGTACCCGCAGTAAAGTGTCATGCGTGATCATCCGAACAGGTCTTTATCCAGCTCCGCTTTCGCCGGTCTGCGGTCGTTCGGCACCGGCGTGCGGTCGTCGGTGAACCGGGTAACCCCCTTGTTGTGGCAGAAACGCACCTCCCCGGACTCTCCGTGCCGGTTCTTGGCGATCGAGAGGGTACCCCGGCCCTCGGTGGAGAGACGGGTCTCCGGGTCCTCGTCGATATTCATCACGGAGAGGCGGCGGAGGAAGAATACCGTATCGGCGTCTTGCTCGATGGAGCCGGAGTCACGCAGGTCGGACAGCATGTTCTTCAGCGTGGGTCTCGCCTCGCAATTCCGGTTCAGCTGGCTCAGCAGCACGACGGGGATGTCGTTCTCCTTGGCGATCAGCTTCAGTTGCCGTGTGATGGCCGATATCTGGTCGTTCGTGCTCTTGCGGTCCTCGGAAGGCGAGAGCATCAGTTGGAGGTAGTCCACGATCACCATCTCGCACCGCCCCTGCTTCCGCCGGAGCGAGATCTGGTAACGCAGGTCGGCCACGCTCAGGTCCGTGCGCTCGTCGATCCATATCGGCAGTCGCTCCAGCTCGTCGGAGGCCCTTTGTATCCTCTTCATCTCGGGGGCGGAGAGGGTCCCTTTCAGGATCTTGGAGGGCTCTATGTCCGCTATGCATCCCAGCAGCCTGAACACCAGCTGCTCCTTCGACATCTCTAGACTGTAGAGGCAGACCGGGTGCCCGTTCCTCGCCGCGTTCAGCGCCATGAAGAGGGCGAAGGCCGTCTTGCCTACCCGGGGGCGTGCGGCGATCACGTTGAGCGTGCCCGGCATCATGCCGCCCGTCATCCGGTCCAATCCCTCCAGGCCGGTATGTATGCCCGGCGTGCGTCCTTCCGTCACCCTGCGTTGTATCTCCAGCATGCGCTCCTTGGCCAGCAGGGTGGCTTCCTTCATGCCTACGCTGTTCGTGGCGTGCGAGAGCCGTTCCATCAGCCGGCCCACGTGCGAGTCCATCTCCTTCAGCAAGGCCTCCGTGTCACGATCCGGCCGTGAGGCTTTCAAGGCCGAGTCGTAGCAGCTCAGCATGAACTGCCTCGCCACGTAGGCCTCCCGCAGGTGGCGTGCGTGGGTAGGCATGTACTCGTCGCCGGTTTCCAGATACCGTCCGCCCAGCGCCAGCTGGTACAGGTCGGTGGCCAGCGTCTCCTTATCGGGCGCTATCCTCCGCAGCTCCTTCTCCACGGAGAGAGCGTCGGCGCTCTCCCCCCGGTTGTAGATGTTCAGGTACGCCTCGAAAGCCAGCGCCACTTGCGGTAGCGTGAACATCTCCGGCAGCAGTTGCGCCGCCAGCGTGGGCATATGCCGGTGGGAGGCCATAAGCCCCGATAAGATCGCTTTCTCGATCTCCTGCTCCTGCGGGAGGGCGAGGCCGTCGGGCAGTGTCGCCGGGCGGTCGCTCTTGTTTTTGCTCGTGTTTGCCATGCTTTACTCCTGTTCTTGTTTGTCGTTATCTTTCTGTATCTTCTCCTCCTTGATGAAGAGGGACTTGTAGAAGGGTACCTTGACGGCGAGGCCGTTTCCTGCCTTGATCTTATGGATCATGTTTTCCTCGGCCAGCTCGTTCAGCGCTTTCCTCGCCGCGTATAAGGAACATCCCAATGCCCTGGCCATGGTCGTGATATGGATGATGCACTGTCCTTCGTAGATAGATACCCGCTTGCCGCCAGCGTATCGATAGTTGTAAGGCTTGTTGGCTAGTTTACCGAAAATGTATATGAACACGCCGATCTTAAGGCGTGTCTTGTTCTTCGGATAGTAATCTTGCAGTAATAGGTCGATAAATAACCTCGGAAAACGTGTGTAACCTCCACTTTTTAACTCTTTGACGCTAACTGTCTGTTTCATTGTACTTTGTATTTGAATGGTGAAAATAAAGAATCGAACCTAGTTTCGAACCCCCGATCGAATGGGGGGGTAAGGATTAACAATCTGTTAAATAGTGGTTTGTCTTGAATAGGTATCTATTTTTCGAATGCCCTTTTTAACGTCATTTCGCACTATATAAGATATAAATAGGTATTTATAATAAAAATAAAAGAATAGAAAACGAAACGTTTCCTTCTTTTTTTGAATTAATAATTATTTATTTTGTATCTCATTAAATCAACTTATTTGTATTTCCTACTTTCTTTACAAAGGTAAGGTTATGTTTTGGTTTATGCAAGCATTATTATTGGTTAATTATTTTGTTTTATAACATGGTATAATTTTTTCTAATGTAGGTTTAAATGATTAATTTGATTGTTTATTATGACTAGATTGGGGTGGGTAATCTTTTGCTTAAAAATGAATTTATTATCTTTAAAAAATTATGTTTGTTATAGAGACGGGGTATATCCCGTCTCTTATTATATGATAATGTTACTTATTTAATTAAATTAGATTCCTCGTCTTGATACTTTTCTTGTTTGGTGAAAAGCTGGTGTATGTTCCTTAACGCTTTGTATACCCTTACTTTTTAGGCTATTGAGCAAGGAGCCGTCTTGACCCACCGTTCCGTACCCTGTGACGGCCCTCGCCTTGCGATCGTGAATGAATACGATCTTACCTACTTCTCTTAGATGCATGGCTAATGTACCGTCTTCTCCTCTTTTTATATCTACCCGAATCCCGATTCTCCGGGCCGGCTCTGTATGATAGGCGAAAACGAGCCCTCTTACGCTTAGTTCCGGGCGCTTGAATGATAGAAAGTATAGATAGATATCCCGTGACAACTCGTAGAAGAACAGGTCGAGCCTTGAGTGTCGCTCATCCGGGATATAGCTCCATGAGGAGCAGCAGGCTACGTTTCCCGGAATCCGCAAATGATCTACTAGGATCTGGACGTATAGGGGAGGGTACATGGTATCTGCGTCGATATTGATATGGTACCTGCCTCGTGCGTGGTCTAGTCCGCATTGGCGGGCATATCCACAACTATGTCGTTTTTCCAAATAATGCGGGAGGCCTACGAGACGGAATATCTCACCGGTCCTATCGGATGAATCATTGTTTACGCCGATGATCTCCACGGGATATTCGCATCTCATCTCACTCAGCGCCCATAGGCAAGGCAATAAATGCCTCTCCTCATTGTAAGCTATGACGGATACGGTAACCACGGGCTCGTCGCTTTGTACCTTCGCTAGTTTTTGCTTGATTTCTTGAATGATCCCCTCCTGGACGTTGTCTAGGGGTTGATTGTATATGGATATGTATTTTTTTGCCCATTTCATGATAATTATCGTTTTAATAGCATCTTCTCCAAAGACCTTACGGCCTTGTATCCGAATATCTTGATGAATAATGTCCGTGTACGGTAGTAGGCGAAAGCCTTATGCGAAAACCATGAGTTTTGGTAATGATGAATCGCATGGGTCTCAGGGGTGAGGAATACCTCTCTCGAATCGAATACCTTAGGCGAGAAGTATTCCTTGGGCAAGACATAGACAGCCTCTCCTAGGTCTTTTTTTTCTTCAGATCGTCGATATTGCTACCGCTGGGCATGTTTATGACGGGCTTTAGACGGAGTATGGTCTCGTTCAGGATCTCCGGTAGCATACGGATATCATAACTTCCGTCTTCACGTATGAAATTTCGTCCTTCATAATAATCCAAGCAGCATTTGATCCAGTCACAACCTTTTTCGGCTCCTAATATGGCCGCCTCAATCGTACCGGAAGTTTCCGCCCCGACGAAATAGGGCAGCTCAAGAAAGTTATCGAGGCTCTTCAGTATCTCCACGTCTGAGTCTAAGTAGATTCCTCCATGGTGGTAAAGAGCGTACAACCGGATGTAATCGGCGGCGAACGCATATTTCTTGGTGTTGAACGCTTGCTCTACCCATGGGACTTCGTGGATGTTAAAACGTTTCGTGTCCCATAAAATGATCTCGTAGCTAGGAAGGTGTTTTTTCCAGCTATCAAGGCAGTCTTGTATTTTCCGTGGATATGGATCACCACTTAACCAACAGAGATGTATGATTTTAGGAATCATGGCTTATTCTATTTTTTGTTTTCTATATCAATTTCACTTAATACTTTACTCATTTGGCTCTCCCACGAAAGCGATAGGACGGACTCCCTGATCTGGCAGGGAGATAGCGTTTGCCCCTATGAAATTCCAGGATAGCGGGAATCTCGATCGGGCTTTCATCTGCTTTGGCTTTCAGTATATAAGGCTTTCCCTCGAAATCACTGTCCATCTCGGAGTAAATGAAAGGGAGCCCTCTTGCTGCGTACTCTCTGTTTTTCAGTGTTTTGATGTGGGTGATGCCGCTTCTATGGCGTGCGAGGCTCCCTATGCCCATATCGGCCTGTTCGAAGAGCTCATCCAATTCTTCCCCGTGTCTCATCCCGTGTAGGATCACATATCTCTCTAAGTTATATTTCTTGATGAGTGGGAGAATATCGTTCTCTTCCCGTTTCGCCGCGAAATTGCCGACGATGTGGAAATATACATTATATCCGGAGTTTGCTTGGTAATAATTGACTAAGCCTTTTACTAGGCGGTCGAAGCCATGCCAGTAATGGATTTCCGCCACCCCGATCAAGTGGAGCTCATGGCTCGTGTCGTTTATGTGTTTCTTTAGCTTGATTTGTTTGAAGTCTATCCCGTTCGATATTTGTATGGTACGGCTACCGAATATTGTTTGGTAATCGGAAAAGGTGATGACCCCGCTTAACCGCTTAGCTAACGTATGGCGGAAGCATTTGTCGATAAGCAGCGTTGCCTTACGGGAGAAACCGATATATTCTTGATCATAGGGGTATGTAGGTATCTCCATGACCACTTTCACGTGGTTTTTACGCATCTGCCATACCATGTGGAGCGTGAAAGGGTTCGCGTTATTGTCTGAGCGCATATAGACGAGGTCGATACCTTCTTTCCTGACGTATTCCACTATAGAGGAATACTCGATTCTTTTAAGGATCTTGCCTTTTATGCCAGTTCCGTAATCCCGTAAAATCTCGGAGTCGATCATGCGTAGTTTCCTGCCAGCTGGTTCTCGCATGTAGCAAAGCCTTGTATCCACTCCGCATGCCTGTAAAGCGTCTACTTGATATTGTATCTTCTTGCTGATCCCGTTCGCCGGGTTAAATCCATGGAATATAAGGAATAGGGCTTTCATCTTTTTATCTTTGATTTTAGGAAGTTAATTATGTTATATACGCCACTCAATTGAATATATATGCAGGAGATGAGAACGGCAATAACCTCTTTTATGAACAAGTTTGCCAGCTCCGGTAATATAATGGATGATTGGTGGATAGACCATAGGCATACTATCAATATACCCACGAGCGGAGCCGGGGAAATAAGTTGTCTGATTAAAGACGCTAGGCTGCGTTTTAGCGTCACTTTATACATCCATACATAACATTGTATGAAATTGATGGCGAAGGTCGCACATATACACCATGCGACAGCTTCGAGGCTCTTGAATATGAATATGCCAGCGAGGATGCCTGATACGTTCAATAGGGCTGAGAATACGCCACATATGAACAGGCTTTTCGTATCGTTGGCTGCTTGGTAGATGGAGCCGGAGGTGGACAGGATGATCTGTATGCCTACGGATAAGGATAGGATCTGAAATACGGGAACGGATGGCAGCCATTGGTCTCCGAATAGGATGAGCGTAATCTCCTTGGCGCAAAACCATAATAATACTGATAATGGGAACCCGATGAATGCTAGGATGCGGATGACTTTCTCGTAGGAGAGGGCTAATTTAAGCGGATCATCTTGAAAATTGGAGAAGACGGGATGCATGACTGGTGATATGACATGTGTTATGTTTTGCAACGGGAGCATCATCAAGCGGTACGACTTCTCGTAATATCCTAAGGAATTCATACTCATATACTTTCCTATTAATAATTTATCAAGGTTTCTGCTGAAGTAATTTATCACATTAAACATGAATTGATATGCGGAATAACTGAATATCTCATGAATGGATTTTGATCCAAATGTGTATTTTAATTTCTGGGGCTTTTTTCTTATGGAAATAATGAATATAAGGATGCTTGAGAATATAGGATTGATAATTAAGGCATATAATCCAGCTCCTGATATAGCTGCTAAGATTGCTATGATTCCTCCAATGCATTGAACAAATAAACTCCTGTATGCTATAAATTTAAATTCTTTGTCCTTGAATAATAGTGCGTTTGGAACGATGTTGGCTGAGGCAAAGAATAAGTTGAAAGATAATAAATGACATATGGATAGCAATGAACTCTGTTTGTAAAATAAGGAGATTGGCCATGATGACAAGAAGAATAAAATGGAGATCCCTATCCCGGTCCATAGTGTAAAAGAGAATATATCGTTAAGTTTATCCTCTGTTAAATGCTTGTTTTGAATGATAGCTGGAGCGATCCCTAAATCACTGAAAATACTGAAAAATGAAATGATGACGGTGGCGATAGCTACGACCCCGAATTCCTCTGGATCGATCAGCCGGGCCAGTACACCTGCCACGGCTAAAGAAATGATGATTCCTGAGTATTTTGATATAGCTGTATAGATTATTCCAGATGCCAACTCTTTTTGTATTGATGCCATATTTTTCTAGTAGAGGTGTATTATTCTCCTAATAGGCAAATATATGTTTTTTATTTAAATTATTCATGAGGTGTTCCTTATTTTCGATAAAAATACATACCTTTACATTAAAACAATAAAATTAAATGAGAGTCCTATTTGTCTATAAAGAGAAAAAATGGGGATAATTTATTTGTTCCCGTGATTCGAACGAGGCTTTCTGTTCATGGAATAGAGGCTATCAGCTCAGTTGATGAGTTTTGGAATCCATCCCGGTCTTATGATATCATCCACATTCATTGGCCTGAGGAAGTGGTGGGATGGAATGTGAATGACGTGGATATCGATAAGCGGCTGGAGACCCGGCTGAGATATTTTAAGGAGAAGGGCTCTCGGGTTTATTATACGTGCCACAACTTATCCCCTCATTATGGAAGTCCTTTGCATCAAGCTTGCTATAGAGTGGTAGAGAGAATGGCTGATTGCATGGTACACCTCGGTAACTATAGTCTAGGCAAGATGGCCGGTCTATATCCTGATTGTAGGCATGTCCTAATTCCTCATCCGATTTATCTGGGCGCTTATGACGATACTCTGACGAGAGAGGCGGCAAGAGAATATTGGGGCATTGACCGGAGGACTTTTGTGGTTACGGCGTTTGGCAAATTCCGGAGGAGAGATGAGGTCTGGATGACGTTGAAAGCTTTTTTCTCTTTGCCTCGAAGGAAGAAGCTCTTGCTGGCCCCAAGAATGCTTCCGGGGAGTTATCCGAAGCCTTTATTGTCCGTAATACGTTGTTTATTACATCTTTTAGGGGTACGAACGGAGAATAATGAGCGGATTATATCAGATGAGGATTTACCGTATTATTTTGCGGTGTCTGATGTTGTCTTTATACAGCGTTGCGTTATCCTTAATTCCGGAGTAGTTCCGATGGCTTTCTTGTTCGGGCGGGGTGTCGTTGGCCCTGATAGCGGGAATGTGGGTGAATTACTGAGGGTGACAGCGAACTTGGTCTTTTCCCCCTCGGATCAAGGGTCTGTCAATTCAATGCTTCGCTCTGCCATGAATATGGATTTGGACGATTTAGGAGCTAAGAACCGGAGGTATGCCGACAAGTATCTTCATCCCGATAAGATAGCCGGTCTTTATGCGAAATGTTATCATTTTGAGGAATCGCATTGATCCCTTTTATCGGGTTCGTTTCCATTGCTGTCCGCATGGGTCATAATGTTTGACAACTTTAGCAGGATTGCCTACGGCCACAGAGTAATCTGGTATATCTTTTTGTGACGACACTGCCTGCGCCGATCACGCAGTGCTTGCCGATATGTACGCCTGAGGTAATGACCGTGTTCGCTCCTATCCAAGACTCATCTTCTATGATCACAGGGGAGGTAGTTATGCCTTGTTTTACGATTGGTTTAGAAATATCATGGTATGTATGGTTGAGCCCGGATATAGTGATGTTCTGAGCCAAGATAACTTGATTCCCAATAAAAACGGGACCGATGATCGTATTATGTATGCCTATGCGTGAATGATCACCGATGTGTACGTGGCCTACCCCGTTGTCTATCGTGACGTAATGCTCAATTATACTTTCCTGTCCAAGTATGAATGAGTTAATGGGACTGACATTCATTATAGCAGATCTTCTGATCTTGCTCCGTTTTCCATAGGTTAACATAAATGGATTGACAAACCATTTAACCCATAATCTAGGGCAAGAGCCTCTTTGATTCATTATTAAGTAATGAACCGTTCTCTTTAATCTGTCATTTTTCTTTATCTTTTTTGTTTAAGATCGCTGATATTCATTTCTTTAAGGATTGAATGACTTCCATATAAACTTGCAATAGTTTCCTAGCCGTATGATTCCATGAGAATAATCGGGATCTTTGTAATCCATATTTTATTTGTTCATCATGGAATGCTTGATCTTCTTCTAGCCGCAGCAATAAGGAAGCTACTTCTTCTTCGTTGAAAGGATCTGCCAATAATCCTCCCTTTCCGGCGATCTCAGGCATGGCCGAGGTATTCCCCGTTATCACGGGTGTACCGCATTCCATAGCTTCTAGCATGGGGATACCGAAGCTTTCCCTTAGGGAGGTGTATAGGAAGACGAAGGCCCCATTGTACAAGTATGCCAAATCCTTGTTGGAGATGTAACCTGGGTAAGACAGGTAAGGCTTGATTTCCTCTATATGCTGCTCTCTCAATATCATATCCAGCTTGTCTTCGCGTAAGTCCGCTATTAATAGAGGACGCTTTCTTGATGAGCGCTTGAGATACAGACTGTATGCCTTCAAGGTGCGGGGTACATTTTCTTAGGGTCCGTATTTCCTAGGAAGAAAAGGTAATCGTCCGAATGAATGTATTTATGGGTGATGGCGGATATGCCTGATAGGGGATGAAAATGCTGGCTGTATCCATTGTAGATCGCCATGATTTGTTCTTTGGGCAGACATAAGGCCTCTCGAATCCGATCACGTTCAAAATGAGATACGGTAATGATTCTCTTACACTTAGGGAGTATACGGGGAACTACTAAACGTCGGTAGTGCCAACCCATGTTTTGGTACCATGATGTATTACCTCCCTGCTTGGGCTCAAGGAAGATGATGTCGTGCAAGGTCAATACCAATGGGACGGGGCAATGAATCGGAGCCGTGTTACTCGTACAATGCAATAGGTCTGGCCTTATCTTGGCTACAGCCCGTGGCAACGCCACCTGCTCCCAAAGGGGGTAGGTGGGGCATTTTACCTCCACGATGTGCGTATTGCTTGTTTCTTCTAGGCAATGATCTTCTCCCGGACTTACGAATATGAAATATTCATTTTCCTTGTCGATTTTCTGTAGCTCTCGAATGCTCTCGAGCGCTACAAAATCCATCCCGTGCTTATTCGTACGGAAAATTCGCTGGGCTTCAATGGCTATCTTCATGATTTGGAGAATGTTTGGTGTGAGAGAATGTATGCTTTTTCCCTATTCGGAACGTGTTTAGGAACATGAGGAAGAATAGGATGGGAACACTGGCGATCGCCTTCCTGAATTTTTGGTCCACTAAATAGTCTGGAACCGCTACGCTAAAAGTGATGCCTAGCCATATCAAGAGGAACCACCATTTAATGGAGATTATGATATCAAGTGGACTTAGGATGGCGGCAATTAACGTGATAAACCCTAGCAATAAGACACGAGGGGGCATCATCCATTGAAATAATTTATCGCAATAGTCCCAATTTCCTTTTATTAGTGCTCCCGGTATCTGGAGAATCCCTGAGAGTAAGTTGTGGAATTGTGTGGCAAGCCAGCGCTGTCTTTGATTATAGAAGTCTTTCTTGCCTCTTACTTTCTCGTCGTATGTATAGACATCTTCAAGATATTCGATATATATATTTTGGAGTAACAGTTTTCGCTCCATGTACTTATCTTCTCCGATATCGTTGCAACCTTGTATGATATTCTTGAAAAGACCGTATTCGAAAGCCATACCCGAGCCACTTAGGGCGGACGAGAAACCTAGGCGGGTATGTCCTTTCCTGAAAATAGAGTTGTTGATCTCCTCGCTAACGGCGTCGAGCACCGCTATGCTGCTATCTCTGTTCTTGGCTACCCTATGCGTCTGTATGGCTGAACAACCTGCGTAAATAGCATCGTTTATTTTCTCTATATAATTGTTTTTACGATATTATCGGCGTCAAGGATAATCACGTTGTCATATTTTGTTTTTCCTTCTTCAATGTAACGGATGGCTGCCTTGAGGGCCTCTATTTTGGTACTTTGTGGGTTCTCCATTTTTATAATCTTTACGGATAATGACTTTAGCCTATCGAGGGTTTCCTGACGCATTTGGTTGGCTATCACGATAATATCATATAATTCTCTTGGATAGTCTTGCTGAAGGAAACTTTTGACGGAGTCTATAATTACCTCATCCTCCCCATAGGCCGGAAATAAGGCCGCAAAACGGTATTTTTTCATAGTCGTAGGGTATTTATAAGTCGATTTCCTTTTAGAGTAAACGGCGAATACGAATAAATACAGTACGCATACCATAAAACATAGGAATACGATGGCGTCTATCAATTGAAATAGATACTCCTCCTTGTCTATCCAATTTTCTCCTATTTGAAAGAATTGCTCAATCATGGTGTTTTATATTTGAATCAGTTGATTTTTTTTCTTGTATTTCTTGATCTAGATAGGGTCCTACCATTATAAAAGTAAGTCCCGTAAAGGAAATTACCATTGTCGGGAATTGTCCCCAGAAAGAGTTCCCGTATGCATTGATAAACATTCCGAATATGCCACAAAGTAACCCTGTCAGTAGCCCTTTCAGCTCCGGATCTCTGAGCCGCATGGCTATGATCCATCCTCCCCATCCAATGGATAGAAAGATCATGCTTAGGTAAAGTGTCAAGCCAACCGCTCCTGTCTCCACCCAGATTTTGACATACCATGAATCTGTTGGAATGGAGGTGGTAAAGCGTTTTGATATTCTCTCTCCAGCCCTGTCACCTGATAATCCCAGCCCTTCTCCAAAAGGCTTGTATTTCATGTAGGATGCCAATTTCTTTTGATTTTCTTTTCGAACATTGAATGAGGCGTCTTCTGTCGGGGTGAATGCGGTACGCATCCTTCGGATGGTAGCGTTGCTATTTCCTATAGTAGTAAGGGCAAAAAAAACATAAGTAAGCAATAATAAGGTCGAGCTTGTGATAATGGTTTTGGTTTGTTTACTGACGAATGTATAAAGCGCCAATCCCGCTAATGGAACGATCATGGCCCCTCTTGTACCGGAAAGGAACATCGCATAAATGGCTAGGATAGCTATGCTTAAATAATATATTCTACATAAATAGGAGCGCATGTGGAATGCTGCGATCCCAAAGAACATAGTGGCGGCTCCCATATTCGCCCCCATATTGCTAGCGTCGGTGAAAAAAAGAGAAATAGCGGACTCCGGACCATATGATATGAGTCGTAGCTCCCCCTTCATTAAGCCATTTGGTCTCGAAACTGTCAAATCCAATATATTTTTGCATGAAGGTTTTAGTTATAGCTAAAAGGGTGAATAGGGATAAACAAAATATCAAGGATTTTAAAAAAAGAGTAACGAGTGCATAATAACGATGTAATAATAACAATGATAAACCCATTGAATATCAGTCCTCTTGATAATATCCAAGCCTCAAGTACTCCGGAGGGGTTAGCGATTTCAAAGATACAATATCCCATCCATATACAGCACATGACGCTTAAGGGGTGAATTGCTCTTTTCCATTCGATGTTCTGATAAAGGGCCGCATGAATGGATAGTAATACTAAGGCTGTTACGTATAGGATATCCATGATTACGCTAATGCCTTCTATTGGAATATATCGGGTAATACCCAATATGAAATAGTTGATCGTAAAATGACAAATAGTATGAACCAAGGATATTTCAATAATAGGATACAGGTTATACATAACAAAGGCAAAGCTATTATCATCCCGAAAAGAGGGATGTTATTAAATAGTAAAGCTCCTCCTATTCCTACTAGTCCTATGACAAGGATTAATAGGGTCATATTGAAAGAAGAATCCTCTTTTATCTCTCTTGAAGTATCCATGAGCTTCGCTATTTTATGGCCGAATTGGTTGCGGTTAACCCCATATACATCATACGGTTCGTGAAAGAGCGCATGGAGGTCTGAGGGGCAATTGCCCGGTGAAATCTTCTACGGCTTCTCGTGAGGCGTTATTCAAGTATAAATACAAAGATGTATTTTTAGTTATCTCACGCAAATAACTAACAAATTCCTTATCGCTATTTTTCCATACTCTGCGTACATTAGCTATTAGAATATTAACTTGACTTGAGCTTAGCAAATGTGGAGGCACACTGTTTCCTTGAATGGAAGGATATTCGATTAATACAATGTCTGGTTGACTTTCGGCTTTAATATACTCTTCTATATTTTCTGTGGTGAATAGTGACGATTCAATGTTTATCTCTTCTCCGATCCTTATATATCGTACTTGGAAACCTAGCTCTTCCCAACGTTCTTGAAAATATTTGGCAACGAATGTCTTCCCTTCTCTTTCTTCTATACTTAATATATTTATGTATAGAGTCTTATTTTTTTTTGCAAATAAGGAGCCAACCGATTGCAAGCGTATGCGGCTGATATTCGGTTACAGGTCTTTACAAATCCCTGTATTTCAATTGGGAGTTGCGTCCGTTGAAGGCTCTAATATATTCATTCCTGTGAGGCGTTTAGCCCGTTCTGCATCCCGGAGGGTACGGTCTAGTAATTCAATGACCAAATTTAGGGCTATAATGAAAATTAAACTACCGATAAAAGCGGCTATGACTAAAAACATGCGCTTACCTTTGTCACTAAACAATGGATAAGCGGCCTCTGAGATAGTTGTTAAGTTTGATGAGGTTAATTGTAAGTTCACCTGTTTCATCTTAGCCATATTTAAGGCATGGAGAACTTGTAGATAAGACTGTTCAGTGACATTGATCTCTCGTTCTTGCTGGTTGATCTTAGTCCCAATGGGAGAATAATTCTTATACTGCTCCTCGAAATCGTGCTTTCTTTTTGTTTAAAATCTCTAAGTCTGCCTTGGATTTCACTTGTATCAAGGTCTGTGACAACCATTCTTGTACTAATCCGTCAATAGCGACTCCTTCTTTACTTTCTTTATAGCTGTTAATTTTATCTGTCAGTAATGCTATTCTCTTCTCGACATCTTTCAGTTGATCTTGATATCGTGTTAATTCTGTATCCTTGTTTAATGCGTTTTCAGAGGTGAAAGTCTCTATCTCGGTGATTTTACCACTGATGCGGGAAACATCTTCCAATGCGTTGATAAACTCTTCATTCGTTTTGACAAGTTTAGTACGAACTTCCATGTATTTCTCTAACTCGTTGATGATTTTGGTTGAGCTCTCGTAACTTCGTTGTGTTTCTTCGTAACGGTTCTCAAAATCAGCAAAAGAGTTTGCGATAGATTTTGTTTGTTCTGTATAATTTATGACGCTGTTTTGTACGTTATAATCTGTAAGATCATTTTCTTGTTGATTGAGTTTTGTCCTTAATTTATTCAATTCCTGCTCATAATATTTTACGATATCATTTGCTGTTTTATATTTTAAATTATCGTAAGAATATTTCATTTCTTCGCTGACTAACTTAACCGTATTCCATGTGATTCCGGGATCTGAGCTAGTGTAGGCTATCTCTATCAAATCGCTATTACCTTGGCGTCTAATAATTATGCTGGATAAAGCTGCGTAGCTATAGAATGCAGCTCCTCCGTTGAGCAATTCATGCAAATAATTGCGGCTATCACTGTTTTTATATTCTTTAAATCTGTTTATAGTGTTATCGAGAGAAGCCGTGTCTATTAAATTTATTATTTCTTCAGGTATAGATGCTGTTAATTTCTTGTAATTGTCAGCTGTTATATAGAGATTATCTATTTCAGGATTTCCTTGTGTTAGGTTTAATGCTAATAATTTTAGTGATACGTTTTCTAGGGTTCCTCTTGATTTTGTTAAATTAACCAAGTTATCATATGTGTTGTTTACTGCCTGCCAATCAGGTTTTGTCTCTTCATCTAAACCCGTGTTGGAGGTAATACTTGTGTAGATCGAAGTTGTCACGGTGTATTTTTTTCTCCATGAATTGACTGAAATAGGCAACCAATGCTGTTACAATAAGCGTTCCAAATATCAGTTGGTGACGAATTCTATATAAAAAACGGGATATGTATAGTGTAATATCCATAAATTATCGATTTATGATTTTTACATTTGTAAGCATCTCTAATAGGGTTACCGCATTGTGTAAGGTAGCTCTACCCTCTTGATAAGAGATTACGGCTCCAGAACGACGTCCTCTTTCCATGGCCAAAGTCGTAATGTCAATTTTACCGTTGATGAAGTCTTGTTCCGATATTTTCATTTGGGCGTTGTAAAGGGCTGCAGCGTCTGATTTAGCTTTCAAAGTAGCTAAAGCTTGCAATACGTTATTATAAGCTTCCAATATTTTTAATTTCCGTTCTTCTATTGAGATCTCATATTCATAATCTAATTGCCGGAAACGAGCTTTCCGAGCTCGTACCTTTGGCCACGGCTAAATAGGTCACCAAATGGGACAGACACCGATATGCCTGCGCTATAAGTATGTTGATTACTACCCAGACTTGTGAGATATTCAGGATATTCTACGGTTTCATGAGAGGATAGCTGCACTAATCGTCCATATTGGTACTGTCCGTATACCCTGAAATAGTCCAACCATTCTCTTTTGGTCACTTTCATTTCAGCATTAGCTTCATCTTTCTTAGCTTCGTAAATCTTGATCGAAGGGTGATCATATACTGATTCTAAAAAAACAGATAAAGGTGGTAATTGGATACGTTCATAATCATCTAGCATCGCTTGAATAGAGTCTGAGCCAGATGTTACTTCCACGGTTGTAGCTTTATCGAAATAGGTTTTCTTTTTTCTGAGCTATAGCCGAAAGGATACTGAATATGAATAGGATGATAAATAAGTTCTTCATACGATTTATTAATGGATCTATACGTCCTCTTTCTGTACGAACGCCGTAAAGGTCTTAATGATGATCTTCATGTCCAGCCAGAAAGAAAATGTATGAGCGTATTTGATGTCTAATTGTTTACGTTCCTCGGCGGACATACTACCAGAATTGCCACGTTTCTCTACTTGCCAAAGACCTGTAAGGCCGGCAGGAGCCATGAAGCGTTGTATGTATTCATCGCTGGTCAATAATTCCGCCTCGTATACGGGAAGAGGGCGGTTACCAACTATTGACATGTCTCCATTTAATATATTGAATAGCTGGGGAAGTTCGTCAATGCTGTATTTCCGGATAATATGGCCGATCTTTGTTATACGGGGATCATTCTCTAATTTGATGAAAGCGTTGGAGCGTTCGTGACGTTTTACTTTTAAATAGTCGTTTTCAGGAGTAGCGTCATTGTCGGAATATAAAATGATATTTTGCTCATCGTCTTTAAAAAAAGAAGCTTGCTTCTGTGAATTCACAGAAGTTGCTGAAGAGGCTACAGCCTCTTCAGCAATAGATTCCGTATACTGATTAAGTTTCTTATATTCAGCCAAGCGTTTGTCCGCATCCATATACATAGAGCGGAACTTATAAAAATCGAAAACCTCATAGTTGCTGCCTACTCGTTTCGACTTGTAGAAAGCGGGGCCTTTGTCCTCCAGCTTGATCCAAATCACCGTGATGATAAAGATAGGGGAGAGGCAGAGGAGCGCCATGGATGAGAAAATGATGTCGAAGACCCTTTTCCATAAAGGCAGCTTGAAAATGGCGAGATCAGGCTCTTTTATTTGAGGCTTACGCGCTTTTTCCATTCTCTTGCATTTCTCGGCGATACCCAGTAGCTTCACTAAATCTTCCTTAGAGGTAGACTCGGAGATGACACAGTCCGTTCCGGCTTGCAAATAGGATATTTTCTCCTCCCGGGTCATTTCCGGGGCGATTAATACGATATATATATTTTGAAACGTCTTATGCAAATGCATGATCGCAGGAATGTTTAACGTAGGATCTGTTTTCTCGATGAATACACAATAATCCATTTCCTCGGCAGGAAGAAGCGTGTTTTTCATCTGCAGAAGCGTTATACATTCTATGACCCCGGTGCCTAATGCCTTACGTAAACGTTCGGCCAACGGCACGTTATTACCGAAAAAAGACATAATTCATTATCTTAATATTCGTTTTACCCTTACCCTTAATTCCTCTGGATTGAAAGGCTTCAAGATAAAGTCTTCCGCCCCTTCCTCAAACAAACGTATTCTATTTGAGCTGCTCTCTACGCTCGATAGGATCAAGACCGGTATATGGCTGAACATATCGTTCGCTTTTAAATAAACCAAGAATTCCTCTCCGGACATTTCTGGCATATTCAAGTCAGAGATGATCAAATCCGGTAAATTGCCTTCTTGAAGCCAAGCGATCGCTTTCAAAGGATTTTCTTTATAAGATACCTTGTAAGTGCTTGATAAGTAAAGCATGATTATCTTTGCGATTTCTTGCTTGTCATCCACTAAAAGAACAGATTTCTCCATAGAGCCGTATAATGTTGTCGTCTTTTGTTTTATTTGTCATGCAAATTTAGAATATTTAATTGGAAAAATCTATGTTTTTCAATTGTTTTTTTGAAAAAACAGTTCGGACTTTGAAAATAGGGGAAACTGCGATTTTTTGATTAAGTTTGTACGCACATAAATGAGATGAGTATTCGAAGATGCGTTGGAGGAAATATATAGATTTTGATGTTATTCATTTATTGGTTGGCGCTATTGTCGGGATGGGCTTGTCCTCTTGCCAGCCGGAGATGCCGGTGATCTCTACGATAACCGTGGAGGCGGATGGCCTGACGGTTCCCGTGAACCCGGATCTGTATGGTTTGACCATTGAGGAGATCAACCACGGGATCGATGGGGGGCTGTATGCCGAGCTGATCCAGAACCGGAGCTTCGAGGATGGCGTGCCACCCTTGAACTGCCCTTACGACGCCGCCCGGAACGTCTTGATTACCCCGAATGGCTGGACGATCCCTTTCATGCGGGGAGATTCCGTACCGGGATGGAGGCGGATCGTCCCTAATACACAGATATACCCGGATATGAAGGAGCTGGTGAATGATAAGAACCGGCGGTCGTTGCTCGTGGCCGTATCGACTTCCGGGGAGTCGGGGCGCGGAGGTGTGATAGCCGAGGGATACCGGGGGATACCGATCCGGAAAGGGGAACGATACGATCTCTCGTTTTTCGCCAAGGGGGCGAATATGGTGCCCCGTACCATCCGGGTGGCCTTGGAGGACTCGATGGCTAATACGGTCTTGAGCGATGTGTTTCAGGTAGCGCCGCTATACGAGTGGAAACGATACAGGCATACGTTTACGGCTACGGAGGACGCGCCGAACGCGGTCTTGACGATCACGGCCGATACCTCCGCCGTGTTTTGGCTGGATGTGGTATCGCTCTTCCCGGAGGATACGTGGAAGGGACGGAAGAACGGGCTGAGACCGGACTTGGCGGCGCTGGTCGATTCCTTGGCCCCTCGTTTTATCCGTTTCCCCGGAGGTAGTTTCGTGGAGGGGTATACGGCGGGTACGTACCCTATCTGGAGGGAGACGCTGGGCGATATCTCGGAGCGTAAGCATTTCTGGAACGTATGGGCCTATGGTACGACGAACGGCATGGGCTACCACGAGTACTTGCAAATGTGCGAGGATATGGGGGCGGAGCCTATCTACGTTATTAATAGCGGGATCACGAGCCAAAGCCGCCGGCCCCGCTACGAGGATATCACGGCGATGGATAAGCTCACGGGAGATGCCTTGGACGCTATCGCCTACGCGAACGCCCCGGCGGATTCCCTGCCGGGCGCCCTGCGTGCGAGGAACGGGCATCCGGAACCTTTCAACTTGAAGTATGTCGAGATCGGCAGCGAGAACTATGGCGGGGAGTATTTCAGGCGCTTTGAGCTTTTCCGCAAGGCGATCAAGGAGGCCTATCCGGAGATTACCGTTATCAGCAGTTCGCCCCTCACGAAGCGAGGCCGTAGCGAGTGGGTGGATTCCCATTATTACGCCGGGGAGAATTTCTTCCTATCGAACTCCGGCCGGTTTAATAGCGACCGGTATTCCCGACGGTCGCCGGCGGTGTTTATCGGGGAGTTCGGGACGACGGAGCGACCCTTGGCCGGTACGCTCCGGGCGGCGGTGGCCGAGGCCTGTTTCTTGGTCGGGGCGGAGGAGAACCCGGATATGGTACGCCGCTTGGCGTATGCCCCGGTATTGGGCAACGCCGGGTTCGAGAACCAGCGCCATCCGTTGATCTCTTTCAACACCCATCAGGCGGTGGTCTCTCCTTCCTACCATTTATTAAAGATGTTTACCCGCCATCGGGGGGATGAGGTGCTGAAGACGATCGTGGATACCTACGAGAAGCCACAGGCACGTACGGGCCGGGCGGGCGTAGAGATGTTTGATAATAGCTATGAGTTCAAGGACGTGCGGATCGACGGCGTGCCCGTATCGGATATATCCGTGATGAGCGGGGGATGGAGGGTCCCGGAGGCTGGTATGTTGGTGCCGGAGGCCAACCGGTGGAACCAGGTATTGTTCGGCGACTCTACGAGCTACGCCTATGAATATACGGCTACCGTCCGGCGTACGAAAGGTAGCGGGCAGATACAGCTTCGCCTCCGCGACAACGGGAGGACGGGCGAGCAGGCGGATTATATCGCCCTGACGATCGGGGCGGGAACGAGCGAGCTGTACCATCAGGTAGGTGGCGTGAAGGATAGCTTGGTCTCTCCCGTGCGCTTCCCTTTTGAGAGTAACCGGTGGTATACGGTTCGCATGACGTGCGAGTACGAGCGTGTCCGTTGCTATGTGGACGGCGTATTGCTGCATGAGGTGGATATGCGCCCGATCCCGTCGTTGGTATCCGTCGCTACCCTCGACAAGGAGAACCGGGTGATTTACTTGAAGGTCGTGAATACGACCCGCCACGAGGAGAAGACCTCTTTGCGTATCGAGGGAGTGAATATCCGTAACCAGGCGGAGCTGATCCAATTGAGAGGGGAGCCGGAGGCTCGTAATACGTTTGAGAACCCGGGGGCCGTAACGCCTGTCACCGAGCCTATCGTATTCCCGATGAGCGGCCCGCTAATCTATAATTTCCCGCCTAATTCAGTGACGATCTTGAAATTATACATGGAGTAGGTCAGATAGGGCAGGAGGGCCGGTACACTTTATCTGTATTTATCCTAACTTCGCGGCGACTTTAACAAAAAAAATGTGTTATGGAACCAATGCATAAGATAAACAAGGTAGAGCTCCGGAGCTTGCAGCTTGAGGACTATACGCAGTTGTCGCAATCTTTCAAGAGGGTATACGCCGACAAGGATGTTTTCTGGACCCGCAAGCAGATCGAGACGTTGATACGGATATTTCCCGAGGGACAGGTCGTGACGCTGGTGGATGACCGGATCGTAGGATGCGCCCTCTCCATCATCGTGGATTATGACATGGTGAAAGGGGATCATACCTACGCCAAGGTAACGGGCAACGAGACGTTCAGCACGCATAACCCGAACGGGAATATATTATATGGTATAGAGGTGTTCATCCATCCGGACTACCGGGGCCTCCGGCTGGCCCGCCGTATGTACGAGTACCGGAAGGAGCTGTGCGAGAAGTTGAACCTGAAGGCGATCATGTTCGGCGGACGTATCCCGAACTATTATAAATACGCCGATCATATGCGTCCGAAGGAATACATCGAGAAGGTGCGCTCACGCCAGATCTACGACCCGGTGCTCACCTTCCAGCTCTCCAACGATTTCCACGTGCGGAAAGTGATGATGAACTATTTGCCGAACGACGAGGAGTCGAAGCATTGCGCTACCCTGCTGCAATGGGATAATATCTATTACCAGCCGCCTACGACGGATTACGTGGATAAGAAGACAACCGTGCGTGTCGGTCTGGTACAATGGCAGATGCGGCCTTATAAGACACTGGACGACGTGTTCGAGCAGGTGGAGTTCTTCGTCGACGCCGTATCCGATTACAAGAGCGACTTCGTCCTTTTCCCCGAGTATTTCAACGCTCCGCTGATGGCCAAGTTCAACCATCTGGGGGAGGCGCAGAGCATCCGTGGGCTGGCACAGTACACCGAGGAGATCCGTGAGCGATTCGTGAACCTCGCCATCAGTTACAATATCAATATCATCACCGGTAGCATGCCTTTGCTGAAGGAGGACGGGGCGCTATATAACGTGGGATACCTGATCCGTCGTGACGGCTCCTACGAGATGTACGAGAAGGTACATGTCACCCCGGACGAGCAGAAGAGCTGGGGACTCTCGGGCGGGAAGATGGTGAAGACGTTTGATACGGATTGCGCCCGGATCGGCGTGCTGATCTGTTATGACGTGGAATTCCCGGAGCTTTCCCGTATCATGGCCGACCAAGGGATGCAGATCCTCTTC
>VOFD01000894.1_pt1 | contig 102000 bp, 112 predicted proteins | sample 5384101 | NCBI WGS metagenome assembly VOFD01 (sample SAMN12384723, study PRJNA508395) | human gut metagenome | isolation source: healthy gut C | host: Homo sapiens
CTTCGCGCAATACGGCTTTACCATTCAGGAGCGCCATGAGGATGGCGGTTGGGTCTGCTTCGTTTGCACGGCATGAGCCGTACAGGCGGCGCTGGCAAATCTCCGCCTATATTTTCCTCACCTTTATTCTCGCCGTGCTCTTGTGTGAACGCCCTGAATATGATACACTGAGCACAATAAAATTTAATGCTGGAAACTGCATTGCTTCCGGCAGGCGGATTTTCCGCACAGAACCATCAATTTACAATCCGGCTTTTACGGAAAGGATGATCTGAACCAATGTTTTGCAGAAACTGCGGCGCCATGCTCCAAGAGGGCGCAAATGTCTGCACCCAATGCGGCGCGCCGGTAGGTGCAGGCAATCAATATTGCTTCAATTGCGGGCAGTGCTCCGATGGAGCGCCCTTCTGCGCAAACTGTGGCGCACCGCAAAATGCTGCTGCGCAGCCGGGTGCCGCCCCATATGGCCCACAAAAATCAAAACTGGCCGCCGTGATTCTAGCTTTCCTACTCGGCACGCTGGGCATCCATAATTTTTATCTCGGCTATACCAACAAGGGCATTGCTCAGCTTTTGCTGACGCTGCTCGGCGGTTGGCTGTGTGGTGCCGGTGCAATTGCAGCCGGCATCTGGGCGCTGGTAGAGGCAATTCAGCTTTTGACCGGATCAATTCATCAGGATGCCAACGGTGTGCCGCTGAAAAATGAATTTTAACCGACATGGAGAATGGCTGCAATCGTGAAAATCCCGGATTTCCTTCGGGATTTTACCCGGGAGCTCTCCTTGGAACGCCTTTTCTTCAAAACCGCTGTGCAGATGAAAGCAAAAATCAGCGCTTGAAAGCTTCGGGGCTTTCAAGCGCTGATTTTTTATTACGAAGCGCAGCGGAGTAACAAAACAAAACTTGCCGCAATCTTGTAGATCAAAGAGATCCGAGCGCTTACGAGAGCGGACGGCTACCGGCTAATTTTATATTTCATTCTGCATGGTTTCTATTGGCCTCCATCATTCCGGCTTTACTGCCGCAACTGCCTTTTCATAAGCCGCCAGCCGTTCGGGCAATTTTTTTCAGCGTTTCGCGGTCATCCTCCGCCCGCATCATCAAATAGCTGTAAGCCGTTTCGCCGTTATTATCCTTCAACGCTCTATCTGCGCCGCTCTTGAGCAGGAGAAGAATGCCTTCCGGATCCGGCAGGTGCCCCGCTGGCGGGCTGCATGCGAACATCAGCGCACTGTGGCCGGCACGATCCTGCGCGTTCACATCCGCTCCTGCTTTGACGAGCAACGCCATCACATCTGTCCCTTGGCGAAAAGAGGCGGCCATCAGCGGCGTGTAGCCACTCTCCGTTCCCCCGTCGGGATCCATGCCGCCGTCAAGCAAATTCCGCACTGTATCCACATCAAACGGGTCTTTTTCAATCGCCGTCACCAACGCGCCGCGCGATTGCTCTCGCTCGCCTTTCGCATGGGAGATGGCTACAAAATATCCGCCCGGCAGCCCCGCGCAAAGCAACCCCATGATCAGCAGCAGAATGGGCAATACAAGCCGCCCCTTTCGCTCTTTCGCCTGACGGGACTTGCGCTGCACCACCAGCCAGATGATCCCAGCAGCCGCCATGCCCACGCCCAGCGCGCAGAGTAGAACCATTCCAAAAACAAAGCCTGTCACAGCCATGGAAGTGCCTCCTGTATCATCAAATCCACTATACTCATCATTTCTTCAAGGGAATATTTTCATGCTCAGCAATCCAGTCCACCATATCATGGAACGACTCGCGCGCACTCATCGGATGATAGTCGAGCTCCCGCTCCGCCTTTTCAATGCTAAAATTGCAGTTGGAGTTGAGCTTGCGCAGCGAATAACGCGTAAACAGCGGCGTTTTATGCGCCGCCTTATAGTAAACCTCCATCAGCGGTGCGGCCGCCTGTGCAAGCCACAGTGGCAGCTTAAACTTGGAGGCGGGAATTCCCGTTTTTTCCGCTAAGATATGCAGAAGCTGATCGACCGTGACTGCCTCGCTCGTGAGGATATAGCACTCGCCGGGCCGGCCCTTCTCTGCCGCGCTGTGCATCCCCTTTGCCACATCGCGCACATCAACGAAATTATACATGCCGAATGCGAGCGAAACCGGGAACTTGCCGCGCATATACATGCGCACCATTTCACCCACGCTCGACACCTTGAAATCGTACGGCCCGCAGCACGCACCGGGATGCGTGACCACCACGTCCAGCGTGTCGCTCTGGCTGTCAAGCACGTACTGAGTGGCTGTCGCCTTGGTTTTCGCGTATGTTCCATCCAGGATATCCGGCTCGAAATGGCTTAGTTCCCGCATCAGTTGCTTACCAGGCAGCGGCGGGATCGCATCCACCGAGGAAGCGTAGACGAGCCGCTTCACCCCGCACTTTTTGCAGGCCTCCACCACATTCTTCGTCCCCTGGACGTTTACATTCCAAATCAGGTTTTCATCCCCTGCGTTAATGTCGATTACGCCCGCAAGGTGATAGACGATATCCGCCCCTTCAAACGCCTTTTCGAGCGACTTAGGATCCGTCACATCCCCAAAGGCCTTCTCACAGTCCAGCCCGTCAAACAGTGGGATATCCTTACGGATCAAGATGCGCACCTGCTCGCCGCTGTCAAGCAGTTCCTTTAAAAGGGCATACCCGATATGGCCGGTCGCACCAGTTATTACGCAAAGTTTGCTCATGATAGATTCTCCTCTCTGTCTCTACAATTAAATTCTCTATTTCTGCGCCGAAACGCCGTCGCACCATACTGGATAATTTAATGGACAGTTATTTTCACTTTTTCTAGCCAAACGCTTCCAATCCTTCTTTTTTTGAATTATTTGATATCGTACCAATTGGTTTTTGTAGCTTTTTCATTTGGATAAATTTTGGCCTTGTTCGCAGTTCTTAATTAGGCTCTGCTTTGCCGTTTTTCATAACCGCCGATGAGCCGGGCGCCAGTGGTCCTGATTCCCTGCACCGCTCGTTCGGCTCAAACACGATCGGAGCGTCAAATCCCGCCCCGGCAAGCGCCGTGTGAATTCCCTTGAAATCCACAATGCCCTGCCCGGGCAGCCAGTGGCATTCATCGATACCATCATAATCTGAAATATGTACTGTAACGATCTGCTCCGCAAATCTTTGCGCATAGGAAACTCCCCTTCCGCCTCCGAATTCCATTTGGCCCGCAGGAGGGAAACAGCCTTTGCAGCGGGCGAAAACGCACATCCGGGTGCGGCGAGGTAAAATGGTTGGTATCCAAACACAGCCGCAGCTCCGGCACGCAACCGGTCAAATATGCAATTTCCCTGGCTGAATTGCCGATGCAGGTGCGCGGCAAATTCTCAAGCGCGAGTGTCAGCCCCTGCGGCTCCATATAGTCCACCAATTCCCGCAGGGATTGGGCCGCCGAATCAAGCATCGCCTCTCGGGCCGCATCCTCCACAGGCTCAAAGGAGGCGTGGATGACAAAGATCTCTGCCCCGCAGCCCTTTGTCAGGCTGATAAAGCGTTTCAGTTTTTCCACATTCTTTTGGCGCTGTGCCTGCTTTGTGCAGGCGGGGCTAACGCTCATCCCAAATGGGAGATGCACGGAAAACACCGTGAGCCCGGCTGCTTGGATCGCGGCCAGCGCACCCTCATAAAGCGCTGCCTGCCCGCCGTAATCCTCCCGCAGGCACAACTCCAAGTGGGAAATGCCATCCTTTTTCAGTTCATCAAGACGGCCCAGATAGCAATCCGCCCCGCTCAGTGCCGTAGATAACCCATAGGCCATTGCTTCCTCCAAATCCTCTCCGGCTGATGTTGCCAAATAGGGAAAGCGGGCGCAGGCGCTCAATGCTCTGCCGCGCCTTTCTGCAGCCCGATTTCTTACTCAAAAGTGTAGCATAAACACCGTGTGAAATCAAACAGTTTTATCGTGGGCATTCTGCTATGGGGGCGCCGGCAAGCATCTCCCACCCTTATGTTGGCCTATCAAATAAAGAACCTTTATATTCATAAGAATTGGAAATATTTCAAATTCTCTCAACTTTTTGAAAACCAACCAAAATGTTTCGATTTTCTTTCAAAATTCTAGCAAGGCCTTTTCAAAGAGTATAGAAGCGATTAAAATAAGTTTGTCCATAATCTTTAAGATGGACGCCTCCCTATTTTGTGTAATAGGACGGTAATTCTTGTAAGAGGTGAAAGGCTATGAAAAAGGCAAAAAGCTGCTCTCCGTTTTCTTGGCCGCCCTGATGGTGATGACAACCCTCGGCGGCGTAATGACGGCGAGCGCGGCAACAAACGAAGCTGCTACGGCGGCTGCGGCGGCGTTCAATGAGAAAGCTGCTGCGACGGACCATTCCGCAGTGTACGAAAACATGAGCGCAAAGAGCGCAAAACAAACGAAGGATGCACTCAACGGGCTCCTCGCTCCGATTCTGAAGGCCGTCAAGGTGCAGGAAAAGCTCTACACGGATGCAACGGTAACCGCGATCTTCAAGCTCCTGAACCAGGATGTCATGGCAATCAACGCAGGCACTGCTGCGAGCAACATTTCCGCTGATTATCCGGAAGCCAAAGCTTACATGAGCACCGTCAAATCTGACGGTAAAACCTGGATTGATTTTGACGCCAGCAAAATGGTTTGGGGGTTACGCCTGGCGACCGCGAGGCGTTTGTCAAGGCGGTCAACGGCAGCAACGGCAACCTCAACAGCACGCTGGGCTTTGCCGTTTTGATGGATTTCTATGGAGGAGGCAATCTCTATAACAGCCTCGCTTCTTTCCTGGAGGCTCTCCATGTAGGAACCATGCCGGAAAGCGTGGAGCTTTTCTATGCAAGTGGAGCGTTGGGTTCTATCGCTGATATTGTGACAAAGGCAATTGACGCTTTGGTTGCAAATCCGTTGGATTACCTCACAGATGTCCTGCCGGATCTCGCTTATACTTATGGCGAAGTCGCCAGCAGTCTGCAAGCTCTGCTTGAGCAGTTGGGCGGCTTAGTCAGCATTGAACTGCCCTCTGACTTCAGCGGCGTTGTCTCCATGGTCGGCGGCCTGATCGGCTTTGAGTTCCCGGCGTTTGACGTGGACTATCTCGCCACGATGGGCAGTGCTGCTACTGCTGAAAGCGGCAGCGCCGGCGGCTATCGCATGGCGATCAACGGCGATCAGACCATGGTTTTCGCGGCTCTTATGAACTATGTGGGTAAGACCCTGAAAATCCCGGCCAACCAGGTGGCTCTTTCCAAGCTCATCGGCGATCAGATCGGCATGGGCTATGGCGATGAGATCGGCGCGATCGTCGCTGCCGCGCAGGGCGGTGACGCGCTTTCAATTGCGGACGCGTCCGTCGCTCTCTGCGAATCCATCGCGGAGAATCTCGGCATCAAGTCCAACAACGAAGGCATCGGCGGCTTCTTTGCAAAGGTGATGGCGTTCTTCAACCGCATCGCCCGCGCGATCGTTGATCTCTTCAAAACCTTCGGCGGCAAGGTAGCCGCGTAATCTCCGCATCATGTAACCAGCCGGTGGATTTCCATCCGGAAGCCCACTCCGGTGCCTTTCTTTCACCTACTCATCAAACAAAAACCAAGCGCATCAGGCCAATGCCCGATGCGCTTTTTATCATTTTAACTTACACGCGTGTTATTCCGTCTTTTCGCTATCGTCCGGCGGCTCCGCCTGCCTCTGCTCTGCCAACCTGTCTTCCTCCAAGTTTTTCAGCGCAACGCGAACCGCCGCAATTACAAATTGAGAAAAGTTGCAGTCAGTGCCTTGCAACGCCGCTTCCACCTGATCAACAACAGACTGTGGGAATCGGATGGTTTTATTCACCGTGGAAGGCATCTTTGGAATTTTAAATCGGCTGCTCATGGCGCTTCCATCCCCCTCCCTGCCTATGAATCGCAACACTTCAGGAAAACTTCGTAGTGCATTTTGTAATATATAGTGTAATGCAAAACTCTAGCAATTTATGCATTGCATTTTGCCATGCTTGGTGATATAATAAAAACAAGATAAAAAAGGTGACCTTTTTCCCAATGTTTTTGAGAGGTTGCCCAATTTATAAGGCAGTTTTGGGATAAGTTTCCTGTTAGTGCTTCCAATGCGTGAAGCATCATCACATTACCCATTCCCCAATCGGAAACGGCGCCTCCTGAAAAGTTCTCCGTTTTCAGGAGTATTGCCTGCTAAATGCACAGGCAGCCGATTCCGCAGGGTGAATCTCCGTCCTCCCGCGGCGCCTAAACAGCGCTGCGGGAGAATGTTTTTTCTTGACAATCATCTGTAACCGTGCTAGGATATCAAAAAAGTGAAAAGCTGTGATGGGGAATAGTATCCATCATCCGCACGCGCAGAGAGCCGCCGGTTGCTGTAAGGCGGCGGTGCCGGACTTGGTGAACTCGCCCCGGAGCTGTGAACTGAAAGCGCAAAGCGTGCTAGGGGAGACGGCGGCCCACCGTTACATGGGCAGGGATTCGGCCGGCAGGCCCCTGATGCCGTAAGCGGCCCGAATGGGCAATTGAAGTGGTACCGCGGAAGCTTTATACGCCTTCGTCTTCTGAGAAAGCAGGAGAGGAAGGCGTTTTTTCTTTGTTTAAGGGCCATTTATTTAAAGTAACTCAACGGAGGTGACCGTGCATGAAAAAACAGGCGCACAGATCATTATGGAAGTCCTGCTGGAGCAGGGAGTGGATACAATTTTCGGGTACCCCGGCGCAACCGTCCTCGCGGTGTATGATGCGCTCTATGCTTATAGTGGTAAAATCCGCCATATCCTCACAGCCCATGAACAGGGCGCTGCGCACGCAGCCGAGGGCTATGCTCGTGCAAGCGGGGAAAACGGGCGTCTGCCTTGCCACCTCTGGCCCTGGCTCCACCAATCTCGTCACAGGCATCGCCTCCGCATTTATGGATTCCATCCCCGTCGTCTTTATCACGGGCAACGTGGACGTCTCCCTCCTTGGGCGCGACAGCTTCCAGGAGGTTGACACCACCGGCATCACGATGCCGGTCACCAAGCACAGCTTCATCGTCAAAAAAATAGAGGATCTTGCCCCCTGCCTGCGTGAGGCATTCCGCATTGCGGGCTCCGGGCGAAAAGGGCCCGTTTTGGTCGATATCCCAAAAAACATCACGCTCGCCGACACGGATTATACACCGCGGTCCGCAGTTGCTATGACGCCTGCAAAGCCGCCGCGCGAGGACTGCCTTACGCGCACCGCTCAGGCAATCCGGCAGGCACAAAAGCCGTTGCTCTATATCGGCGGCGGCGTGATCTCCTCGGGCGCATCTGCGGAGCTTTTGCGGCTGGCGGAGCGCATGGATACCCCTGTTGCCTCCTCCATGATGGGGCTGGGCGGCTTCCCGGCTACCCACCCGCTCTACCTCGGCATGATCGGGATGCACGGCGCTTATGCGGCCAATCGCGCGGCACAAGAATGCGACCTGCTCATTGCCGCTGGCGCGCGCTTTTCCGACCGCGTGGCCTGCAACCGCGCGCAATTCGCCCCTAGAGCAAAAATCATCCATATCGATATTGACCCTGCGGAGATGGACAAAAACCTTTTTGCCGAATTCCATCTGCGTGGTGATCTGAAAGAAGTATTCCAGCGGCTGGGCGAAGTGCTCCCACCTATGGAGCATGCCGCATGGCGTGCGCAAGCCGCCGCCTTCCGCCAGCCGCAACCCGCTGCCCCTGCGGACGGCTTCCCCACGCCGCAGCAGGTGATCGAAACGCTGGCTCGCCTCACGCCGGACAACGCGCAGATCGTCACAGATGTGGGCCAGCATCAAATGTGGACGGCGCAATACTATCCCTTTGAGCAGCCCCGCACCTTCATCACCTCCGGCGGGCTCGGCGCGATGGGCTTTGGCCTCGGGGCATCAATAGGTGCTTGCCTTGCGCATCCGGAGCGAAAAACCATCCTTGTCAGCGGCGACGGCAGCTTCCATATGAATTTAAATGAGCTTGCAACGCTTGTCTCCTACCGGCTGCCCATTGTGGATCTTGTGATGAACAACACAGTGCTCGGCATGGTGCGGCAATGGCAAACGGTTTTTATGACCGCCGCTATGCGCAGACCGCCCCCTGCCGGCAGACGGATTTCGTCCGCCTCGCTGAAGCATTCGGCGCGCAGGGCTTCCGCATTGAGCGCCCAGATCAGATCGAGCCTGTTTTGCAAGAGGCGCTCTCCTGCGGCGGGCCATGCGTGGTAGACTGCCGGATATCGCCCGACGCCATGGTGCTGCCGATGATTCCACCCGGCCGCGCCGTGCAGGACACCATCAACGTTTTTATGGAATAACCCAGGCATGCCCAGCATCTGCGAAAGGATATGATGAAATGGAAAAGCTGTCGCTCTCCGCGCTGGTAGCCAACCACGCGGGCGTTCTGCTGCGTGTGGTCGGCCTGTTCTCCCGCCGGGGCTACAATATCCAGAGCCTCACGGTATCTGAAACGGAGGACCCGCGCTTCTCCCGCATGACGATCGTCTCTGAGGCGGCGCCCGTTACCTTCCGCCAAATGGAAAAACAACTGCTTAAGCTGGAGGACGTCGTCAAGGTGATCCGCCTGGAGGAGGATCACCTGATCGCAAGTGAGCTCGCCCTTGTAAAGGTTCGTTCACTGAATAAAGATCGCCCCGCCGTGTTGCGCACCATTTCCAAACACGGCGCGCGCGTGAAGGATATCGGCCACCGCACCATCACAGCGGAGCTGACCGGCGCGACCGACCGCATCGACAGCTTCATTGAGGATATGGCCCTGCATGGAATCGTGGAGATGTCCCGCTCCGGTATGACAGCATTGGAAAGCGGCGATGAAGGAATCCGCGACCATGAAGTCGCCATATCTTCCCACAGCGGAACTTAAAGATGGACAAAAAGATTTACTCTGTGATACACTGGTGAAAAGAATCGCTTTCTTTCTGGTTTCTGTTTCACCATCGTTTGGAAGGAGGCAGCGCTTTTGCAACGCCATATCACCATTCTGGACTCTACGCTACGCGATGGCGCGCAGGGGAGGGCATTTCCTTCTCCGTTGAGGATAAAATTGGAATCGTGCGCGCGCTAGACGAATTAGGGATAGCTTATCTGGAGGCGGGGAACCCCGCCTCCAACCCAAAGGAGTTAGAATTTTTTGACCGGGCGGCGGCCCTTCCTCTAAAAAACGCAACGCTGGTTGCCTTTGGGAGCACCTGCCGCAAGGGCTGCACCCCAGAAGAGGATGCAAATTGCCTGGCGCTTCTTCGGGCAAACACGCCGGTGGTTTCAATTTTCGGAAAATGCTGGGAGCTCCATGTGCGGGAAATCCTGAAAACGACGCCGGAGGAAAACCTGCGCATGATCGAGGAGACCTGCCGTTTCTTCAAAGAACACGGAAAAACGGTTATTTTTGACGCAGAGCATTTTTTTGATGGTTACCAGGCCAGTCCGGATTTTGCTCTGGAGGTGCTGCGTGCAGCGAAACGTGGCGGCGCACGCATTCTCACGCTATGTGATACCAACGGCGGCATGATCCCCTGCGATATTTTTGCTATTTCCACACAAATATGCGCTTCTTTCCCGGATACGGAAATCGGCATGCATGCGCATGACGATTGCGGCATGGCGGTTGCCAATTCCGTTTGCGCCACACAGGGCGGCGTTTCCCATGTGCAGGGCACATTCCTCGGGTTTGGGGAGCGCACCGGCAACGCAAACCTTTCCGCTGTCATCCCAACGCTACAGCTCAAACGTGGGCTTTCCTGCATCCCGGAAGAACGGATGCATACGCTGACCGCGACGGCTATGCGGATTGCCGAAATCGCAAACATCACCCTGCATAAAAAACATGCCCTTTGTGGGCCGTAGTGCCTTTGCCCACAAAGCAGGCATGCATGCGGATGGCGTTTTGAAAAATGAGCGTTCCTTTGAACATATCGACCCAACGCTTGTGGGCAATCACAGGCGCTTCCTGATGTCCGAGATGACGGGCAAATCCGCCGTTCTGCGGCGTGTGCAGAAAATCTATCCGGAGATCACAAAGGGATTCGCCCGTGCTGGCTGATATTGTGAGCGAGCTCAAGGAGAAGGAGTATGAGGGCTATCAGTACGAGGGTGCGGATTCGAGCTTTGAGCTGATTATCCGCAAACGCGTGGAGGGTGTGGAACCTTTCTTCGATCTGATTAGTTACAAGGTGCTCGACGAACTACCTTATGACAATAACCACAGCGCCACCGCCACCATCAAAATCCGCGTGGGCAGCAAGGTGAAAATTGCCGCTTCCGACGGCGACGGCCCGGTTAATGCGCTGGATAAGGCGCTGCGCGAGGCACTGGCTGAATTTTACCCCCCTTGCCTCAATGAAGTGCGCTTAATTGACTACAAAGTGCGCGTAATGGAGCCAAAGGATGCTACCGCCGCGCGTGTGCGCGTATTGATCTCCTCTGCCGACGGGAGCGATATCTGGACGACGGTCGGCGTTTCTCAGGATATCATTGAAGCCAGCTGGACTGCACTGGTGGATTCCATTGAGCACAAGCTCTGCAAACAGCCGCAACAGAACAACCCGCCTTTTTGAGTGTTCAAATTGAGTGTTTAAAAATAAATTCGATTCATATGGAGGTCTTTTTATGGGAATGACAATGACGCAGAAAATTTTGGCCGCTCACGCAGGCCTCAGCGAGGTGAAAGCCGGCCAGCTCATCGAGGCAAATCTCGATATGGTGCTCGGCAATGATATCACTTCCCCCGTGGCCATCAACGAATTTGAGCGTTGCGGCGCGGATTCCGTGTTTGACAAAAGCAAAATCTCCCTAGTGATGGATCACTTCGTCCCCAACAAGGATATCAAATCGGCAGAGCATACCAAGCAGGTGCGTACCTTCGCCGCGAAATACGGCATCGAGCATTTCTACGACGTCGGCGAAATGGGCGTGGAACACGCCCTGTTGCCGGAAAAAGGGATCGTTGTGCCCGGCGACGCAGTGATTGGCGCGGATTCCCATACCTGCACCTATGGCGCGCTTGGGGCCTTCTCCACCGGCGTGGGCTCCACGGATATGGCCGCAGGCATGATTACAGGCAAAACCTGGTTTAAGGTGCCCTCAGCCATCCGTGTCACTCTGACGGGCGCACTCCCGCAGTTTGTCAGCGGCAAGGATGTGATTCTGCATTTGATCGGCAGGATCGGTGTGGACGGCGCGCTGTACCGCTCCCTGGAATTCACAGGCGAGGGCGTCAAAGCGCTATCGATGGACGACCGCCTCTGCATCGCCAATATGGCCATTGAATGCGGGGCGAAAAACGGCATTTTCCCGGTAGATGAGACTACGCTCCGTTATGTGGAGGGCCGCGCGCAGCGCCCGTGGAAGGTCTATGAGGCGGATGCAGATGCGCACTATGAAGAAGAGGTCTTGATCGACCTCTCTGCCCTTCGCCCTACCATTGCATTCCCTCACCTGCCGGAAAACACTAAAACGGTGGATGAAGCGGGCGATGTGCAGATCGATCAGGTGGTGATCGGTTCCTGCACGAATGGCCGCATGGAGGATATGCGTGCTGCCGCAGAAATCCTCAAAGGCCGCAAAGTCCACCACGGCGTGCGCACCATTGTGATCCCTGCCACGCAGGAGGTCTATCTGCAATGCATCCGGGAGGGGCTGGCGGAAATCTTTATTCAGGCCGGCGCCATCGTCAGCACGCCTACCTGCGGGCCGTGCTTGGGCGGCTATATGGGCATTCTAGCCGCAGGAGAACGCGCCGTTTCCACAACCAACCGCAACTTTGTCGGCCGCATGGGCCATGTGGATAGCGAGGTGTACCTCGCCTCCCCCCGCCGTGGCGGCGGCAAGCGCGATCGCGGGCCGAATTGCGGACCCAGCCAAAATATAACAGCTAAAGAAAGGAGCCTGACAATGAAAGCACAGGGTTTGGTACATAAATATGGCAGCAACGTCGATACGGACGTGATTATCCCGGCGCGTTATCTCAACACTGCTAATCATAAGGAGTTGGCAGCGCACTGCATGGAGGATATCGACAAGGAATTCATCCATAGGGTGAAACAGGGCGACCTAATCGTAGCGGATCATAATTTCGGCTGCGGTTCCTCCCGGGAGCATGCGCCGATCGCTATCAAGGCAGCTGGGGTTTCCTGCGTCATTGCAAAAAGCTTTGCCCGCATTTTCTACCGCAACGCGATCAACATCGGCCTACCGATTCTCGAATGCCCTGAGGCGAGCGACGGCATCCGCAGCGGCGACGAGGTGTGTGTGGATTTTGATACGGGCGTTATCACCAACGTGACAACCGGCGAAACCTACCAGGCAGAATCCTTCCCTCCCTTTATCCAGAACATCATCGCCAAGGGCGGCCTGCTCAACTCCATTGCCCAAAAATAAAGGCTTGCCTTGGCCTGAAAACAGCTTTTAGCGAAGCAAAAATGGAATAGAGCGGGGCTGTTGTAAAACGAGATGTTTTGCAACAGCCCCGCTAAAAAAGCGTTTCGTATATTCATGCATGATGCAACGCGCCCCCTTTCGATCCATCCGGCGGTGAACCAAACCGGGAATCTTTTCCCCCGCCTTGACTTTGCCCTCCCGACCGATTAAAATGAATCATGTATCGATGGGAGTTATATCGCGAACAGGCGCCAGACGCCCGCAAAGGAGTGTTCCAATGAAAACAAAACGAGTGCTCGGCCTTCTGCTTGCCGCGGTTCTGATTACCGGCTGCCTTGCCGCAGGCTTGATAGCCTACGCCGCAAAAAGTAGAGCAGCAGTTTGAATCGACGCCGGAGAGCAGCGCTTGGCTACAGAGCCTGATGGTCACTTATGATAAGGGGAACTATGCATTCGAAACTGCCACGATGGTGCCGCAGACAAATTACCGGCACGATAAGAGCCTGAGCGAGTTTGAAACCGATGTTTCCTACTGGGTCAAAGCCTATACGATGGATGAAGACATGCGCTATGAGCAATATATTCTGGCCATGCGTTTTACCACCGATATTATGAAATTTATGGGGATCACAGAGGACACCTCGCAGGAAGAGATGCGCGCATGGCTGGTGGAAAACGGTGTCGTGATGCCTCCGGAGGATGATGAAAACACCGAAACATACGTCATCCTTCTCTACGCCATGATGAAGCAAAACGCTTATAAGCTGTTTTACCCCAACATGACGCCGCCCACCATCGCACCTGGCACTCCTCTGGAAGCCGCGCTCGTGCAATACCTTGCCAAGCTTATTGAGGAAGAGGAGAGCATTGAGCTGACCGGACCGCTGCCCGAAACCGTCCGCGGGCTGGTTCTCGACGTTGCAAAAGCCACTCTGAAGCAGGAAAAATACGGTAGCATCCAGGTGCCTGCCGATATGCCGGATGAAAAGGTGCTCAAGCTGATGACGATCCGCACGCTGATCGTCGATTTGAAATACCCGCTATACAAGGATGGTGTGGTAACGGATATTAAAAATCCGGATGATATTTCGGATGAGGAGCTGGGGCTTGCTTATCTCTCCGCCATGCTCGGCCAGCGTTACGAGCTGAAAAGTGCTCTGATCCCCTATATCCCCGCGATGGACGCCGCCTGGAACATGCAGGAGGCGCTCGCCAATAACGACGTGCCGCGCCTAATTCTGCGCCAGATGGCAAAGGAAAAGGGCAGCGATAAAATCACGAAGGATTTTACCAAACAGCAGGCCTGGGAAGAGGTGCTCCGCCTGGGCTACTTCCCGCTGGAGGATCAGTTTTATTGCGACATCTCAAATTATGTTGTCAATCTGCCCTATAAAATCAGCGATGTGCGCGTGCGCCCCACTGCGCTGAAAAACGGCGCGAAGATCACCGTCAACGGCAAGGAGATTAAAAGCGGCAGCGCGACGGAGATTCATTTTTCCATGATCGGCCAATCCACCACGCTGAACTATCACGTGACCAACACAGTGGACGGCAAAACAGAGACCATGGATTATTCTGTCAAGATCATCAACGGCAGCAAGGATATGCCAGACGAAACCTATAAGACGCTTCCAACCCTTAAGCGCCCCTCCTATGAGATCCCCACCGGTAAAATCGAATCGATGGTAATGCCGGATGGGAGCCTTGTTTATACAGATGAACACGGCGGGCAGTACACGCTCCCGGCAGGCGCCGAATATGTGACCGACGAAAGCGGCAACGTGATCGGCCTCAACGATGGGCTGGTGGTGCTCGACGACGACAGCACTGAGGGCACGACCGCCGAGGAGGCGCCGGCAATGGCCGGCGTGAGAGACGGCAAGGTGTGGAAGAAGATTGTGAGCATCGTCCTTCCCATCTGCGCGGTGCTGATCGCTCTGGCATTTGTTATCATCTATAAGAAAAAGCCGGAGCTTCTCCATCCGGGCAAGCATTCCAAGGTCAAAAAGCCCAAAAGCCGAAAAACCGTTTTTAATCGGTGACCGTATCAACAATTCATCGCGTTCCAAAACGCAGGCCGGTTGATGACCGGCCTGTTTTTTGTTTCTAAGAACTGTTTTTAGAGGTCGATGCCGTTCAGATCTGTTAAAAATTTAAAAAATATTCATCAAAGCCTTTCTTTTCGCGCTATAATTATGTTAAAGTTCTAAATAGGAGTTTGATCCATCCGCACCCTGTAGGGCGGCGGAGAAGGAGGATTTGCAATGAGCTTAGAAAAAATTATGGTCGTGGATGACGATCCCAATATCTGCGAACTGCTGCGGCTTTATTTAGAAAAAGAGGGTTACACGGTGGAAATCGTCAACGACGGTATGGCCGCGGTGGAAGCTTTCCAATCGGCACAGCCAGATCTCGTGCTGCTCGATATCATGCTGCCAAGGTTGGATGGCTGGCAGGTCTGCCGGGAAATCCGCCGTTTTTCGGACAAGCCGATTATTATGCTGACTGCAAAGGGCGAAACCTTTGACAAGGTGCTAGGCTTGGAGTTGGGAGCGGACGACTATGTTGTAAAACCCTTTGAGGCCAAAGAGGTGATTGCGCGCGTCAAGGCGGTGCTCCGCCGCACGGCCAACAGCAACACCGAGCAGGTTAAGGAAGTTCGCTATGATAAGCTGATTATCAACCTGACGAACTACGAGCTACGCGTAGATGGCAAGCAGGTCGACACACCTCCCAAGGAGATGGAGCTCATCTATCATCTGGCCAGCAATCCCAACCGCGTGTTCACGCGCGATCAGCTTCTCGACGAGGTCTGGGGCTTCGATTATTACGGCGACAGCCGCACGGTCGACGTGCACGTCAAGCGCCTGCGGGAAAAACTGGAAGGTATCAGCGATAAGTGGGCGCTCAAAACAGTGTGGGGCGTTGGCTATAAATTTGAAACCAAGGAATAATACACGCCTCTTTCCCGTTTGCGTATGGAGCACTATTTTTGCAACAATTCGTTTGAAAGGCAACCCTTTCAAACGTTTCCTTTTGCCTTGCCGCATACGACGGGGCGTGGAAAGCGAGGCTGACTCAATTTGAAAGAACGATTCAAAAAGCGGTTCAAAAAAAGCATCTGAATCTGTTTGCGAAATATTTCCTGGTCATCACAATGGTGATTTTTATCTGCTTTGCCGTGCTTGGCTGCTCCCTGCTGCTTTTTGTTTCCAACTACTGGCGCAGCGAAAAAACCAGCCTGCTCAAGGAGAATGCACTACAGGTGGCCTCCACAACGGCCGACCTCCTCGGCGCGGGGCAGCTCGACAGGGACGGGAAGGGAACGGTCGCCATCCTATGCAATACGCTCACGCTCGTCTCCTCCGCCATTGAGGCGGATGTGTTCATCTGCAACCTCGACGGCTCGGTGATTCTGTGCAAGGATCTCTTTACGCGCGGGATGCAGGAAGTGAACGCAAGCTCCTGCCAAATCCACGATGGGATGCATTTCCCCAAAGAGGTCGTGCAAAAAACGATTCAAAAGGAATATATTCGTGCGGGCACCCTAGAGGGCGTATATAGTGACTCCCATTTCATCATTGGAGAGCCGGTCATCGTAAATGGAGAGCCGGTTGCCCTGGTATTCGCCACCAAGCCCACTTCCTCAGGGCTTGGGCCATATCTTTGGAATATCTTTAAAATGTTCCTCTTTTCGGCGCTAATGGCGCTTCTGCTCGCATTTGTGGCAGTTTATGTGCTCACCTATAACCTCATCCGCCCTCTGCGTGAGATGAGCGCGGCCACCAAGCGCTATGCGCGCGGAGATTTCTCCTACCGGGTCGATTCGCAGGGGAGCGGCGAGGAGCTCGCGGAGCTTGCCGGCGCCTTGAACTCTATGGCAAAAGCGCTCGCGGTGCTCGAATCCTCGCGCCGGAGCTTCGTTGCAAACGTATCGCATGAATTGAAAACACCGATGACCACGATCGGCGGCTTTATCGACGGCATGCTCGACGGCACCATCCCGCCCGAGCAGCAAAAGCACTATTTAGAGATTGTTTCCGCCGAGGTAAAAAGGCTTTCGCGCTTGGTGATGACAATGCTCAACATGTCTAAGATTGAGGCGGGCGAGCTAAAGCTCCAACCAAGCAAATTTGACATTTCCGCACAGTTGTTTCAGGTATTCCTGCTCTTTGAGCAGAGCATTGAGCGCAAAAAAGATCGAAATTGCCGGCCTGGAGGATATGCAAAGCGTTGCCGTTGAGGCTGATCCTGATATGATCCATCAGGTATTGTATAATTTGATCGACAACGCGGTAAAATTTTTACACAAGAAGGCGGGCAGATCACGGCGTCCGTCCTCTCTGATTCGGAGAAGGTCATCGTTCGCATCCGCAATACCGGGCTGGGGGTTTCCTCAGAGGAAATCAACCGGATCTTCGAGCGGTTTTATAAAGTGGATAAATCCCGCAGCTTCGACGTCAAGGGTGCGGGGCTTGGTCTCTATATTGTGAAAAGCATCATTGAAATGCACGGCGGGCAAATCACTGCAAAAAGCGAAGAAGGCAAGTATACGGAATTTATATTTTGGCTGCCGCTGCAATATGGAAAATTGTTTTAGAGCACCTTAATTGGTCAAAATTATTTTCAACAATGTTTAAAAACTGTTCATACAGCCGTGACACAATAGCGAAAGGAACCTTTTATTCTGGAAGCAGCACTAAACAAGGAGGCATTCACAATGGATGAATGGGATAACAAGAATAACGGCACCGGGCCGGATGCAGAGCAGACGGACAGCGCGAACGATACGCACATAGAAAACAACGCGGATCAAATGCCACCCTATACGCAGCAAGCCCCTTACCAGAGCTCCTTCGGGGCGGGCGGGTACTATCAGCAGGGCGGCCCTTCTCAAAACCAGCAAGGGCAGCAGCCCTATCAATCGCCCTACCAATATAACCACGCGCCGGCAAGCGGGGGGGGCCGGATGGCAGCGGCCCACAAAAAAGAAGAAGAAAACCGGGCTGATTGTGCTGATTGTAATCCTCTGCGTCGCGCTTGTAGCCGCCGGCATCGGCATCGCTATCGGCTTGACGCGGGACGACGACGGCGACTCCGGCAACAAAGCCGTCAATCCAGACGGTCCAACCCTTGCCATCGAAGAAACGCCCGACAGCCAATCCACCACCAATGAAAAAGGTGAATTGACCGCCGAGGAAGTTGCCAAAAAGGTAAAGCCTTCAATTGTAGGCGTAATCGTATCAGAAACTGCACAGAATAATATGATGGGCCAGAACCAGAGCGAATCCGGCGAAGGCACAGGCATCATCATGGGGAAGACAAAACCGGCAAATACACCTATATTATCACCTGCGCGCATGTGATCAGCGGTAACAATGTCAAAGCCACGGTGCAGCTGGAAGACGGCACCTCTTATGACGCAGACGTGGTCGGTTACGATGAGCGCTCCGATGTAGGCGTGCTTCGCATCAAGGCCTCCGGCCTGCAAGCCGCCACCTTCGGGGATTCCTCCAAGCTTGCCGTGGGCCAGCAGGTCTTCGCCATCGGCAACCCGCTCGGCACAGAATTTTTCGGCACGCTCACCGGCGGCTTTGTCTCCGCGATCGACCGCCCCATTAGCAGTGAGATCGGCTACCCGATGAAATGCATCCAGCATGACGCGGCGATCAACCCCGGCAACTCCGGCGGTGCGCTCGTCAATATGTACGGCCAGGTGATCGGCATCAATTCCTCTAAAATTGCGGAGGGCTATGAGGGCATTGGCTTCGCCATCCCGATCAATTCTGCAAAGGAGATCGTCGACAAGCTCATTGCAAACGGCTATGTGCCCGGCAGGCCGAAGCTCGGCGTCACCTATTATGCGGCCAGCCAGCAATCCAGCTACCGCATGATCGTTCAGCTTACAGACCTTCCGGCGGGCACGCTGGTCATTAAGAGCATCGGCTCCGACAGCGATCTTGTCAACACGGACGCCAAAGCAGGCGATATGATTATCGCTGTCAACGGCAAAAACCTTGATAACTCCAACACGCTCTTGGAGCTGATTGAAGAGAGCAAGGTCGGCGATACACTCACCCTAACACTGTGCCGAATTGACAATAACTACAAAACCTCCAAATTTGATGTAAAAGTAAAGCTTGTAGAGGATAAAGGATCTTCCTCCTCCAACGAAGCAACGGAGAGCTCTACCACCAACACCTATTTCAATCCCTTTGGATTTTAACAAAACAAATATAGGGGCTGTTGCGAACGGTGCCTTTTCCCCGTTCACAACAGCCCTTTTTCTTTTATAAAGACCGGCTTTACCGTGTTGACTTGGAGGCTGGCGGTCCAAAAATCGCCGCGGGATGCAATCGATCAAGTTTTTCTTTTTCCAGCCAATCCCTTCAGGCGGCGTTTCGCCGTCTTGCGCTCCTCCTTGCCAGGCTTACCGACATCGGCAACCCAGCGCACACGCAGCGGGCGCGCCGTCAGGAACTCCGAGCCTGGCTCCAGTGTTGTGCGCGGATGCTGGTACAGATCGCGCTCCTCGTCGATCGGTTCGTCGATACAGTAGAGATAGCCGTATTTTTTTCCGTTATGCAGCAGCGTTCCATCCGCTTCACAGGATAATATCGGCGGCTTGTGTGAAAACGCCTCCGCTAGCGCTCTATTCGGCGTGATCGTGCTTCCCTCCCGCAGGAGGGAAAATTTTTTGTTGGAGCCATGATACCAGATTCCCGCGGTATTCTTTGGACTCATCTTCATACTCCTCCTGTCAATAGGCACAGGAGATTCTACAAATCCCGTTTGTATCCGCGAGGGGCCTCTTTTATGAAAGGATATACTGCTTCACCTGTTCCAGTAAAGCAATTTCCGCTGTTGCCTCCAGATAAAGCCCTTCTTCACGGTATTCTTCCATATGGACAATCCCCTCCCGGCGTAGCCGCGCAGCAAAAGCGCCCATATCAAAGGGCAGGAGGAGTTCTACCCTGCGGCGGGATACGGGCAGAGCAGCCACAATTGCATCAAGCAGTTGCTCTATCCCTCTGCCATATAAGGCGGAGACCATCACCGTGTGCCCGATGGAGGGCAAATGATAAACGTTACCCGCCAAATCGCATTTATTCATCACAGAGACCACCGGCTTCCCGGCACACCCCAGCTCGTCGAGCAGCTTCGCCGTCACTTCCAGATGCTCGGCGCACTCCGGGCTGGAAGCGTCGCACACATTGAGAATCACATCGGCGCTCGCGGCCTCCTCCAATGTGGATTGAAACGCCTCTACCAACTGGTGAGGGCAGCCTGCGTACCAGGCCGACCGTATCAATCAGCATAACCGTGCGCCCATCCGGCAGAGTCAGGGCGCGGGCGGTGGGGTCGAGCGTTGCAAAGAGCTTATCCTCCGCCAGCACGCCCGCATGAGTGAGCGTATTCATCAGGGTGGATTTCCCGGCGTTGGTATAGCCGACGATCGCCACCGTTTCCACTCCGTTTTTATTGCGCCGCTCCCGCAGCCGGGCCCGCCTGCGCCCCACAATTTCGAGCTGATTTTCCAGCGCGTCGATCCGCCTCCGGATATGCCTGCGATCGCTTTCCAGCTTGCTTTCGCCTGGGCCGCGCGTGCCGATGCCACCGCCCAAGCGGGAAAGCTCCGTGCCCTTGCCGCCCAGGCGCGGCAGGGCATATTTGAGCTGTGCAAGCTCTACTTGCAGCTTGCCTTCGCTTGATCGGGCGCGTGCGGCGAAAATATCCAAGATCAGCATCGTCCGATCAATCACGCGCACATCCGTGAGCTTCTCAATATTACGCTGTTGGGACGGCGTCAGCTCGCTGTCGAAAACCAGCAGATCCGCTTCATGATCGCGGCAAAAGGTTTTGATCTCCACAATCCGGCCGGAGCCAATGAAGGTAGCTGCGTCCGGCGTGTCGCGCTTTTGCACCATTTTAGCGAGCACCTCTGCGCCCGCCGTGTGCGCGAGCTCCTCCAGCTCATCAATGGATGCTTGTGCATCAAATGCCCCCGTATCCACGCTGACAAGCAACGCGCGCTCCGGGCGCTCTATATTTTCAAAATAAGCCATAATCATAACCGCATCCTTTCCCGTTCACTCGGGTATTTGCAGCGCCTCTTTCCGGCGCGAAAGAAAAAACGCCCGTTTGAATAAATCTACCTTTTCATCCAATGGTAACCTCTTCCCCATGATTTTCCGGCTGGTTAGGCCAGTCATTTGTATCATATCCCACTTTGTTTTTTTATGCAATAACGTTTGAAAAATATTGTACGCAGGAGAAAATGGTGGTACAATAAAACGAAACGATATCGGATGGGAAACCGCCTGCGGCGCTTGCGGCTTTCCTTGTAAAATGAGGGGGGACTTCTTTGAATCAGGAAGAACTGATACACCTGCTGGCACATGAGAAAGAAAAAAACGGCACATTAATCCTCGCGCACACCTATCAAGCGCCGGATATTCTTGCGGCTGCCGATGTGTGCGGAGACAGCTATGCCCTTGCCAAAGCCGCCACCGCCTACCAGAATGAACGCGTGGTCCTATGCGGTGTGCGCTTTATGGCGGAAACTGTTAAAATTTTATCCCCGGAAAAGACAGTGATTTTGCCGAAAAAACGCGCAACCTGCCCGATGGCGGAGCAGATCACGCCTGCGCGCGTGCGCGCCTTCCGTGAGGAGAACCCGGAGGTTACGGTCGTCGCTTATATCAACACGACCGCCGCGCTCAAGGCGGAATGCGATGTGTGCGTTACCTCGTCAAGCGCGGTTAAAATCGTCCGCGCGCTGCCCGGGCACAAAATTCTTTTTATACCGGATCGAAACTTGGGCGCGTGGGTGCGCAAACAGTGCCCGGAGAAGGAAATTCTCCTTTGGGATGGTTACTGCCCAATACATAACAGCATCACGCAGCAAGATGTGCTGCGCGCCAAGGCCCAGCACCCGAGCGCCAAGCTCGCCATGCACCCCGAATGCCCGCCGGAGGCCCTCCAGCATGCGGATATGATTGGCGCCACGAGCGCTATCATCGATTATGCCCTGCAAAATGAGCAGGAGGATATCCTCTTCGGCACGGAATGCGGCGTATACAACGATTTGATTCAAAAATATCCCAGGCGGCATTTCTATCAGCTTCGGGGGACAAGCTCATCTGCCCCGATATGAAAACGACCTCCCTGCAAGATGTTTATATGGCAATCACCGGAGCAGGCGGGGAAGAAATCGTGCTGGAGGAGCTTTACGCAAGGCTGCGAAACGCAGCCTCGACAACATGCTCAAATACGGCGGCTGACCGCCGCGCGGGAAAAAGAGATGCCAAAAGAATGGTCAAACAACAAAAATATGACGTCATCATCGCTGGCTGCGGCGTAGCCGGGCTTTACGCTGCGCTTCAGTTTGATGAAAGCAAGCAAATTTTAATGCTTTCAAGCGGGAGGACACGCTCTCCAACAGTTCCCTTGCCCAGGGCGGTGTAGCGGCTGTGCTTGATTTTGAAAACGACAGCTTCGACCTGCACTATGAGGATACGCTGATTGCAGGCGGCCATAAAAAAACACGCCTGCGAGCGTGGATGTACTCGTTCATGAGGGGCCGGACGATGTGCGCCGGATTATGGAGCTTGGCGTAGATTTTGACAAGGCGCCTGACGGACGGCCGCAAAAAACACTAGAGGGCGGCCATTCCCGCCGCCGGATTGTGCATCATAAGGATCAGACCGGCTATGAAATTGTGATCAAGCTTCTGGCCCAGGTGCGGCAGCGCTCGAATATTGAGCTTGCCGAAAACACCACCGTGTGTGAGATGGCCCAGGTGCGCGGCGGATTCCGGCTGGATCTGTTGTGCGGCGAGGAGCCGGGCAGCGTTTTTTGCAGCTACTGCATCCTGGCAACGGGCGGCATCGGTCGTGTTTACCGCTACACCACCAATTCCTCCATTGCAACGGGCGATGGCATTCGCCTTGCGTATGAGCTTGGCGCCCAGATTAAAAATTTAAGCTACGTTCAGTTCCACCCCACAGCCTTCCATTCGGAAAAGGAACGCGAGCAGTTTCTCATCAGCGAGGCTGTTCGTGGGGAAGGCGCTTATCTGCTCAACTGCGAGAGAAGGCGTTTTATGGCCCACTATGACGACCGGTTGGAGCTCGCCCCACGTGATGTTGTTTCCCGCGCGATCATCCTGGAATCCCGCCGCACGGGCAGCAACCAGTTTTTTCTTGACATCACCTATAAAAACCGTGACTTTTTATATAACCGTTTCCCTGCCATCTCCAAGCGTTGCCTGGAGGAGGGAGTAGATATTGCGCAGGATCTGATCCCTGTATTCCCCTGCCAACATTACCTCATGGGCGGCATCGCGGTAGATCTCACGGGGCGCACGGCTGTGCCGCGCTTATATGCTGCGGGAGAATGCTCTAACACCGGCGTGCATGGAGCCAACCGATTGGCCAGCAATTCCCTGCTGGAAGCGCTCGTGTTCGGCCGCCATGCGGCGGAGGATATTTTGCGCTGTATGGAAAAGGGCTATCTAGAGGTGGAGCCGCCAGCACAGATTGACCCACCGCAATTCGACGGCGCTCCCCTGCCGCATGGACTTCGCACGGAAATCCGTGATATCATGCAGCGCGCCTATTTCGTCATTCCCAACCCGACGGCTGTCCATACCGGGCTCAGGCGAGTGGAAGAAATTCGCCGCCGCCTGAAAAGCGGCCATTTCGCCGTCACCCGCGATTACTGTGAGGCGCTGAGCCTCGCCACGGTGGCCTCCATCATCCTACGCGAAGTGGATGATGGTTAAGGCAGGGATATCCATAGCCCGATGATCTGATGCGTATAGAAAGGATGGTTTCTCCATGATGCTTCCCCAATTTTATATGGACGACCTGATCCGCCAGGCGATCCGTGAAGATATCAATTATATTGACACCTCGGCGGACTATCTGATCCCACCGGATCAGATGGGAAAAGCTCGATTTCTTGCCAAAGCGGACGGCGTGCTCTGCGGCCTGTCGGTTGCATTGCGCGTGTTCGAACTGCTTGATCCAGCTTTCCGTGCTCAGCGCTTCCATGCAGATGGCGATACGCTCCAAAAGGGCGATATCATCGCAGAGCTCAGCGCAGCACCGCCATGTTGCTCAAGGGCGAGCGCACCGCGCTCAACCTCATCCAGCATATGTCCGGCATCGCCACAGCCACGGCGCAGGCAGTCCGGCTGGTGGAGGGCACGCACGCCTCAATTACCGATACCCGCAAAACACTGCCTGGCCTTCGCTCCCTGCAAAAAAATATGCAGTCGTCTGCGGCGGCGGTAAAAACCACCGTTACAACCTCTCCGACGGCGCGATGCTCAAGGATAACCACATTGATGCCGCCGGTGGCATCACCAACGCGATCACTCTTTTGCGTGGAAAGCTTGGCCATATGGTAAAAATTGAAGTGGAAACCCGCAATCTTGATGAGGTGGCCGAGGCCCTGCACGCGGGCGCGGAGATCATTATGCTCGACAATATGAGCCTTGAAGCGATGCGCAAAGCCGTCGCAATGGCGAAGGGGAAAGCCCTGATCGAGGCCTCCGGCGGTATTACGCTCGAAACGCTGCGTCCCGTTGCGGAAACTGGCGTGGATATCATTTCCATCGGCGCGCTGACACACTCTGTCAAAGCCTTCGACATCTCTATGAAGCTTGTCTGAAAGCTCAACAAGTTTCAGGAAAGAATAACATAAATTATAGCATAGCAAGCCAAAGGGGACGCTGCAGATTAAATGCGGCATCCCCTTTAATTGATAGATTCAAAAAATTGCTCCCGACACAGGCAACCGATTCATCAAACAAAATCATAATATTTACATCAGCGGTGTAAACAGCATAAAAATCCGCTCTGAGAGCTTCGTCCAGATGCTGCGCTTCTCAAACTCCTCTAAAACATATTCTTTTGTATGCTGCAGATCCTCTTCATAAATTGCATTATATTCCTGCACCAATCCGTTTTCATAAAAAACCCCGCAAATCTCATCATCCACCAACAAGCTGCGCATATCCATATTCACAGAGCCAATGCAGCAAAGCTCATCATCTACGATCATAGTCTTTGCATGGATATAGCCGTTATATTTATAAACATGCGCCCCATATTCCATCATCTCGGCGGCAAAATAATTCGTTACCGGATCCAGAAAAAAGTTAGCCTTGATCGCTGGGATCATAATATCAACTTTGATGCCAGAGGCCGCTGCGGTTTTTAATGCGTCGAGGATGGAACAATCCGGAATAAAATACGGCGTTTGGATCCGTATTTGCCGTTGTGCCGATCGAATCATGCTCATATAGCACATTTTGATGCTTTCCTTATCGTTATCTACTCCACCGGTCACAAACTGGCAAAGGTTTTTCACCTGCCCGGGAAGCTTCACTTCCCGCAGGCGAAGGGAGGAAAAACTTTGCCGAAATAAACGACCGTTTAAAGCGGTAGACAAATCCAGGAGGAACTCATTTTCAAGCGCATGCACACAGTCCCCTGTGAAACGCACCTGCGTATCTCTCCATGGGGTTTTGATTTTTGCGCCATTCGCATATTGGACCCCAATATTCATGCCGCCAATATAGCCGATTTCACCATCCACCGTCACAATCTTTCGATGGCTTCTAAAATGGCTAACATAAGGCTTCAGCCTTTTTACCGTGCCGCCCGCCTGCTTCAGAGGGCGGAACAGGGCTTCCGGTGTGGAAAGATTGGCGATAAAATCACATAAAACGATCACCTCCACGCCCTGCTTCTGCTTTTGCGTTAGAAGGGATAGCAGTGCTTGCCCGACCCTGTCGTTTTGAATCGTATAGAATTCCAAATAAACGCTTTGCCGCGCAGCCTCAATATCAGTAAACAGCTGTTTATAATGGCTTTCCCCGCTTGTATAAAAAGGCAGCCTTCTCATAAGCGCACAGCGGTGCGTCATTATAATGGTAATTGAACCGTGCCACATCGGCATCGATTCCACTCATGGTGCCGATGTTCTCTTCACCCTGGCTTTGCAAAAGGGGCATGTTTTTTCGCAGCCTTTTGCTGCGGAAATACCGGGTCATCTTGATTGCAGAGGTGCTGCCAAACGCCAAATAAAAAATAAGCCCGGCATATGGAACACAACTGACAATCAGCACCCACATCAGCGCTTCATTCGGCTGCTTCCTTTCAAAAAAATATAACGCTCAAGATTGTCAGCACATAAAGTAGAATAAGTAAAAAGCCTAAACATATCGTCAGCTCCTATTAATTCAGGCCAAAAGGGGATGCGTGCGCATAATGCCGCTTCGCTCAGCGCTTCACAAAGCACGCTCTCTCCCCGCCCGCAAAAACACCTGCAAGCCGTGTGCCTGCTACAGAATGTATAAAAAACAACGCAGGAGGCTAAAAACATGCTTTACCGCCTAAAGGGTAAAAAAAATATAGGCCAAAACGCAAGGCCCGCAAGCATTTTTCAAGGGTACACTGCAAAATTTTATTTTTACAGTGCACCCTTTTTAATTTACCACCCCTTACCCGGCAGTGCTCTGTGCGGTAGCAATGGTTGCCGCCGCGGTAGAGGAAGCCCCTTCAGAGCTGGCAGGAGCCTCGCTGACCGTTTCTCCCTCCGTTTCAGACGGCTGCGCCTTGGTGGCTGCCGTTTCTGGCGGATCGGTTGCCTGTATTGCGCTGATATAATAGGATTCGCCTTTTTCGCGAAGCGTGATCTTCATATATTTATCCGGCTCAGGGGCCACAATATCTCCATTTGCATCCTGTACCCACTGCCCACCGGCGATATAGCCGACGGTCAGATAGGTTGTTGCACCCTTTTTCTCAATCTCATAAATCTGAGCCGTATAAAGCTGATCAACGCCTGCAACCGGGATATGATAGGTTTTCGTCGCCGCGTCATAGGGGAATTCATAGCCATAGCCGGTAATCGTCGCATGCTGCGGCTTCACCTCTGTGCCAAACAAGTATTCAAACTGTTTTTCCACATCCGCCTGCGGGATAACCATATAGCCCCCTCTTCATACGGATAACGATCCGGATCAGGATCACTGCGCAGCAGGGACCAGACGGCAGCCTCCATCAGCTGGCCGATATCCGCCTGGCTCAGATCGTCGAAGGGTGACGGGTCATTCATAATGACAGGAGCAATAAACTTCTGATACTCCTCTTTCATCGCATTCTCGCGCCGTTCCACGACGCCTTTGACACCGCTTACACCCGCGCCGACGATTGCCACCACTCCGGCGACCACCAACACGATAACGAGCAACCCGAGCGGGAACGCCCAGGACCTTCTCTTTTTACGGGACGGCCTTGCTTTTGTATCCATATGGGCAAATCCTCCTGTTGTGATCGCAGTGCAGTTCCGGCTAGCGAACCTGCCCTGCGCCGTAAATCTTATATTTCACGCTGGTCAGCTCGCTGAGCCCAAGCGGACCACGCGCATGCAGCTTTTGGGTAGAGATGCCGATTTCCGCGCCAAAACCAAATTCTCCGCCATCCGTATACCGGGTGGATGCATTCACATAAACCGCTGCCGCGTCCACCTCATTGAGAAACTGCTCCGCAGCACTGTAATTTTGCGTTACAATGCATTCACTGTGCCCGGTCCCATAGCGGCCGATGTGTGCAATCGCTTCTTCGATGCTGCCGACAACCTTCACCGATAGTATATAATCTAGGTATTCCGTGCTCCAGTCCGCCTCCTGTGCGGCTTCTATGCCAGGCAGGATTGCACAGGCCGCTTTATCCCCGCGCAGAACCACCTGCTTTTCATCAAGCCTGCGCTTGATCAGCGGCAGCGCCTGCTCCGCAATCCCGCGGTGCACCAACAGGCTTTCGCATGCGTTGCAAACCGAGGGGCGGGAGGTTTTCGCATTGAAAACGATCTCCGCCGCCATTTCCAAGTCTGCCGCCTGATCGACATAAACGTGGCAGTTGCCCACACCTGTTTCAATCACCGGCACGGTTGCATGCTCCACCACTGCGCGGATCAGCCCGCCGCCGCCCCTGGGGATCAATACATCCACATACGCATTGAGCCGCATCAGCTCATTGGCGGAATCGCGCGACGTATCCGCCACGAGCTGGATGCAATCTTGCGGAAGCCCCGCCTGCTCCAATGCGGCGCGCATCACGGCAGCAATCGCCTGGTTGGAATGGATCGCCTCCTTGCCGCCGCGCAGAATCACCGCATTGCCGGATTTTAAGCACAGCGCCGCCGCATCCACCGTTACATTGGGGCGTGCTTCAAAAATCACTGCCACAACGCCGAGAGGCACCGCCACTTTCACAATCTGCAAGCCGTTCGGCCTGTTCCCACCGGAGAGCACTCTGCCAACCGGGTCCGGCAGAGCAACAATCTCTCGCATGCCTTGCGCCATGCCTGCAATACGGGCCTCATTCAGGCGGAGGCGGTCAAGCAAAGCAGGGCTCATGCCCGCCTGTTCGCCATTGGCAATATCCTTCGCATTTGCCTCCAAAATCGCGGCAGTATGTTCCAGTAAAGCGTCCGCAATTTGTGTTAGGCCATGATCTTTACTAGCAGTGGAAGCCGTGCGCAAAAATTGCTCCGCCTGCTTTGCCCGCCGCCCTAATTGTTCCAATGCGGTCATTCCCGATTCCTCCTCGCTTTAAAAAATGTGCCGATCTGTCGGCCCTCCAATATCTTGTATAAATCCTGCGGCGCGTCGCCGTTCATCACAATCGTATCAATCCCCGCCTCTGTGGCAAGCTCTGCGGCATGCAATTTTGTCACCATGCCTCCGGTGCCGCGCTGTGTTCCGCTGCCGCCGGCCAATGCCCGAATTCGGCCATCGATCTCATCCACCACTGGGATCAGGCGTGCGTCCGCATCCTTGTGCGGATCGCTGTCGTACAGGCCGTCAATATCACTGAGGATAATCAGGGCATCCGCATGCACAAGCCGCGCCACGATCGCCGAAAGGCTGTCGTTATCGCCAAAGACGATCTCCTCCACAGCTACGCTGTCGTTTTCATTGACGATTGGAATCGCACCATAGGCAAAGAGCTTTTCAAAGGTATTCACCAGATTGGTTTTCCGGCAATCATTTTCAATATCGCCCCGCGTGATAAGCAGCTGGCCCACGGTGTGCCCATACTCGCCGAAAAGCTTATCATACATAAACATCAGCTCGCATTGCCCCACGGTTGCCGCTGCCTGACGGCCCGGCGTATCGTCCGGTCGCTCGCGCAGGCCGAGCTTTCCAACGCCCACGCCGATTGCTCCGCTTGTCACCAGCACAACCTCCATCCCGGAGTTGAGCAGGTCGGACAGCACACTGACGAGCTTTGCCATTCGGCGGATGTTTGTTTTGCCCGTCTCATAGGTCAGCGTAGAAGTGCCGACCTTCACGACGATGCGCTTCGCTTGCTTTAATATAGGCATATTCCGTCCCCTATTCCCTGATGCCGGTTTCAACCGGCAATTGATGAGTATATCACATTGAATTGCCTTCCTATGCCGCCAAATTGGCATTGCCGCTCTGCGGAAGGCATTTTCCCAATGTTTTCATGTTCTCCGAAGCTCGAGATTCGTGAGGTTATTATACCAATATGTACAAATACTCTTTTGAAAATGGCGCTGCCGCATCGCGGCAGGAGGCGTTTTGCGCCGACAGACATTTTTCCAATGCTTCAAACAAAATATTTGAAGCTATTATAACACAGCTCCCTGCAATCCACAAGCAAAACGGGAGCACAGAAACCGGATCGATTTTTGAATATTCTCTTTTTTAAAAAAGAAATGCAGCAAAAAACATTTCAAGAAATCCGCATTCCCGCTTGACTTTTTTTCACACCAGTAGAGTATATTAATATTAACGTATGAATAGTTGTTCATATGTTTATATTATGCAATACAATACTTTATTTGATTCGTTTGATTAGAAGGAGGCTAGCCAAATGGAGCCCAAACAATCCGCTTTATCCACACCGTCGGAAATGCCGGAATACTGCTGCGCCGAGCTGGAAACACATGAGGATCTTATCGCCTGCACGCGTGTGCAAATGCCGGACGAAGAAGTCCTTTACGATGTAGCCGAGCTTTTTAAAGTGTTTGGGGACAGCACGCGCATCCGTTTCTTAGTGCCCTGCTCGATCATGAGCTGTGCGTATGCGACCTGGCAGAGCTGCTGGGCATGGGGCAAAGCGCCATTTCCCATCAGCTACGCATTCTGCGCACCGCCGGCTTGGTTCGCCCCAGGCGCGATGGCAAAACAATGTATTACGCGCTGGATGACGAGCACGTCCATTCTATCTTTGCCGCGGGGCTACAGCACATTTTACACAAGAGAGGAGCGATCTCCTTATGACAAACCGCAGGCAGTATAAACTGAATAACCTGGATTGCGCAAGCTGTGCATCCAAAATTGAAGAACGGCTCTCTGCGATCGACACTTTTTCTGAAGTGAGCGTAAACTTTCCAACCGCTACCCTGACCTTGAAAGCAAAGGGAGAGCCCCGCGAATTAGTAGACCGGATCAACCTGGAAATCAGCCGTGTGGAGCCGGGTTGTGTAGCAGTTGAGCTTTCCGGCGATCGAGCCGGATCCCATTCGGAACAGGGCCGGAGTCATACGCACAGCGAGGCTGAGGGAAAGTGGCAGATCGGCACTGTGATCGCCTCAGCCATATGCTTCGTGACAGCCTATCTCTGCCGGGAAATTCCTGCCGCTCCAGCCATCCTTTCTCCCATTCTTTTCATATCGAGCATTTTGCTCGCCGGCTGGCCGGTCTTTGCAGCCGCCGTCAAGAGCCTACGCCATATCAGCTTAGATGAGCATTTGCTTGTTACCATTGCCGTTGTCGCCGCCCTCTTTTATGGGCGATTTTGCGGAAGCTGCCGCCGTTACCCTCTTTTTTGGCGTGGGAGAATTGTTTGAGCACTATGCAGTCGGCCGCTCCCGCAAATCAATCGCCGCGTTATCTGAAATCCGGCCGGATACCGCCAATCTTTTGCTGCCGGACGGCGCCACGCAGCAAGTTTCCGCGCAAGAGGTGGAAGTAGGCGCAACACTGCAAATTTTGCCCTTTGAGCGCATCCCGCTCGATGGCGTGGTGCTTTCCGGCGAAAGCACGGTGGACGCCTCCGCCATTACTGGCGAAAGCGCCCCGCAAAATGCCGGGCCGGAATCTGAATTGCTCAGCGGCATGATTAACGGCCCAGGAACCCTAACGATGCGGGTCGTTAACTCCTATGCACAGTCCGCCGCTTCCCGGATCATTGATATGGTAGAAAATGCCGCCCAGCGCAAAGCGCCAGCGGAACGGCTTGTCACGAAATTTGCAAAGATCTACACGCCTGCCGTTGTAATATTGGCAGCTCTGCTCGCCATCGTCCCCCCCTCTGCTCGGCGGCGATTGGAAGGAATGGGCGCATAACGCGCTTGTGTTCCTCGTAGCCTCCTGCCCGTGCGCGTTTGTGTTAAGCGTTCCGCTGGGTTTCTTTGCAGGGGTTGGCGCCGCCTCTAAACGTGGCATTCTCGTCAAAGGCGGCTGTTATATCGAAACTCTCGAAAAGCCAGGAGCCGTTGTATTTGATAAAACCGGCACTCTCACCACCGATCAATTTACCGTCACCCATATCGCCGCGGTAAACGGTGTTTCCGAGCAAGCGGTTTTAGAGGCGGCGGCGCTCGCTGAATGCCGCTCCAAACACCCGATAGCCCGATCGATCTCCGGGCTTTTGGAGAAACCGAGGAATCCCGGATCAGCAATTTTTCAGAAACGCCGGGCGGTGGCACCCGTGTGATCGCGGATGGAGAAGAAATCCTCTGCGGTGCAAAACGGCTCATGCAGGAGCATGGAGTGGATATCTCCGCTCTGCCAAACGAGATGGTGTATGTTGCTCGCGGAGGGCAGCTTTTGGGAGCCGTTTCTGTTTCCGGCAAACTGCGGGAGGATTCCGCCCTTGCGGTAAAGCAGTTGCGTGCGCTGGGTGTCAGCCGGATTGTTATGCTCACAGGCGACCATGAGGAAGCGGCCAGAGAAGCGGCAGCAGCGTGCGGGATTACCGAATACCACGCCGGCCTTCTGCCGGAGGAAAAGTTGGAGATCCTGGAACAGATCAAACGGGAAAACGGCGTGACCGCCTTTGTCGGCGATGGCATCAATGACGCCCCCGTGCTTGCCGCCGCGGATGTCGGCGTTGCAATGGGGCTCGGCACAGATGCGGCTATCGAAGCGGGCGACGTTGTTTTAACGAATAATCAGCCCTCTAAGCTGCCACAGGCAATCGTCCTCTTCCGCCGCTGCATGCGGATCATTCGGTTTAATATCACGTTTGCGCTCCTCGTAAAAGGTATTGTGCTCTTGCTTGGCGCGCTGAGCCTTGCAGGTATGTGGGCGGCTGTATTTGCCGATGTAGGCGTTACGATCCTCGCCGTACTGAACTCCGCCAGGATTCTCAGCAAAAGAACTTAATATGGCGCCATAAAACTGGCGCGCTGCAAAGCAGGTATGTCCACCATTTGCAGCGCGCCCTTATTTTGCCCCCAAAACTGGTCGAATTGGATTTATTCCACTCGAAACTTGCCTTCTCCCGGGAAGCATGCTAAAATAATCCATGCCAAAACGAATGCGAAGCGGCCTGTTAAACACCCGGATTTTACTCAGACAACAAGCGAGGTGGCAGCGTGCTTACCCTTTACCTTTCTCTCATTGACACACAGGAGGAGCGTGATAAATTTGAACGTCTCTTCCACCAATATGAACGCTGCCTGAAATATACGGCGCAGAATATTCTGTCTGACGAGCACCTTGCGGAGGATGCCGTGCAGGAAACATTTATCCGTATCATCAGCTGCCTGGATAAAATTGACGAGTCAGACGAGCACAAAACGATCGCATTTTTGATAACGGTCATTAAAAATATTTCCTACGATATGAAGCGCAAGCGCAACAAAACCCAGGAGGAATCGTCTTTAGAAGAGATGATGGAATTGGATTCCGACCCAGAGGATGAGGAGAATCGTCCGGACGTGCTGCTATTGCGCCGGGAGCAGGAGGAAACGATTTTGCAAGTGATCCGCTGCCTGCCTCCCCGATTACCGCTACGCGCTTACTTTAAAATATGCCCATGGCTGCAACACCGCCCAACTGGCGGCCCTGCTCAATTGCTCGGAGAAGCTCGCGCGCGTCAAGCTTTCCCGCGCACGCAAAAGCCTGATGACCCGGATGGAACAGGTGTTGGCAAAGTCTGATCAGTAGGTTCACAGTTCTTTGATCTCCGCCCCTTTGTAATAATGCTGAACGATCTCCTCCCAGGAGCTGCCCTGTCGGGCCATATAATCCGCGCCATACTGGCTCATCCCCACGCAGTGGCCATAGCCTCTGACGTGGAAGGTGAACCGGTCATTTTTATATTCCAAGGTAAAACATGCACTGCGCAGGCCAAAGGCCTCACGCACCTGCTGCCCGGTCACCTTTGCCCGCCGATGGTGATGGCCGTAACCGTCCCCGCCTTGGAAGTTTCCGGGCTTGCAAACCATTTGGATGCGTCATCCTCCAGAGAAACCTCGCCCAGCTTTTTGGCCATTGTGCTAAATTGATCCTTTGTGAGAGAAAGTGTGGAAGCATAGTCCGGTGAAAGCCGGTCTCCTGTGCTCTGCACAGATTGGAGATACGGCAGATCCTTCCCCCAAACCACCTGCGCGCTCTCCGTCTGCCCGCTGCATATGGCATGGAAAGCAGCGACAATTGGCTCTCCATCGTATACGATCGCCTTGCCGACGACTGCCTCGCAGGCCTCACTGATTTTTTTATAATAGGTGTCGAACTTGTCGCCCCATTTTTCCCGGCTCTCCTCCTTGCTGATAAAGCCCTGGTGCTGTGAGCTATCGTCGTTGAGATAGGCGCCGGAAAGCGCGTCGTCCGGCTTTTTCAGCTGCTCGTTGCGGCTGCGCAGCGCAAAGGTGTAGCAGGCAGCCGCCTGCGCTTTGAGCGCTTCCGTATGGTAGGTTGGCGGCATTTCCGCACTGACTGCTCCGATCACATATTCCAAGTCGCTCATTGTCTCCACTCGGTTGCTGGAAGCGCGTAGCACCTTCATCGTCCCCGATTCCCCCGCCTGCCCCTTCTGCCCTTCTCCGGCGGAATCTCCAGGAGAGAGGCTGTCCGGAATTTGAGCGGCGTTCTCCCCCATCGCCAGCAGTGGCGTAACCACCATAATCAGCAGCAGTACCATACACAAAACTCCATATCTGCGCATTTTATTCATCCTTTCCCAATCGCAGGGGCGGCGTGTGGAGGTTGCTCCACGCCAGCCCACCTATGCAGGCTCCCATTGAAAACCTTGACTTTACCCTGTCAGCGTTATACAATATTATGAACGATTATATTTTTTAGAGCGGTGATGCCAATGGCAAACTATATCTCCCCCTTTCCAACGATTCTCTTTCCAATTTATGCAAGGAGCTTGGCAAAAATAACTCCATCAACCCTGCCGACTTCGAGCGTTATTCCGTCAAGCGCGGCCTGCGCAACCAAGATGGCACAGGCGTTATGGCAGGGCTCACCCGTATCTGCAACGTGCAGGGCTATTATGTCAGCGACGGAGAGCGCGTACCGGTGCCCGGCCGCCTGATTTACCGCGGGATAGATCTGCTCGATCTGGTGCATGGCTGCGAAGCGGAGGACCGCTTCGGCTATGAAGAGGTTGCCTGGCTGCTCCTGTTCGGCACCCTGCCCACCCAGGCGCAACTCACAGCCTTTACGCAGACCTTGGCCCAGTGCCGCGAGCTCCCGGAAGATTTTATTGAGGATATGATTATGAAGGCGCCCTCGCCGGATATCATGAATAAGCTGGCGCGCTGCGTGCTGGCCCTCTATTCCTATGACGAGCAGCCGGATGATATCTCCATTGAAAATGTTTTGCGGCAATCCATCCAGCTCGTTGCCCAGCTTCCAACCATTATGAGCTATGCCTATCAGGTCAAACGCCGGCATTATTATCATAAGAGCATGTACATCCATCCGATCCGAAAGGAACATACCACCGCTCAATTTATCCTCAACTCCATCCGTTCTGACCGGAAGTTTACCGATGAAGAGGCAAAGCTGCTGGATCTGTGCCTGATGCTGCATGCAGAACACGGCGGCGGCAACAATTCCACCTTTTCCACTCGGGTGCTCACCTCCAGCGGAACAGATACTTATTCCGCCATCGCCGCAGGCATCGGCTCCCTCAAAGGCCCCCGCCATGGTGGCGCCAACATCAAGGTAACCCAAATGTTGGACTGCATGGAGCAAGAGATATCCGACCTGACGGATGAGGGTCAGGTGGCCGATTTTCTCAAGCGAATCATTCATAAGCAGGCTGGAGACCACAGCGGCCTGATTTACGGCATGGGGCACGCTGTCTATACGCTCTCTGATCCGCGCGCCGTGCTGCTTAAGGAACAGGCTCGTAAATTTGCATCCGGCACAGAGTTTGAGGAAAAGTTCCGTTCCATCGAGCTGGTTGAGCGATTAACGCCTGAAATTTTTGCCCGTGAGAAAGGGAACAAAAAGCGTGTGTGCGCCAATGTGGACCTGTATTCCGGCTTGGTATACCGGATGCTCGGCATCCCTGTGGATCTCTTCACACCCCTATTTGCCGTTGCCCGCATGGCCGGCTGGGCTGCACACCGGATGGAAGAGCTCATCAGCGGCGGCCGGATCATTCGCCCGGCCTACAAAAGCGTTTCTCTCCCCGGTGTCTACACCCCAATCACACAGCGCACGGAGGCACAGCCGCACTCTTCGGTTTATGTTCCCACAGAAGAGCGGATCTAACGGCCTGAGCCGGGCAACCGGCTGGCCCAGTTATGGATCGGGCAAACAAACCTGAACGCAAACCTTATAACACATATCCCATTTGCGCGGAACCATATGACAATGGCTTGTTCCGCATCAAAAAGCAGGAGTGATTGATTTATGAAGCTCAAGCTCAAAGGGCGTTTCGAATCTATCCCAATGATGGCCGTTCTATGTATTTTCGCCGCGGGGCTGGTGGCCGTTTTGCCGCTGCGCACCTATCAGCTGATGCGTCTAATCGAGCCGGAAACCGGCTTTTATACCGGTCATAGCGCCACGATCCCCACGCTGTATATTCTGCTCGCCGTATGCACGGTTGTGCTGGTGGTAATCTCCTATTTGAGCGGAGATGTACCTGTGCGGCTGTGGAAACGGAAAAATATCGGCCTTGGCACCGTATCGCTTCTCTTCGCTGTTTCGCTGGTGGTGGATGCCATTTCTCAAACCGAAAACTTCCTGAATATTCTCTCGGAGGCGCAACGCGCTTGTGATACAGCAAAACACGAGCCTATTCCTTTACCTCATCAAAACCGGCGGCTTTGCCTTGATTTTTGAAGTGCTGTTTGCAGTGCTTAGCTGTGTGTTTTTTCTCTTTTTCGGCTATCACTATATTACAGGCAAGCTGGACTATTCCCAATTCAAATTGCTTGCTGTTGCGCCGCTGTGTTGGATTATGGCGCGCATGATCTTCCGTTTCTCCCGCACGATTAATTTTAAAAATATTTCCGATCTCCTGTTAGAACTATTCATGCTCGCAGCAATGCTTCTATTCTTCCTGAATTTTGCACGGATCTGCGCACATGTAGATGACCGCGGCGCAATGTGGAGCCTGTATGGCTATGGATTACCGGCCGCCTTGTTTGGCTTCGCTTGCTCCGTACCGCGCCTGGTGATGGTTGTCATCGGCCGTTCTTCTCAGCTTGCCGCGCAGTCTCCCTTTGAGCTGTGCGATCTGATGGCATCGCTGCTGATTTTGTTTGTCCTGATCCAGGGAGCCTTTGCAATGCGAAAAATTGACGTTGGAGATGTCGCCTAACAAACATAACCTCTGGGGCGGGCAAAAGCCCGCCTTTCTTTTATTTTGAATTCTTCTTGCAAAGCGGGGAATTGTTTTGTTTTTAGAAAATATGGCGACTGCCGCGCAGCAGGTGCTTATTTTGTATATCATGATCGCCGTCGGTTTTTTTGCAGATAAAACCGGGCTTTATAAAGAAAAGGCCGCTCGGATGACGAACGACCTCCTTTTTTATATCGTTACACCTGCCATCATCACACAATCCTTCCTCTCCATGGAGCTGACGGCGGAAAACGCCACCGCGCTGCTGGTCTCCACCGTTTGCGGGTTTGCCATGCATGGCGCTGCGATCTTGATCTCCCTTCCCTTTTTTCGCGGGGGGAACCGTGAGGAAAACGCCATTTACCGCTACGCGAGCGTTTATGGGAACGTCGGCTATATGGCGCTGCCCATGGCGCAGGCGCTGCTCGGCGCGCCCGGTGTGTTTTATTGCTCTGCCTGCCTGATCCCCTTCAACGTTGTCTGCTTTACGCACGGTGTAGCCGTGATGTCCGGCGGAGGAGGCATTTCAATTGGAAAAAGCTTTTATTCAACCCGGGCACGATCTCCGTTGCTATCGGCCTTCCGCTTTACCTGCTGGAGGTAAAGCTGCCCGTTGTCCTCGCGGATCCAATCTCCTTTATCGCCGGGCTAAACACGCCAATGGCGATGATCATGTTCGGCACCTATCTTGCCAACACGGATTTAAAAACGATGTTCCGGGAGAAAAATTTATTTGGCGGCTGCGCTCAAGCTGCTTGTGCTGCCTGCCCTCATGCTGCTGATTTTCCGCCTGTGCGGCGTCACCGGCGCGCTGCTGACCTCCTGCATCATTTCCGCGAGCGCGCCCACAGCAAATAACACCGTCATGTTCGCCGCCAAATACGGTCGTGATACCGGGCTTTCTTCCAAAGTGGTTGCCGTAATCACTTTCCTCTCCATTCTGACGATGCCCTTGATGATCGCTTTATCCCAAACCATATAACAGGCATACAAATCAATGAAAAGGGGAGCCACACGATGGAACAGCTTCCAAAAATAAAAACGATTTTATCCTGCGCCGGCATTCCGATTTTTGGATGCTGCCCGTTTGAGCCGCTGCGCCCCCAGATTCTTGAATGCCGGGCAAAGGAGCGGTTGCCCGCGGATGCAAAATCCATATTCGTGGCTCTTTTTCCCCTACGCAATGGAGGAAGCGGCCTATCAGGGCGGGAACTTATCCCGCTATGCCGCGGTGGGGGATTATCACGAAATCGTGCCGCAATACCTCAAACGAGCTGTATCGGCTCTAGAGCAGGCATTTCCCGAAGAAGCATTCGTGCCGTTTACCGATAATTCCCCAATTCCGGAGGTGCGCGCCGCCGCATTGGCCGGGCTTGGCCGCATCGGTCAAAACGGCTTTTAATCCATGAACGCTACGGTTCATGGGTATTTATTGGGGAGATCGTTACAACGCTGCCAATCGACGCCCCGCCGCATCAAATCCGCCCCTGCATTGGCTGTGGGAGGTGTATCTCCGCCTGCCCCACCGGCGCATTGACCGGCAAGGGGCTGGATCGATCCAAATGCATGTCCGCTCTGACGCAACGAAAAGGCTCTCTCAGCGAACAGGAAGCCGCTCTGATCCGCCGCTCAGGCTGTGCATGGGGCTGTGATATCTGCCAGACCACTTGCCCGATGAACGCACAAGCGGCCATTCGGCCCCTGACGGAGTTCGCCCATACCTTTCATGCCTCAGCTGTCGAAAATGGCCCGCTCGAGGGCATGGCCTATGCGTGGCGCGGCAGGAAGGTGATTGAGCGAAATCTGAAACTACTCTCCGCTCCCCTGAATGGAAGGTCTCAATCCGAATCCTTAGCAGAAAGTGGGGATCCCAGATGAGCGCTTGCGCCCCGCTTTATGAGGCATTGATGCGGCACCGGCAAACAGAACAGGTCAGCCTCCATATGCCTGGGCACAAAGGGCCGGGCGGGCTGCCTTGCCCCGTTGGGAAAGCTGCCCATATTCGATGTGACAGAGCTCCCCTCCACTGGTAGCCTTTTTGACGCGGAAGGCCCCACCCTGTTGGCAGAACAGGCGGCGGCAAAAGCCTTTGGCACGGCAGGCACGTTTTTTTCCGCAGGCGGATGCACGCTTTGTATCCAGGCTATGCTACGCCTTGCCGCTCCACTGGGGGAACGGTCGTCATGGGCCGCACTGTTCACCGCAGCGCGGTTCATGCGATGGCACTGCTAGGCATTACGCCCATATGGGTTTGGCCCCGGCAAGACGCCGGGCCTGGCCTTGCCGGGAGAATCCTGGCGGACGATGTGGCAAAAGCGTTGCAAAAACACCCGGACGCAAAGGCTGTTTACCTCACTACGCCGGATTATTACGGCGTGATGAGCGACTTAAACGCCATTTGCGCCGCGGCACAACAATACAATGTGCCCGTGATTGTAGATAACGCGCACGGCGCGCATCTCTTCTTCCTCGACCGCAAACTCCATCCGCTTTCCCAAGGGGCTGCGATGTGCGCTGACTCTGCGCACAAAACACTGCCCGTGCTTACGGGCGGCGCTTATTTTCAGATTGGGAGCGGCCGCTATCTGCCCCAGGTGCGGGCTGCAATGGCACTGTTCGGTTCCACAAGCCCTTCCTTCCCCATCCTGCTTTCGCTCGACCTGTGCCGCGCGTGGCTGGAGGAAGAGGGGAAAGCAGCCTATGCCAAAACAGCAGCCCAGGCAAACGAACTCAACGCTTATGCCCAAACACTCGGCTTCCTTCCACCGGAAGGGCTGTGCGACCCGCTCCATCTCGTCTGGAATACCGCGCACGCGGGCGTCAGCGGGAAGCGGGCCGCCCTGCACCTGCGCAGTGCGGGGATCGAGGTGGAATATGCGGATGAGGCCTTCCTGATCCTGCTGCTCTCTCCCTTCAATACCGAGAAAGATTTTGCCCAACTGCGGGCGGCGCTGACAACGATGCCCGTGGGCGAGCCCTTTTCCCCCTCCTCTTTGCTGCCCGCCCCGCCGCCTATTGCTGCATCGCCCCGCGAAGCGCTCCTTTCTCCGAGGGTGCGGCTCCCGCTATGCATGGCGCAAGGCCGAATTGCCGCTCAAACCGCATGCCCATGCCCGCCCGCAATTCCGGCCATCATGCCAGGTGAACGCATCACCCCGGAATGCGCAGATCTGCTGGCGCAATCTGGTATTTTAGAGATTGAAGTTGTAAAATAGTGCGCGGTGCATTATAATGTAAGTGGGCTATTGGGCCACAGTTCAACCTAATCATTCACATCCCAGCGATTTCGTGAAAGGATGGCTTTATTATGAAATTGGTCGTTGCAATTGTCAATAATGATGACAGTCACGCCGTGCTCTCTGAGATTACCCGCGCGGAATTCAGCGCCACCAAGCTTTCCACATCCGGCGGCTTCCTGCGGGCGGGGAACGTCACGCTCCTGATCGGCGTGGAGGATGAGCGCGTTTCCGAGCTGATCGATCTCATCGGCCGCTTTAGCCGCAAGCGCACGCAGCTCGTCCAACCTGCCTCCACCTACATCAATGAGCCGCTCATGTCCGCCCCCGTCGAAATCACGGTCGGCGGTGCAACGGTTTTTGTGCTGGATGTGGCGCAGTTTTATAAGCTGTAAAGCAAGGGAGCGCTATGAAGTTTGGTTCTTTTCGCGCAAGCCCGCAGGCTTGCAAGCAGATTGCACAGCTTTTGGAGGCGGGCCGGTTCCCGCATGCCGTCCTTATTGAGGGCGGTTCAGCGCAGGAGCGCAAAACCCTGGTTCGTTTGATCGCGCAGGCGTTGGTATGCACTTCGTCCGACGAGCATCCATGCGGCAAATGCGCCGCCTGCCAAAAGGCTGCTGCCCAGGCGCACCCGGATATTTTCGAGGCGGAAGGCGGCGAAGCAGCCCGCTCTTTTCACATCGAAACAGTGCGGGAGGTGCGGGAGGATGTGTTTATCCTGCCCAACGAGGCCTCCTATAAGGCCTATCTGCTGCTTAACGCACAGTCGATGTCCCCGCAGGCGCAGAACGCCTTGCTAAAGGTGTTGGAGGAACCGCCCGCCTATGCAGTTTTTCTTCTGGCCTGTGATTCCAAAACAAAAATGCTGCCCACCATCCTATCGCGGGTGACTACGTTTACACTGGATTCGCCCGCGCAGGAGCTCACGGCCGCCGCAGGCAAAAAAGGAGCAGAAGGCAAACGACCTTTCTGACCAGATGGCGCGGGCGGTTGCCGCTGCTGCTGAATTCCCACTACTCTCCCTGACCGGAAAGCTTGAAAAGGATAAAGAGCTGACTGCCTTGTGCCTTGCGCGCATGATGCTGATCTTCCGAGAGGCGGCGCGCATCAGCTGCGGAATGGAGCCGACGGATGAAACGGCAGCTTACCTCGCAGGGGCGCTCACGCAGGAAAGGCTTTTAGCCGTGATCGACACAATCAGCAGCTTAAACCACAGCTTGCTGCGTAACGCCAATCAAAATTTGCTCATCACGCGGCTGTGCAGTACGCTCAGGCGCGCCGCTGGGAAATAACGATAGATTTTTTGTAACGGAGGAATTATAAATATATGGCCGAAATTGTAGGCGTCCGTTTTAAAGGCGCTGGAAAGGTATATTACTTCGACCCGGATGACAAGCCCTTTTCCAAGGGGGAATCTGTAATTGTGGAAACGGCGCGTGGCATTGAATGCGGCGAGGTGGCAATGGAAAACCGCGAGGTGCCGGAGGATCAGATCGTAAAGCCCCTGAAAATGATCATTCGCACCGCCACGCCCGAAGATTTAAAAATTGTGGCGGAAAACCGCGCTAAAGAAAAAGATGCATTTCAAATTTGCCTGCAAAAAATCGCAGCGCATAAGCTGGAGATGAAGCTCGTCGAAGTGGAATACACCTTCGACCGAAGCAAAATCATGTTTTACTTTACAGCGGATGGGCGCGTTGATTTCCGCGAACTGGTCAAGGATCTCGCCAGCGTTTTCCGCACGCGCATCGAGCTCAGGCAGATTGGCGTGCGCGATGAATCAAAGCTGCTAGGGGCTTAGGCATCTGTGGCCGTCCGTTTTGTTGCAGCACCTTTTTAGGCGATTTTCAATCCGTCTCCATCAAAATGGCGAAGGAGCAGGGAATTTCCCTCAACCCGGTCAAGATCAGCGGCACCTGCGGCCGGCTGATGTGCTGCCTGAAATATGAGCAAAATGCATATGAGCACCTTCTGCGTGTTACGCCCAAAAATGGCGCGATTGTGGATACCAAAGAGGGCCGCGGTGTTGTGATCGATGCCAATCTGTTGACCGGGATACTCAAGATCCGCCTTCATAAGCGGCCGGACGCCGCCCCGGTTTCCATCCATCGCAAGGAGGTTCGAATTGTGAAGGATGCGCAGGTCCGTGTGCCGAAGGAAGAGGAGCCGGCTCTGAAAGAGCTGGAGTAACTAGAATTTTATCAAGAAAGCCGTTGCAAAATGAAAAGCATTTTGCAACGGCTCTTTTTTTGCCGGCATTCCTATCAAGCTTATTCCACCGCACCCATTTCTTCAGGTGCGGGTTGCGTATCCCCGCTCTGCGGCTGCAACTGTGCGATCCGCCGCAAAAGCCGCAAAAGCTCGCGGGAATCCTCCTGCCCAAGCATCTGCACAATTTCATGAACCGCGGTGAAAAAAGCATGCTTTGCCTGGCAAAGAACCGCCTGCCCTTCCTGCGTCAGCATTAGGTAAACAAAGCGCCTATCCTGCTTTGCAGTGAGTTTGACAACATAGCCCTGCTCTTCCAGATCATTAATCAGCCGTGTGACCGCCGGGCGGGAATTGTGAAGCCGATCGCTGAGCATGGATACCGTCACGCCCGGCATGGCCCGCTCCTGCTGCGGCTCCCGATTCATCTGATCGATCAAAAACAGCGCCGCGAACGTGCCGCGGGGAACCTTGGCAAAATGGATTACCCGATGCAGGCTGTGCTTCGCTTCAAACACCGCTTCAATCAACTGATATTCCATTCCATCCATGCAGAACGCCCCCAGTGCCAAAATTAATTGCGTTAGTTAATTAATTTTAGTCTATCCTTTGTCCCCAACTTGTCAAGCATAAAAATAAATGGATTTTGTATGAAAAGGATGGCTCTATTATGAACGGTTTGTAAAAGAATCCACGATTGCATCTTTTGATCTTGACAGTTCCATTTTAGCTACTATAATATCAATTAATCATGTTAACTATTATCCGGAGAAAACCCGGAGGCAGTGCGCGTGGGCGCGCTGTAAGGAAAGGGTGATCGAATGAAAAAGCTTTTTGCACTATGCAAAGCCCTATGTGCTTCCCATTCTGATCTGTGTTGTTTTGCTCTTTGTGCAGGCGGCATGCGATCTGAATCTGCCGAATTTGATGTCCGATATTGTCAATGTCGGGATTCAGCAGGGTGGTATCTCTGAGCAAGCGCCAAAGGCCATCAGCCGCAAAGGGCTCGATTTTTTTTGAATCGTTGATGACCACAGGGGACAAAGCGCAGATGGAATCGAGCTACAAAACCATACAGCCCGGCACGCAGGAGGCGCAGCAGTATATAGAGACATATCCCCTGCTAAAAACAGAGGCGATTGCCGTCCTCTCCGCAGAAGACCCCTCCGCCGCGGCCGCAGCCTATGGCCGCGGCATGTCTACCCTGATGAGCCTGATGCAAGCGCAGGCCAAGGCGAGCGGCCAGACGATTTCCACCGATCAGACCGACCTGTCGGATACCGATCTGTCAAAGCTCTATGCGATGGAAGCGCTCATCAAGGCCATGCCAACACAGGTGCTCGAACAGGCACAGCAGGCCGCCGCAAAGACTGACAGTTCCATCGGTTCACAGATGGGTATTGTGATGACAAAGCAGCTCTATCGGGAGCTTGGCGTCAACACGGATCGTATTGAGCGCAATTATATCCTCGTCACAGGGCTTAAAATGCTGCTTATGACGCTCGGTATGGTGCTTTGCGTCATCGGCGTCACCTTCTGCTCAGCGCGTTTCGCCGCAGGCATTTGCCGCGATATGCGCCACGATGTGTTTCAGAAGGTCGCCTCGTTCTCCAATGGGGAGTTTGACCAATTCTCAACCGCCTCTCTCATCACACGGACGACAAATGATATCACGCAAATCCAGTTCCTTTTCGTCATGGTGCCGCGCACGCTTCTGTATGCACCGATCATCGGCGTGGGCGGCGTGGTGATGGCCTTATCGAAAAGCACTTCCATGAGCTGGATTATCGCAGTATGCGTGCTGATCCTGGTCGGCTTTATCGCCGTGATCTATTCGATTGTCATGCCAAAATTTAAGCTTGTCCAGAAGCTGGTTGACCGCTTGAATCTTGTCGTGCGCGAGCACCTGAGCGGCATGATGGTAATCCGCGCCTTCGGCACGCAGTCCTATGAAGAGGATCGTTTCGAGGTCGCCAACCGCAACCTGACCCGCAACTATCGCTTCGTTAACCGCGTAACCGCTTTTATGATGCCTGCAATGATGTTTTTAATGAATGTGATGAGTCTCGTGATCGTCTGGATCGGCGGGCATCAGATCGAACAGGCCACCATGCAGGTAGGCGATATGATGGCCTTTATGCAGTATGCGATGCAAATTATCATGGCATTTTTGATGATCTGTATGACCTTCATCCTTATGCCGCGCGCGGCGGTATCCGTTAACCGCGTCAACGAAGTGCTCGCCACTGAGCCCTCCGTGCGCGATGCAGAGCATCCCGTTTCCCTTGGAAAAAATCCGCGTGGGGAAATCGAATTCCGCAACGTTTGCTTCCGCTATGAAAATGCAGATGAAGATGTGATCAGTAATATCTCCTTCACGGCGAAGCCAGGCGAAACAACCGCATTTATCGGCTCCACCGGCTCCGGAAAATCAACGCTGATTAACCTGATCCCCCGTTTTTATGACGTTACGCAGGGTGAAATCCTATTCGACGGCGTGGATGTGCGCAAAATTCCGCAGCACGAGCTGCGGGCAAAAATCGGCTATGTGCCGCAGAAGGGCGTTCTCTTCTCCGGTGATATTGATTCTAATCTCCGCTACGGCGCGCCGGACGCAAGCGAAGACGACCTTGCCCTGGCCGCCGCTATTGCCCAGGCGCAAGAATTTATACAGGAAAAGCCGGAGGGGATGAAAACGCCCATTGCGCAGGGCGGCGGCAATGTTTCCGGCGGGCAGAAGCAGCGCCTTTCCATCGCACGGGCGCTTGCAAAAAAAGCGCCGGTCTATATTTTTGACGACAGCTTCTCCGCCCTTGATTTCAAAACGGACGCCGCTCTGCGCCGCGCATTACAGGAGCACACCGGCGACTCCACCGTGCTGATCGTCGCGCAGCGCGTGAGCACCATTATGAATGCGCAGCAGATTATCGTGCTCGATGAAGGGCGCATTGCCGGCAAGGGGACGCATCGGGAACTTCTTGAAACCTGTCCGACCTACCGCGAGATCGCGCAATCCCAGTTGTCAAAGGAGGAATTGAATGAGACACGGCCCAGCCGCCGCAGCGCATGGCAAACCGAAAGTGAAAGATTTCAAGGGCACAATGAAGCAGCTGCTTCACTATCTCAGCCGCTATAAATTCCGCCTGCTCCTTGTGATGCTCTTTGCCGTTGCCTCCACCATCTTTACTATCGTGGGTCCAAAGGTGCTCGGCAATGCGACCACAGAGCTCTTCAACGGCATTATGGGCAAGATCACCGGTGCGGGCGCCGGCATCGATTTCGGCGCGATTGCGAACATTTTGCTGACGCTGCTGATTCTGTATTTGACGAGCCTGCTTTTCTCCTATGGGCAGGGCTGGATCATGACCGGCATCACGATGGAAGTCACTTATAACCTGCGCAACGATATTGTGCAGAAGATTAACCGTATGCCCCTCAGCTATTTTGACCGCATCACCCACGGCGAAGTGCTCTCCCGCGTAACCAATGATATCGATACCCTGAGCCAATCGCTCAACCAGAGCGTCACGCAAATCATCACCTCCGCCGCCACCTTCCTCGGTATCCTCATCATGATGCTCTCCATTAGCTGGCAGCTCACGCTTGTAGCGCTCTGCATTCTTCCGCTCTCCTTCCTTTTCATCCTGAAAATCGTCAAGCGCTCTCAAAAATACTTTGCGCAACAGCAGGCCTATTTAGGCCATGTGAACGGGCATGTGGAGGAAATATATGGCGGTCACACCGTAATGAAAGCCTTCAACGGCGAAGAGGCTGCCGTAAAGACCTTCGATGAATACAACGGCACCCTATACGCATCCGCCTGGAAATCACAGTTTTTATCCGGCATCATGATGCCTGTGATGAATTTTATCGGCAATCTCGGCTGGGTCGCCGTCTGCATTCTCGGCGCATGGCGTGCGGCGCACGGTGCGATGACCGTAGGCGATATTCAAGCGTTTATGCAATATGTCCGGCAGTTCACCATGCCGATCAACCAACTTGCCAACTCCAGCAACGTTTTGCAGCAAACGGCAGCGGCGGCCGAGCGCGTATTTGAATTCCTCGCGGAGCCGGAGGAAAGCGAGGAGCAAGCGGTAGTGCACATTAACCCGGATGACGATACGCCGGATACCGACAGCCTCGTTCACATCCAGGGCAGCGTCCAGTTTGCCCATGTCAAATTCGGCTATTCGCCGGATAAGATCATCATCCATGACTTCAGCGCCAATATCCAGCCCGGCCAGAAGGTGGCCATTGTCGGCCCGACAGGCGCCGGTAAAACAACGATGGTGAAGCTCCTCATGCGTTTCTACGATGTCAATGAAGGTGCGATCCTCATTGACGGATATGATATCCGCAATTTTACACGCAACGAGCTGCGCTCCATATTCGGCATGGTGCTACAGGATACGTGGCTCTATAACGGCACGATTAAAGATAACATCCGATACGGCAACCTCAACGCAACCGATGAAGAAGTCATTGCGGCTGCGAAAGCGGCTCAAGTCCATCATTTTGTCAAAACGCTGCCCGGCGGCTATGACATGGTACTCAATGAGGAGGCGAGCAACGTCTCACAAGGCCAAAAGCAGCTTCTAACCATCGCGCGCGCCATCCTCTCCAACCCGAAAGTGCTGATCCTTGACGAGGCCACCAGCTCCGTCGATACCCGTACAGAGCTGCTCATTCAAAAGGCGATGGACCACCTGATGGAAGGGCGCACAAGCTTCATCATTGCGCACCGGCTCTCCACCATCCGCGATGCGGATCTCATCCTCTGCATGCAGGGTGGCGACATTGTGGAGCAGGGCACGCACGATAGCCTAATGGCAAAGGGCGGATTTTATGCGAAGCTTTACAACAGCCAGTTCGACCACCCATCTGAACAGGGCGCGTAAAGCGACGCCTGCAACAAAAGCGGGCCGGGTGATGCATCACCCGGCCCGCTTAAATCACTTGCCGCCAACAAAAAAATCCGCCGGTATTCCTACCGGCGGCAACGAAATTCTTCATGAAACCTTAACTGCATTATCGGCTTTTTTCATCAATACCTAACTTTTTTTTCATCCTGCGCCATGCCCTTGCTGCAAACCATACCGCCACAATTAAAATGCTTTGCGCAATAAACACCGCCAGCAATTCAACCCCATACAGGCGTGTCAGGTTGGCCGCCGCCATCACCGGCATTAAAGGCGTGCTTCCTAGGAGGAACACAAAATAAAACGGCACTGCCGCCCCGGACAAGCTCACACCCGCCTGCGCCGCCATCGTGGAGCCAATCGTTCCGACGATTGGATACAGCGACACCAGCAGCAGCGCAATCAGCCCGCCGCGATTATTGTGATAACCGCACACACTGGATACGACAAACACCAGGCCTATGTACATTGCGGAGAAAAAATCTTCGCCGGCGTTACGGCCGACAGATCAATTCCGCGCGAGGTAATCAGTGCACCAAACGCCAATGTAAAAATAAACATCAAAATATTATTTCCAATAAAAGAAAAAATTCCCACATGCTTATTTGTGCTTTTCAGCATAAAAACCTCCCTTCCTGTTTCTTTCAGATAACGGCTATTAGTGTATCAGATTTGTATGAAAAAAGCAAAGCATAATTGCTTTTCAATTGAAAACAAATTGATAACAATTTTATATAGCGCCCATATCGATTGGAAAGTTTCGTCAATTCGACTGTTACCAGCAGGGCTGACAACTTGATTTTTGTTCGAAATTATGTATAATATAAAGTAATAGCCATTAGCTGACTGCTCTCATGCAACGGTGCGTACCCCCTGCTTCTATGTGCTTGCGGTTAGCCTTGTTTTGTTTCTTGCCTTGCCTCGTAACAAAAGGCAACCTGTCCCCAATTCATAACGAAAGGGAATCTGCCCTGATCGGCATATTCCATGAAAGAGTTGTCTTTCAAATTTAGAGGGCCAAAATCCAACTGCAAACCTGTGCATAACGGAAGATTTCAGAATCTGCTCTGCAACTCTGCACCTGGCCGGGTCTGCTTTGATATTGGGCGATCCAGAAAGGTATGGTAGATTGATATGGAAAAAATTACTTTGCCAAACGGCTTTCGCATAATCCTGGAACCCGTCGATTGGGCGCGAAGCGCCACCATGGGCATTTGGGTCGGGAGCGGTTCCCGCTATGAAACGCCGCAAACCGCAGGCGTTTCCCATTTTATTGAGCATATGCTTTTTAAGGGCACAGCCCGCCGGTCTGCTTTTAGCCATTGCTGAGCAGATGGATGAAATCGGCGGCGCGCTTAACGCCTACACCACAAAAGAATACACCTGCTTTTATGCGCGGGCACTCGACCGGCATGTCGGCACCGCCTTTGATATCCTCTGCGATATGCTCACACAACCCGCCCTTTTTGGAGAAAGATTTGCAAACAGAGCGTGGTGTCATCCTCGAAGAGCTACATATGTATGAAGATAGCCCGGAGGATCTTTGCGCGGATAATCTCTATGCCGGTGTTTGGCAAGGGGATATGCTCGGCTCCAACATCTTGGGAGAGCGAAAAACCGTTTCCTCCCTAACAGTGGATGACCTTCGCGCGCATATGCGCCGCTATTATACGTCGGAGCGTATGGTGGCCGCTGTGTGTGGACGTTTTGACCGGGAAGAGATCGTGCGGCTGTGTGAAAAATTTTTTGGCCCTATGACCAATAGCGGCAATCCGGTGCAGGCCAGCCCCGCACAATACCGTAAGTGCCTGACGCTTCGTAAAAAGGATTTTGAACAAACGCAGCTCGCGCTTGCGATGCCCGGAATCGGCGCGCAGGATGACCGTCGTTTTGCCATGCGCCTGCTCATGTCGGTGCTCGGCACCTCTTCCTCCTCCCGGTTGTATCAGCGCATTCGGGAAGAGCTGGGGCTCGTCTATGAAATCGAATCCTTCTCCGCCTCCTACCTCGGGCGGGAATCCTCGGCGTTGATATGGCGCTTTCACCGCGCAATGAAAAAAAGGCGCTGCGGGAGGTTTTCCGTATTATCGACGGTTTTGCCGCGTCGCTCACGCAGCGAGAACTTGCCCGTGCCAAGGAGCAATATCTCTCAGGGCTCATTATGAATATGGAGTCAACACAGTCCCGCGCCGCCCAGATGGGCCGCGGCGAGCTGCTTTATAACGAAGTGAAAAGCGCGGATGAAATTATGGAGCGCGTGCGCGCGGTCACGTTGGAAGAAGTGCGTACGCTGGCGGAGGAATTTTTGCACTTTGACCATCTCTCCCTCTCCGCCGCCGGCCGTGTGAAAAAAGAAAAAATCTATGAAGAATTGCTTCAGGCGGCGCGCAGTTGATCCCGCCGGAGAAAATGCCCTGAGGAGAGAATTCCGCTATGCTTGATTGCCACATTCATCTGGAAACCGGGCCCTATACCCTCGCCTGGGTGAAAAAATATGTTGGCTATGCTCTTCAAAGAGGCCTTTCGAAATCCACCTGCTGGAGCACAGTTACCTCTTCCCAGAATTTTTACCCATGTACAAGCCGGTTTGCATGCAAAATGATTTTATTGACGCATGGTTGGGCCGCAAGGGTGGAAAGCGCGATCTGGATGAATTTCTGCACCTCGCCAATGAAGTTCGCCGGGCACAGTGGCCACTGCCAATTCAATTCGGACTAGAAGTTTGCTATTTCCCCGGCTGCGAAGCTTTTGTGGAAAGCCGTACGAAAAATTTAGGGCTAGATTTTTTGGTTGGCAGTATCCATTTTATTGATGCGTTTGCCTTCGATCACAAGCCGGAGCTATGGAAGGGCATAGAGATCGACGAATTGTACCGCCGCTTTTTGAGCTGAGCATTCAACTGGCCTCCTGCGGCGTGTTTGATGGCCTCGCCCATCCAGACAGCCTCAAGCTTTTTGGCCATCTCCTCCTGTTCGCTGGAGCCTTATTATAAGCGGCTGGCTGCTGCATTAGCGCAAAGCGGGATGTATGCCGAGCAAAACAGTGGAATTTTCCGCAGGCATGGAGCGCGGCTAGGGATGGAACCGCCCCTGCTGCAAGAAATGAAGCGCATCGGCGTACGCATTCAAACCGCATCAGACGCCCATCACCCCAGTGAGGTTGGGCTGGGTATTCAGGAGGCGGAAGCGCTTGTTTTACAGGCTTCAAAACCGTGATTAGGAGCGAAAACCAGGGTAAACAGTATATTGGAACACGGGGGCTGCACCTAAAAAACAAAAACAGATTTTCCGCAGAGACCAGCATATAGAATAGAAAGGTTCCGCAAAGGCTGAAAAAATGCAGTTTTGTTTTTTAACGTGAAATCCGAACCCTTTGCATAGCCCGCAAGCGGTTTATGCGTGGGGGGCGCGTTGCATTATGCAGAAGGATGCGCAGAAATGGAAAAAGCGTGCTTTCAAATGTTTTTAGGAGGACTGTTGCAAAATATTTCATTTTGCAACAGTCCCCTTCTATATTGGCGCATGGTTTTTTTGCATAACTCGGAATACAAAGCCGTATAAGTACTGTAGCAATATAATTGGCGGATAGACTGCTGAAAATGCGCTTCCAAAAAGCGTTCGTTTCAATCCGTGGAATCACAGCTCAGAAACAAAACATAAAACAGGGGCAACTTTTTGCCCCTTTGCACCACTCTACTAGAATAGAGAGCCATTGTAAAGCGGCCCGTCCGCAGGGGGAAAAGGGTGAGGAAGTTGAAACAAGAATCGCTGGATGCCGCATTTACAAAGCTGTATGAAGAAACCTATGATTCCGTGCTGCGCTATATCATCTGCCGCTGTGCAGCCCCGTCGGACATTGGCGATCTGGTGCAAAACACCTACCTGGCCCTTTATCAGCGTCTGCGCCGGTCAGGAGAACCCGTGCGTGATCCACAGCATTATGTCATGCGCATCGCCCGTAATGAGCTTTATCATCATTATGGCGCAGCCAGCATGCTGAGAAACTGCCTTCCCGTTTTTCTCCGCACGATGAGGAGGAATCCTTCGAAGCCATCGAACGCGAGCTGCTGGATGTGGAGTCGGATCCAGATGACCAAGTCCTCTGCGATGAAATTTGGGCGTTCCTCTCCCATGGCGATCCGTTGACCTTCCGCATTTTTATCCTCTATTTTTCGCAGGATCTGGGCCTTCGTGAGATTGCACAGGCTCTCCATCTCAATGAAAACACGGTCAAAAGCCGTCTGTACCGCACGCTTAAGCAATTAAAAGAAACATTCCAATGGCAGGAGGATGAGGCGCTGCATGAAGCGAAGAGATTTATTCCGTCAGGCGATGAATCAGCATCTACCTGACCGAAAAAAATATACTGAATACCATTCTCACTGAGGCGCCCGCATCGGCGCCCCGCCATATTGGCGGCAAGCGGGCCCTTGCCGCAGTGCTGGCTACAGTGCTATTGGTTGCCTGCGGAACGCTCTATTATTTTTGGGGGAAGCCTCATGAGCGCCAGCCCCAGATCATTGAGAGCGCGGAGCTCCGCCTCTTTGCCGCCGGCAACACAGCTGTGCCAGAGAGCGCCACCGAATTGGAGCCCAATATTGAGTTTCAGATGCCCATGTGGGGAAGCTGGCTTGATGAAGATACCAGCGTCATACCCGCCGACTCATCCACGCTCAAACAGCAGCGCAGCGCGCTCGGCATCCGTGGGGAGAGCCTCCAATCCTATACCATCTCCTGTGATAACGGCCGCCTCGTCTACTGCCCGGAAACCTATTCCACGTTGCTAAAGGAAACGGCCAACGCAGGGGAGGAACCCTCTACCTCCCGCTATATGTCCTATATTTTCCTGCCGGAAAAAGTCCCTTTTCAGGAAGCTTTTGCACATGCGCAACAAGGTAACTCCGCCTATTTCGAGCAGATTTTAAAGGATGAGAGCTATCAATTCTTGCGAGACCGATATTTTGACGGCGCAGCAATCAGCCTAGATGGCGCCAGCTTATCCGTTTTGCAGACTGACTCTGGCCGCGCCGTCCTCAGTGCTCTGCGCGCGGGATGGGAGAAAGACCCGCTGCCGCAATCCTCCGGCCAATCGATTACCGTTCTGCGCCCGCAGGAAAGCGCGGGAATCAATTGGGAGCCATCCACGGAAGATTACCGCAAATTCTATGAGAGCGGCCCGTTCTCCTATGCAGATTTCGGTTCAGCTACCATTACCGTCCACGCCCAATTTCAAGGTGGCAAAGAAGTGGAAAAGCATTTGTTTGTCTATTTCAGCGAGGATGGCTATCAAACCTATAAGCTGTTGGATTAATCGGGCCATTCTTGGTGATTAGAAAAAGAATCGGCAAGCCCTCTCTGATGTAGTCGTATGTTTCTACAGCAGGGGGGCCAAAACAGGGGAAAAAAGGGGGCATTGCCCTTTACCATCGCGGAGTTGCTGCGAGAAGGCAGAATAGGCCCTCTAAAAACAACTTACCCTGTCCATGGTTCCGCCCGCGTAAACCTAAACTTTGAGGTTTTGGAGCGCTACGCCCTTCTGGATGCCGCATTTTTCTCCGCTAAATGATCCTTTTCTCTTTTATTCGATAATTATCTACATTCTTGTAATTCTATTATACGATACGATAAGCCGTCTGGAAATATCGCTGCACCGCCTAACAGCCGCGGCAGGCATCACGGTCCGTGTCAGGCCGTGGCAGTCTGAAAGGATAAATCGATACGATATGACTGACACCATGATCCTCGCCGCGCTGCTTCTGATTCTCGCCACCGGTTACCTGCAAACTGCACAAAGAAACTTCCGGTAAAAATGTGCTGCACGCTTTATGCACGCCTTGAAAAAGCCGCCCGTCCTCTTCCCCAAGCACGAGCGGCTACCACGGAATGGCTGGCTCAATCGGAAATCCTTCCGGACGGCTTCCCGTTCGCAGTACCTTTCTGTTAATACTTATTATGTACATCCTCTGCGAAACACATCAAATCCTTAATTTCCAAAAAAACAGTGCCGTCATCGAGCACCGCCTTGCCGGACATCCGCCCAAACACCTGATGCTGGTCGGTAACGATCAATTTCACATCAATTTTTGCAGCGCGGTCGAGCACCGGCACAAAATCCATTTCAAAACGCCCATCTGTGGAGGTAAACGTCCACGGTTTCATATAGTCTCTCTTATCAATGTGGAAGGTAATGGCGTCAAGCTTATGGCACACACCGTCGTAAAGAGCATGTTTTCGCTCGCGGCGCTCGTATCGCCAAAGCCATAGCCGATATTAAAGCCGAAGGGTTTGCCATTTACAACCCCATTGCCGGAGCCCCAATACCAGCGGTTGTCATACGTCCATACGCCGCGCCCCCAGTCGAGCGTGCCGAAATCCGTTTCCGGATGAAAGACGTATTCCTTTCCATCAAATACCGCCCTGCCGCTTGCCCGCATGCAGTTGACCTTCTGATTGTAATAAAACGCCGTATCCTTTTCCTTCCACGGCGTGGCGATCACCATGGTATCCATCGGCGGCTGCTCCAGCGTAATATCGCAGGAGAAGGGCTTGCCGTCGCAGAAGTTTTTGAAGTCACAGCGGATACGGCGCTGCCCGTCCGTTTTGATAAATTCCATCGCCAACCGCTTATCCCGGTATACCACATTTCCTTTTGCTGAAGTAGAAGGCATTTTCATCTTCCCCATGGGGAAGGCATTCAGAATGGTTTCCGTATGCTCCCACGGTTTGGTAAAATCAAGCAGGGAAACAGACTGCAAGCCGATATAGCCATCGTCCGACAGCGTAAATGCACAGGCGAACTGATCACTGAGCACTAGATAATAATCCCCTCCTTAATGCGAAATTTCGGCGCTTTGATCGCCCTCCTGTCGTATACTTGCACCAAATCCTTTGACCAGCCCGGTTCCATTAGCCGGCCGTTTAGATCCAAGAGCTGATGCCTTTGGGTTACTTCATGGTTTCTCACGTTCGATCGCTCCTCTCAAATTGCTTACAAAACTCTTATTGCTATTATAAACAATTTTGGATGTAAAATAAATGCCTTTTCGTAAATATATCCGAGTTTTCCAAACGTAAAAAACTTTCTCCGGCCGGCACGCATGAAAGAGCCTTTTTTCTTCTCCTTTTTTTTTTCGGCGGCGAGGCCCTGAAAAAAATGTGGCAAGCTCTTGCTTTTTTCGTCCTTTATGTTACAATGGGAAAGACAAGGAACCACCTTGGCGAAAGCGTTGCGGCCTTATTTTCCGCTGCCTTTCCGCCCCGGTTCTGAACAAAGAAGGAGGTACATCATCCATGGCATATGTAATTTCTGACGAATGCATTTCCTGCGGCGCCTGCGAAGCGGATTGCCCTGTTTCCGCAATCTCTGAAGGCGACGGCAAGTATGTCATCGACGCGGATACCTGCATCGATTGCGGCGCCTGCGCCGGCACCTGCCCGGTAGGAGCGCCTCACGGGCATAAATTGCTAGGTATTTCAAACGACGGGGAGAGGAGCCTTCGGGCTCCTCTTTTTGTTTGGTAAAACAGCGGTTGGCGCATAAGAAGTTTTTAGATACGCAGAGTCAGCTGCTTGCAGGCCACATCCATGGTCCGCAAGCGGTTTCTCCTGTCCACCTGCCACAGCATTTTTTTTGCAGGCCATGCAACAATTGTGCTGCTATCAAACACTATTATACCGAGGGACGGTAAAGGGGGAAACGTTTCATGGCAAAACCGGAAAATCGATTGGTGGAGCAGGCAAAGGCCGGGAGTGCGGATGCCTTCGGGCAGCTATATGCCCAATATGCACAGGATCTTTACCGTTTTGCCTACTACTATCTCGGCTCCCGAGGAGGCGGAGGACGCAGTCCAGGATGCTGTCTGCGCCGCCTTCCAGGGGATTGGCGCCCTGCGCAGTGTCTCATCCTTCAAGGCCTGGCTTTTTTCCATCCTTTCCAACACCTGCAAGCACCACATTGCGGCGGTCAAAGAGAGGCGGCTTACCACCCCGCTCGAAGAAGCGCGCCGCTTGGGTGAAAGCGAATGCTCTGAGGAGCTTATGCTCGCCATGGAGCTGCGGGAGGCCATCTATGCGCTCAGTGATGAAGAGCGCAGCATCGTTTTGCTCTCTATCATCGGCGGTTACAAAAGCCATGAAATTGCCAAAGCCCCTCCTGCCCGCCCGGTACCGTTCGTTCAAAACTCTCTCGTTCCCTTGCGAAGCTTCGCCTGACCGCAGAAAAGGAGTCCTCATGATGAAAAAAAAGCGAAATGGTCAAACCGAACCGCTTTTGGAAGCGCTCAGGCCTTTGGATCAAATCAATTCACTCCCCCCTCCCTTTCCCCACCCAAATCAGTAGTCGGCTTCGGCTGCAAACGCCACAGCCTGCAAAACGGCGTGGCCTGACCCTGCGCCATGTCGCCGCCGCTGCGGCGGCGCTAGCAATCGTGATCGGTGCAATCGCCTTGTGGAAGGGCCTACCCTATCTCGAAGTGGTCAACCGCCAAACGGGGGATTCCGCGCCTTTGACAGAAGTGTTGCAAGATTATTCCAAAATAGAATCATACTTCAAAGATCTCTCCGCCCATCCAGCTGATGAATCTATTGCAGGCAGAGAGGAAGCTATGAAAGCCCCGCTGAATCTCCCACCATGAAGCCCACCATGAACGACGTTCCAGAGGATAACGCCCTGGCCGGGCAAGCAACGAATAACAGCGCCACGGTAAACGATAGGAGATACCGGCTATGGTAAAACCAATATACAGACTGCTGGCGTGGAGGAAGCAGATATCCTGAAAAATGACGGTTCCACCCTCTATTTTGTGCCGGCTCTGGGCAAAACGATCCAAATCATCGCGCCCCGTCCTGCCGGCTCCATGAAGGTGCTCTCTCAAATTTCCATTCCCCAAGAGTCCAACAAAGAGGTTACGGTTTCTGAGCTCTATGTGCAGGGCAATCGCCTGATCGCCATATGCCGCCTGACGACCCCCTCCGGCTCCAAAGTCTATAACGCAGCGATATGCGGGCTCAGGATGCCTGTCTACCAAGGGGACGCCCGCATCCTGATTTATAACATCGGCGACCGTTCCGCGCCAAAACTTGAGCGCACCTACACGCAGGACGGCGGCATCCTCTCCACCCGCATGATTGGCAGCACACTCTATCTAGTCACGCAGTATACCGTAACGCAAGATGAAAATGGCACATTCATAGACTATATTCCTACCACCTCCGAGGGGGAGGGCGGCGCCAAAAAGCTCAACGCGGCGGATATTCAAATCCTTCCGGACGCAAAAACGCCCAACTATCTGGTCGTCAGCGCGCTGGATACCGCTGATGCGAAAAAGACAGTTTCCCGCCAAGCCGTGCTTGGCAGCGGGAACGAGGTGTATTGCAGCACGCAGGCGCTCTATACCGCCTCCACAGTATATGACGACGATGTGGAATACACCACGATTTTTGGCTTCCCCTTCTCACAGGAGGGCCTTGGTAAAAGCGTTTCCGGCCGAGTACGCGGCCATGTGCTCAACCAATTTTCTCTCGACAGCTATGGCGGAGCGCTGCGCATTGCCACCACGGAAACGGTAAACGGCAGCACCAGCAGCCGGGTTACCATCCTGGATTCCTCCCTGAAAACGCTTTCAGCTCTTACCAATATTGCACCTGGGGAAGAAATCTATGCCGTGCGTTTCCTCGGCACAAAGGGTTATGTTGTCACTTTCCGGCAGACTGATCCGCTCTTTGTGCTCGACCTTTCCGATACCAGTTCGCCAAAAATCCTCGGCGAACTGAAAATCCCCGGCTTCTCAAGCTATCTGCATCCAGTTGGCGAAAATCTTCTCCTCGGCATCGGGCAGGATGCAGATGAAAACGGTACGACACGTGGCGTAAAGCTTTCCCTCTTCGATGTAAGCCACCCGGAGAAGCCGCAGGAGGTTGACAGCCTTATCTTGCCAAACGGCACGTTTACCGACGCCCCTTCGGAATATAAAGCATCCTTTTCCTGCCGGAAGAGAATGCGGTTGCCTTCCCGATCGCCCGGGAGGAAATCGGCAAGGATTTTCGCTCCTATTTTGATGAAACCTACTGTGTATTCTCCCTGCAAGACAGGCAAATCAGCCTTTTGCACACACTGCGCAACTATACGAAGCAGGAGCGGCTCGCGGTGGACAGCAATGGGTTAGACAGCTCCATCCGCCGAGGCACCTATATCGGGGACACGCTTTATACGCTATCCAACAGCCGAATCTGCGCTTTTTCCCTCTCCAGCGGTGAGGAACTGGGCCGCCTCGATTTCTAACGGCTTCCCCCTCTTTTCCATCTTCAAAACCTGACCAAACAGCGCGCTTTAAAAAGGAAAACGCCTTTTGAAGCGCGCTCTCTTTTTGCTTTTGCAAATAAGAGCCTGTTGTGAAATCGCTTTCATTTTATATAATTTTCTGGACAGCCTAAATAAAAACAGAAAGCGCCTGCCGTTTTGAAAAGAGGAAGCCTATGACCGAATCCAGTCCAACCTATCGCCTACCCACCGCAATTGCCATGATCGTCGGCATTTGCATCGGATCAGGCATTTTCTTCAAAAGCGATAATATTTTAATAGCCACAGGGGGCAACGTACCGCTTGGCATCCTTGTTTTTTTGCTGGGGGCGGTCGGAATCATCTTTGGAGGGCTGAGCATTGGGCAACTCGCGGCGCGCACCGCACAGCCGGGCGGGCTTATTGCCTACGCAGCTGAATTTGTCGGGCCGGGCTTCACGGGCGGCGTTGGATGGTTTCAGGTGTTTTTTATTTTCCAACGCTTGTCGCCGCTGTATCCCGCGCGGCTGGGCACTATTTTTGCAGCCTGTTTTCCATTCCGGACACATTGGAAACGCAGTGCCTGGTGGGGTTCCTTTTTTCACGCTCTGCTTTTTTTGGAATATCTGTTCCGCAAGGCTGGGTGGGATCTTGCAAAACGCGGCCACCGCACTCAAGCTCCTCCCGCTCCTGCTTATCGCTGTTTGCGGTTTGTTTTTCGGAAATCCGGGGGAAACCATCGGCCTTTCTGCCAAATCGCCTGCCGCGGCAGGATGGATTTCCGCCATCGGGCCAATTGCGTTTGCCTACGATGGATGGGTCATCGCCACCGCCATCTCTCATGAAGTAAAGGATGCGCGGCGAAACATGCCCAGGGCGCTGCTGGTTGCACCTGTGTTTGTCACCGGCATATATATCCTCTATTTTCTCGGCGTATCAAGCCTGCTGAGCCCCGAAGCTGTACGTACCATGGGCGACCGGCATGTCGCTTTTTTAGCAGGCCGCCTGTTGGGGCCATTTGGTGCAAAGGTAATGCTGCTCTTTATCCTGATCGCGGTGGCAGGCACGCTCAATGGCGTAATTTTGGGCTATCTCCGGCTGCCCCACGCGCTTGCAAAACGCGGGCTTCTGCCTCTATCCCGCATCTTTGCTGAGCCGCGGGCATTTTTGCGCGCTTTACCCCGCCTACACAGCAAGCTGTGTTTGGGCTGCGCTCAATTATCTCAGTGAACGATATGCCTGGCTACCCAACGCGGATGTTTCGGAAATTCCGATTGTAATGGGTTATCTGCTCTACGCTGTGTTATACGTTCAGGTAATCCGCCTTTGGAATCAAGGCGAAATCATTGGTTTTTGGCACGGCGTGGCGATCCCTGCGCTTGCTCTGGCAGGCGCGGGGATTGTACTCTGGGGCGGCCTGCAAAGCGGGGCACACCTGTTTTATGCGGGCGGATGCCTGCTGATCATTGCCGGGGGATTCTTTTACGGCAGGCGGAAAAGCAGGGCAGTATAAAAGGACCTCTTGCGAAACGCCTTACCTTTCGCAAGAGATCCTTCAAAAAATCCGCTTGAACTCCTAGAAAACAAACTTTAGAGCGTGGATATGACCTGCGCCCCCGCCTAAGGCCGCGCTTTTCCCGCTCTGCCTCTATGGATCAAGTATCTCAACAGCCGCTTTTCGCAGCTTCGTTATAGCAGCTGTTTCACTTTTTTTCAGCGCATTCACTGCGCCGGAGATCAGGAGACCAAACGCCTTGGCAGGCTTCTGATTGTTAAAAAGCATCACGATCGCTTCTTCCATCTCTTCGCTTACCGCACCCTGTGACATCGTTGCAAGGTTATGAATGGGCATTTCCGCGATCATCGCCACTGCCATTTCGTCCGTTGAGATGCCGTCCATTTTAACAAATTTACGAATCAGCTTCATGATTTTGCGGCCCCAACGCGTGTTCTTTGCATCGTCAATCGTGTTGTCCCGGGTAAAAAGGGCTTAGATGGGTCGCGCCAGGAACGGGGGATCGGATGGCCAAGCAAGGCCTCAAATTCAGCATCCGGAACGCGGTTGAAACGCCCGTCATAATAGGTTGGCAGCAACCTCTTTGCCTCCGGTTCCCCCTTGGGCGCAGGGGTTCCAAGCACCTGCGCGCTGCCCGTCAGGCGAATATCCCTGCTAGAGGAGCCCACGAGAATCTGATATTTCCCGCTTTCCACGCGCCAAGCCTTTGCTTGCGTATCGTAATACGAAAAGGCCCGTTCATCCAGATGGATTTCCACTGTCTTTTCCTCGCCCGCTTTGAGAAATACCTTTTCAAAACCCTTGAGCTCTTTTGGCGCTTTGAAAACAGAGCTCTCCACATCTGCCACATAAACCTGCGCAACCTCCGCCCCATCCCGCTCGCCGGTATTGCGCACGCGGAAGGTGAGCGTTAGGCCGTTTTCTGCCTTGAATCGGGTTTTGTCGAGCTTTAAGCCGCTGTATGCAAACTGCGTATAGGATAAGCCGTGCCCAAAGGGGAACAGCACCTGTTTTTCCGCCTTATCATAATAGCGGTAGCCTACATAAATACTCTCCCTGTATTCCACTGTCAGAGGGCCGCCGGGGAAATAGTTTGCGCACGGCGTATCGGCAAGCGAAAGCGGGAAGGTTTCCGCTAGCTTCGCGCAGGGATTGGCCTCTCAAAGAGCAGGTCAATCTGCGCCTGTCCAACCGCCTCGCCGCCGAGATAAGATTCCAGCACGGCGTTTACATTGCCAAGCCAAGGCATTAGCACCGGGGAGCCGTTGTGCAATACGACCACCGTATTCGGCTGCGCCTTGCTGACCGCCTCGATCACACGGTTTTGGCAACGCGGAAGATTCAGATGCTTACGGTCGAACCCCTCCGATTCAAAGGAGTCTGGCAGGCCGGCAAAATCACCGCCACCTGAGCCGTCTTTGCGGCGGCAACCGCCCGCGCAGCAGCGTTTCATCAAGCTGATCTCCCTCTGTGTCGAAGCCTTTGGCATAGATAACGTCCGCTTTGCCCTGCACCGCCTCCAAGGCACCGTCTACATGGTAGGCATTGATGTGCGAGCTGCCGCCGCCCTGATAGCGCGGATGCTCCGCAAATCCACCAATAAAGGCTATTTTTTGATCCTTCCGAAGCGGCAGCGCGCCCTCGTTTTTGAGCAGCACCATCGTTTCCAGCGCCGCCTGATGTGCCTTTTCATGATCCGCAGCCCGGTCAAACACGGCCGTTTCATCCCGATTTTCCGCATAGCGGAACACAATCTCTAGGATGCGCTCCACCGCATGATCCAGCGTTTCCTCGCTGATGCGCCCCTCCTGAACGCCCTTGCGAATGCGCGCGCTGTTGACTCCGCCGCTCGAGGGCATTTCCAGCTCCAGCCCAGCCTTGATGCCCTCAACACGGTCATTCGCCGCGCCCCAGTCCGTCATGACAAAGCCCTGGAAGCCCCAATCCCTGCGCAGCACCTGATCGAGCAGCCACTCGTTCTCTGAGGAATAAACGCCGTTGATGCGGTTATAGGAGCACATTACTGTCCATGGCTGCGCCTGTTTCACTGCCGCCTCAAAGGCGGGAAAATAGATTTCGCGCAGAGTCCGCTCGTCTGTCACAGCGGAAACGGTCATACGCCTGCGCTCCTGGTTATTCACGGCGAAATGCTTGATGCTCGTGCCGACATGCTTGCTCTGCACACCGCTGATATAGCTTGCCGCCATCTCGCCCGCCAGATAGGGATCCTCTGAAAAATATTCGAAATTTCGGCCGCAAAGAGGCGAGCGCTTGATATTCACAGCCGGGCCCAGCAGAATCGCCACATGCTCCGCCTGGCATTCCTCCCCGAGCGTTTCGCCAAGGCTGCGCAGGAGCGCTCGGTTAAAAAGAACTCGCCGTGCCGGCAGCCGTTGGGAAACACACCGCCTGAATCGAATCGTTGATGCCAAGGTTATCAGCCTTATCCGCCTGCTTGCGCAGGCCGTGAGGGCCGTCGCTGACCATGATGGAGGGAATCCCCAGCCGTTCAATGCCTTTGAGATGCCAAAAATCCACACCAGAGCACATCTCAATTTTTTCCTCCAGCGTCATCCTTTCCACCAGTTCCTTCACGTTCATCGGTTTCATCATGCTCCTCTCAAACAAAATCCATTGCCTCGCAGATATATACCTGCGCCGTGCTATTTGGGATTATTATACATGATTCCAGATGATTTGGATAGATATTTTATCAAATTCCCAAAAGGCGCGCCAACAGCCCGCCACAGTGCACCGAATCCGATGCGCTGTGGCGGGTTTTCCGCTGCAAAAGCATCCTTTAAATCGTCTTCCATGAAACAGAAATTGAAAACCGGTTCCCAGCCAGCGAAGCCGATACTTCACAGCCCATCTGTTCTGCAAGCCTCTTCACGATTGCAAGGCCAATTCCCGTATTGTGCCCACTGCGCGTTTGATCCCCGGTATAGAATCGGTCAAAAACATGCGGCACATCCTCTTGGGAAACCAAGCTGGTGTCATTGGTAAATACGGTCGTTATGGTTGTGCCTGCGCGCACTGCAACCCACACCTCGCTCTCCGCATACCGCAGCACATTTTGAAGAAGATTTACAAAGATACGCTGTGCGGCGTCTTCATCCGCCAGCACGAGTGGCAAGCGCTGCGGCACATCCACATGCATCACGAGATTTTTGCGGGTAAAATCATCATAAAAAGAGGCGAGCTGTGCACAGAGGGACCTGCCCAAATCCACCTGCTGCAATTGAGGCTGTATTCATTTGCATCTAGCCGAGAGAGATCATAAAAGCCGCTGATGAGCATTTGCAAAGAGCGTGTGCGCGCGCCGATCACCTCCAGCGCATGCGTGCGTTCCTCTGTAGATGTCCCATCAGCCTGCGCAAGCTGTAGGTAGCCGATAATCGAAGTGAGCGGCGTGCGCAGATCGTGGGAGATATTGGCGATTTGGCGGCGCAATTCTTTCTCCGCAAGCATATGCTGGATTTCTTCACTTTGCCGCCGGTCAAGCGCCCGGTTGATCTCCTCAAAAAGGGCTTCCATCTCCCCATCCGGGGAGGAGAGATGCAGGCGGCGGGTTCCACCCTCCTGATTAATCTGCCTAAGCTCTCTGCACGCCCGGCGGAGATTGGCGCGCTGCAAAAAAGAACAGGGCGGCAAACAATGCCGCCAGCGCTCGAATAAGATTGTCACCAGCATCATAAATGACCGCCCTCTTCTCCATTTTATTTAATCTCCCTGCGCCTGAAGAGCAGGTATCCGGCGATAGAGGAGCCTATGAACCAGGCCAGCCCCACCAGAAGACACCAGGGAATGAGCTCCGGCTCCACGGGGCGCGCCGCCGGCCCAGGGCCGCCCAGCATAAATCCCGCGCCGCCGGTGAGCTGCTCAAACTGCCTGGTGATCGTCAGCTTATAAAACGTGCTGAGCTCAGGCACCACGCCTCTCATCAGGCCGAGCACCGGCCCAGGGAAGGAAAACAGCAGCATTGCGCCAAATCCGAAAAGCGTATTGCTGCGGAAGGCGAACGCCAAAAGATTTAGCATGCCGAGCATACCGAGCCACAGTGGCAGGGAAAGCGCGGTTTTCTCCAGGAAGAGGCGTACCGCCTGCCATTCGATCTCCCCATGTGCGCCGATCTGTGAAAAAAACAGCCCGCTTGCTGTATAAACCACCAGCACCAGCGCAATGGTAACCAGCATCAGGATGATCTCCACAATCAGCTTGCCAAAATAAATCTCTGCACGGCTGATGCCGAACGAAATGGTGTTTTTCAACGTGCCATACTTATATTCATCAGAAAAAACTGCATCTACTACGATGGTTAAAAGCGCAAAACACATTGGCATAAGCATAATGCCGAGATAAAAAGGATAGGCGGAATTCAGCGTACCCGCCATCGAAAAAGTCAGGCGAACCAATGCGTTGCCCGCAATGCAAAAGCAACGCGATAACTACCAGCGCAATTTTCGTATATTTCCGGCGGAAGGTTTTATAAAGCTCGCTGCTGATATAGTTAAGCATCTTGCCCGCCCTCCTCTCCAATCAACGAGAGGAAATATTCCTCCAGATTCGACCCCTGGTTGTTGACACCGGAGATTTCCACCCCGTTGGAGGCCAGCACATGCGTCACTTTTGCCGGCGCATCGAGATACTCGTAGAGCCGCATTTTGCCGCCTGGTAAAATCTCATAATTTGTGCAGCCAAGCTCTCGTTCGATGGAAACGGCGGCCTTTTCCGTGCTGTCCACGAGGAGCTCCAGGCACTCCCGGCAGCGCTCGCGCAGCAGCTTTTCAGAAATCTGTTCAATGAGCTTGCCACGGTGGATAAAGCCATAGCACGTTGCAAAGCTTTCTAGCTCGCTCAATATATGGCTGGAGATAAGCACCGTTACCCCGTTCTCCTCGCACAGCTTTTGAATGAGGGTGCGAAAATGCGCGATCCCCATCGGATCAAGGCCGTTGATCGGCTCGTCAAGCAGCAGCATTGCGGGACGGTTCAGCAGCGCGAGCGCAAGCCCCAACCGCTGCTTCATGCCGAGAGAAAAATCCTTAAATTTTTTGCTGCCCGTATCGCCCAGCTCCACCTGCCGGAGCGCATCGTCAATGCAGCCCCTGCCCACTATGCCGCGCTGGCGGCGGTAGTATTCTAAGTTCTCCCGCGCCGTAAAGAATGGAAAGAAGCTCGGCGTTTCCACCACTGCTCCCAGATTTGCGCGCATGCGGTCAATCCCCTGGGGCGAGGTTTCACCAAACAGCTCCAATTCCCCGGAGGAGGGGAGCGTCTGGCCGGTCATCATCCGCATCAGGGTCGTTTTACCCGCGCCGTTTTGGCCAACCAGGCCATAAATCTGCCCTCTTGCAGCGTGAGGCTAACCCCATCCACCGCCACCGAGGAGCCATAGCGCTTTGTGATCTGGCGGGTTGCCAATAAAGTTTGCGCCATATTCCTTCATCACCTTTCCTGATTCTAAGCGCCCCATCTCTCAGGGGCTAAACAAAGCATACCGCCCTCAAAACAAGAAAGGCATAAAAAGCTTAAAGAAAGTTTAAAGATCAAAGCTGTTCTTCTGCCGCCCCTATTGCGGGCGAGCTACGTCAATCCTCCTGCGCCATTTTAAAGCCAATCCCCCAAACGGTTTTGATATATTCCCCTTTCGGGTCTGCCTTATGGAGCTTGGCACGGAGGTTGGAGATGTGCACGTTTACCGTGTTATCCTCCCCATAATACGGCTCGCCCCAAATCTGCTCATACAGGTTCTCCCGCGTGAAAACACGGCGTGGATAACGCATCATCAGCTCCAGAATGGCAAACTCCCGCGCGGTAAGCGCGAGCTTCCGTCCGTTTGCCTGCGCTTCCATCGTTTCAGAATCCAACATTAGCCGCCCGATATGCAGCCGGTGAGACTGCTGCGCAGGCGAAAACAGCCTGCACCGCCTGAGCTGCGCCTCCACCCGGGCGAGCACCTCTTCATTTTCAAAAGGCTTCTGGATAAAATCATCTGCACCGAGCCGCAGCGCGTTTACGCGCGCATCGAGCCCCGCTTTGGCGGACAGCACGATCACCGGCATCATCTTTTCAGCACGCAGCCAGGCAATCAGCTCCCCCCCGCAAGACCTGGAAGCATTAAATCCAAGAGCAGAAGATCATACTCTTCCATTTGCAGGCGCAGCTGCGCCTCCGTGCCGGAAAATGCACTGTCCACCCGGTAGCCTGCGCCGGATAGAATCCGGCAGAGCAGCGCATTGATATCGGAGTCATCCTCCACAACCAAAATGCGGCAGGCATCCATCATCCGTCACCCTTTCTTACACATCTGATACCGAGTATACACAAAAGCGTGTAAAAATGCAAAAAATCCGCCGCCGGAGTCCTCTTTTGCTCCGGCGGCGGGCGAATGAATGATTGCTTCGTTCTATCTCTTTTACTGCCCGGAGGTTTCCTTCTGCGCACGCTTTTCCAGCTTCTTTGCCCTGCGTGCCTCCTCCTTTTGAGCGATCATCGGCTCCACTTTCATAATCAGAACCACAAGGAGGGTGATCAGCAGGATCACAGCAAGAATACCGCCCATCCCTTTGCCCATGAAGCCGAGCGAGGTCATAAAATTATTCATCCGATCCGCCCACGGGATCGATAAAAGCATGAATTCAGCCATCGTTATTCTCCTTTCCTGCCCTTATTTAAAGAAGCCTAGGATTACGCCGCCTGCCACGACGGATGCGATCTGGCCGGATACGTTCGCACCGACCGCCTCCATAAGCAGATGGTTTTCCTTATCCTCCGCGAGGCCCATCTTCTGCACCACGCGCGCCGCCATCGGGAAAGCGGAAATACCCGCCGCGCCGATCATTGGATTCACTTTATTCTTCGTGAAGAGATTGAGGATTTTTGCAAACATAACGCCGCCGAAGGTATCGAACACAAAGGCAAACAGGCCGAGAATAATAATCATCAGCGTATTGAGCGTAACAAACTGTTCTGCGCGCATGCTGAAGGAGATTGTAATGCCGAGCAACAAGGTGATAATATTAGCAAACTCATTCTGCGCTGTTTCAGACAGGCGCTTGAGCACACCGCACTCACGCAGAAGGTTGCCGAACATCAAAAAGCCGACCAGAGACACGGACATGGGGGCCACCAGGCCCGCGATGAGCGTCACTAGGATGGGGAACAGGATGCGCGTACGCTTGGAAATCGTTTTCGCCTTAACGTGCGGCATCCGAATGAGGCGTTCCTTCTTTGTGGTGATCGCCTTGATGACGACGGGCTGAATAATGGGCACCAGCGCCATGTAGGAATAAGCCGCCACAGCGATCGCACCGACGTATTTGGAACCGAGCACCTGAGAAACAAGGATGGAGGTAGGGCCGTCCGCCGCACCGATGATACCGATGGAGGCGGCATCCTTTAAGTCAAAGCCCAGAAGCGTAGCCGCAGCAATGGCAAAGAAAATGCCGAACTGCGCTGCCGCGCCGAAGAGGAACATTTTCGGATTGGAAAGCAGCGGACCAAAATCAATCATCGCGCCGATGCCGATAAACAGCAGGATTGGTAACGCTTCGGATGTTTCAATTCCTACATTGAACAACCACTGGATAATACCATGCGTTTCTCCTACGCCCTGCATCGTCTGATCGAGCACGCCACTGAACGGCAGATTAACCAGAATCGCGCCAAAGCCCATAGGCATCAGCAGTGCAGGCTCAAAATCCTTGCAGATGGCAAGATAGATCAGAACGCCTCCCACAATGTACATCACGACCTGCTGCCAGGTAATCGCAAGCAGCCCTTCCCAAAGGAAGCTCATTTGTTACATTCCCCCTGTATTTTTGGAGTGTTATTTAAAAAACGAGACCTGTGTTCCTCAACTCCCGAAACACAGGTCTCGTCATTTCATGCTAAACCAGAAGTACGCGCAGCCGGGTACTCCACGATGTTGATTTAACCGCACCGCAACCTTTGCCGCCGCGATGCCGACTACTCCCCTATTGACCAGATTTATTATAAACAAATCAACAGGGCATGTCAATCATTCAGAAGGGAATTTTACCTTTTCAGCCTTCTGCAAATCCTTCTCCAGCACGCAGCGCACCGAAAGCGCCGCCCCGGAACAGAGAAACAGCAAGACCACCGGCACAGAATACGGCGCCAAAAGAATCCCCGCCAACAGGGTGGCTGTAACGCCCAGCGCACACGGCAAGGCACGCTGTGGAAAACAAAGCGAAAGCAACCAGGCTCTGCGCCAAGCCGCGCTTTTCCTCCTTCCCCTGAAGCGCAAAGAGATAGACTGCCGCGCCGCACAGGATCAGCCACACTGCGCATGCCCCACACACCAAGGCATATCGCCAGACACTTTCCGGCAACAAGAGAATCGCCGCAGCCGCAGCAGCGCCTAATCCGGCCCCGCCGCCCCCTACAATCAGCCCCGACCAAAAGCAGGGCCGGAACGTTTTGCGGAACGCCCCCCAATAATCACGCCAAAGCAAAACCGGTTCATCCCGCACGAGCCTTCCCATCACTGCGGCAAGTGCTCCCAGCGCCGGGCCTATGGTCAGCACCGGCAAGCAAGCGCACAGAAAGAGCAGGTTGAGTTGCATCAGCGTCAAGCCTTCCCGCCAAACAACCCGCAGGATCCGCCCGACTACTGTACGGGGCTCGCGCCGGGCGGGCTGCCCAGCCGTGCTTTCATAAATCAAATGGTATAGATTCAATGCGGCGCCTCCTATTCATCCCTTGACTGCGCCTTCCGTCACGCCTTTGATAATATATTTCTGGCAGAAAAGATAAAACAGTACGATCGGCGCCATACACATGAGCAGCCCCGCCGTAGCGAGATCCCATCGCTTGGAAAACTGACCGAAGAACAAAAAGGTTTTCAGCGGCAGCGTCTGCCAGCCCGGCTTATTGATGACAAGCTGAGGCAGAAGAAAATCGTTCCAGAGCCACATTGCATTGAGAATCGCCACAGTGATGAGAATTGTTTTCAAGAGCGGAAAAACGATCAGGAAAAAGGTTTGCACCATGTTGCAGCCGTCGATGCGGGCCGCTTCCTCTAGCTCCACTGGCACATTTTTGATAAAACCGTGCAGCAGAATGATAGAGAGGCTCGATCCAAAACCCAGATACATAAAAACCAAACCGGGGCGGTTCATCAAATTCAGCCCATCCATAAAGCGGATCAGCGGTAGCATGACGCATTGAAAGGGGATTAGCGTTGCAGCCGCATAGAGCAAGAAAATAAACGAACTCATCTTTGTTTTATAACGTGCAAGCACCCATGCCGCCATGGAGCAAAAAATCAAGAGCAGCACGATTGCGCTCACCGTAATGGCAAGCGAATTGCCGAACGAAGTGAAAAAATCCAGTTTTTCGTAGGCTTGCGGGTAATTGCTTGCCGTAAAGGTCTCCCGGTTCGGCAGGGCGAGCACATCAAGATAGATATCCTTCAGAGATTTAAAGGAATTGACGATCAGTATCAGGATCGGAGAGATAAAAAAGCCGCTAACACAAGCCCAAGAGCTGTGAGAAGCCCCCGGCCGATTTTTTTTTTGCCGTCATTACATCTCCACCTCTTTCCGTTTGCTGAAATAAAGCTGCGTCAGCCCAATTGCCGCCACGATGACAAGGAAAATAACTGCTTTCGCCTGCGCAAGGCCCAGATCGTTATATCGAAAAGCCGTATTGTAGATATTGAGCGCAATCATTTCTGTGGAGTCGAAGGGTCCGCCATTGGTCAGCGCCAGGTTTTGGTCATAAAGTTTAAAGCAATTGGATAGCGAGAGAAAAAGCCCCACGGTGAATGCGGGAGCAACAAGCGGCAGGGTTATGCTCCTGAGCTTCTGCCAGCTATTCGCGCCGTCAATCTCCGCCGCCTCCAAAAGATTATCCGGGATGTTTTGAAGCTGTGCAATATAAATGACCATCATATAGCCGGAAAGCTGCCAGGTCACCACGATCAGCAGGCCGACAAAGGAGGTTGCCGTATCCGACAACCACCCTTGCAGCCAGGCGATCCCCGTCGCTTTGCCAAGCGCCCGAAGGCCTGCACAAAGATAAACTGCCAGGTAAAGCCCAGCAGGATGCCGCCGATTAGATTCGGCAAAAAAAACACGCCGCGCATGAGCGTTGTTCCCTTAATTTTGGAGGTCACTAGAAGCGCGAGGCAGAACCCCACTAGGTTAACGCTGATAACGGCGCACACGGCAAAGACCGCCGTGAACCCGAATGCCCGCCAGAACTGCGGATCGCTGCGGAAAACCTCCAGATAATTTTTAAGGCCGACAAAATTAACGTCTCCGGAAATGCCGTTCCAGTCCGTTAGGGAATAACCGAGCCCTGTTGCCGCCGGAATGAGCTCGACGATGAGAAACGCCAGCAGTGACGGCAGCAGGAAGCACCAATAGCCCAATTTTGATTTTTTCACACAAGGTTCCTCCTCTCGCCGCCTAATGCGGCGGGATTCGCCGCCCGAATCGGCGGAATTCACCGATTGCAGCGGCGGGATGTAACGGCATGCGCCTCAGGCGGGCTTTCCCCGCCCAAGGCGCTGCGGCTCGCCTTACCGCAGCCATTACTTGCGGTCAGATGCCCATTTTGCTTTTGCATCGCTGATCAGCTTATCCCAAGTTGTCTTTTTTTGACACATAGCTTTGAATCGAAGCTCCCAGTGTGTTTTCACCCCAGCCTGTGGGTTCGCCCATAAAGACCCAGGGCGCTGTTTTGCCCGCGTTTGCATACTCGTTCACCGTAGCGCCCAGCGGATCCTTCGGCTTGATATCGCCATAATTCGTATAAGCGGGAATGAAGTTGAATTCCTCCACGACGATCTTTTTCCCCTCTTCCGACTGATAGAGCCAGTTGAGGAAATCTTTTGCGCAGGCTTTATCCGCATCAGACGATTTGCTGTTGACGCACCAGTACATCGGCACGCCAACCGGAATATTTCCCTCGCTGACGCCCTTGAGCGGAATTGGAATCATGCCAAGGCGATCCGCCAGCTTCTGGTCAACCTCCTTGACCTCCGGATAGATCCAGTTGCCCTGCTGCACAGCCGCAACACGTCCAATTGCCAAACCTCCGCCGACGGACATTGAATAATCCACTGCGTTGAGCGCCGCCGGGTTGTTGGCGTGCTTGGTGTACTTCACCTGTAAATCAATCAAATCCTTGAGCTGGGAGGCATATTTAAAATCCAGTGTTTTGGACTCATACGCCTGTTTGTTGCTGTCAAACTCCTGTCCAAGAGCAATGTTTCCGGTGTGAAGGCCGGTGACCCATTTCTCCTTGACCGGGAACTCCAGCACGGCTTCCAGTGCCGGGAATTTATCCTTGAGCTCGCCCTTATCAATTTTGCTTTTGAGCTCTCCAAAAGCCTTGTCGATTTCGTCATAGGTCTTGAGTTTTGATGCGTCAATTCCCGCCGCCTCAAAAATATCCTTATTATAAACGAAGCCGTAGCCCTCAATCGCATAGGGCATACCGTAAACCTTGCCATCCTGCGTCACATCGTCGAGCAGGCCCTCGACCACATGTTTCGTCCAGCCTTCGCCGCTTAAATCCTCCAGGTTAGAAATCCAGTCTTTCACATCCTGCGGTCCGCCGACGTTGTAAATCTCAGGCTGATCCGCATTTTGCATCTTCGTGCGGAGGGCTGCGCCATAATCTGAGCCGCCGCCCACGGTTTCTAGGTTAATTTTCACATTTGGGTGCGTTTTCATATAGGTTTCCGTTGCCGCTTTGAGCGCGTCGTTAATCTCCACCTTAAATTGGAAGATATCAACCGTGCCCTTCAGATTCGTATTGACATTGCCGGCCGCATTGCTGTTTCCTGTGTTGCCCTCCGGAGCCCTCTTCCCGTTTGCAGGCCGCGAGGGTCGGGACGAGCATCAGGCAGGTCAAAAACACTGCCATCCACTTTTTCATCTTCTTCATGTCAAAAATCCTCCATTTGTCATGATTTTCAGCGTTGAGAAACGCCAACGAACATCCCTATTATGTGGAGACAAAGCGCTATTTAAACAAAATTTTTATAGACCAGCCGCTTTTACGATTGCCGAGCGCATTTCGCGGCAATACTACCCTTGAAAAATACCGACACGCATCATAGACAGGAGGACTGCTCCATGGCAAGCATCACGCTGAAAAATATTGTAAAAACGTATGATAACAAGGTAACGGTCATCCCGGGCTTGGATCTCGAAATCCATGACAAGGAATTCATCATCCTCGTCGGGCCCTCAGGCTGCGGCAAATCCACCACGCTGCGAATGATCGCCGGGCTGGAAGAGATAACAGCGGGGGAGCTTTACATCGGTGAAAAAAAGGTCAACAATGTGGCGCCGAAGGATCGGGACATTGCGATGGTTTTTCAAAACTACGCATTATATCCGCATATGACAGTCTATAAAAAATATGGCGTTCGGGCTCATGCTGCGCAAAACGCCGCGCGCTGAAATCGACCGCAAAGTGCATGAGGCCGCCCAAACACTTGGCATTGAGGAATACCTCAACCGCAAGCCGCGCGCCCTCTCCGGCGGCCAGCGGCAGCGTGTTGCACTCGGCCGGGCCATGGTGCGCAATCCCTCTGTTTTTCTGCTTGACGAGCCCCTCTCCAACCTGGATGCAAAGCTGCGCACCCAGATGCGCACAGAAATCATCCGCCTACACAAGCAACTGGAAACCACCTTTGTATATGTCACGCATGATCAGACAGAGGCAATGACGATGGCCGACCGCATCGTCGTCATGAAAGACGGTATCATCCAGCAGGTAGACACCCCGCAGGCGCTTTACCACAGCCCTGAAAATCTTTTTGTGGCGGGCTTTATCGGCTCTCCGCAAATGAATTTCATCAATGCGGACGTTATCCTAGACGGCGAAGCGGTCTTTCTCCACTTCGGCGAATGCCGCATCCGTGTGCCCTCGTCCCTATCCTCACACGCGCCACTCCGGGAATATGGGGGCAAACAAATCATTCTCGGCCTGCGCCCAGAGGATTTGCACACAGAAGATTCTTTTTTAGGCCTTGCCGCCGCCGATGCAAAATTCATCGCGCATGTGGAGCTGGCCGAAATGATGGGATCAGAAATATATCTTCACCTGGAGGCAGGCGGCCAAAAGCTCACCGCACGCACACCCTCGCGCGCGCAAATTCAGTCCGGCGACGATCTCCAGCTCGCAATTGATACCAATAAGCTTTATCTATTTGATCACGAAAACGAACAGGCAATCCGATAGGGATGAGGAGCTGGCTGAAAGGCTCCTTACAAAGAAAGGATGGTTCCCATCATGCATAAAATAACCCTCCGGCTCGATTCCATTGAACGCGTTAAAGCCTTTGTAGAGCTTGTTTCCCGCTATCCATTCGATACAGATCTTGTTTCCGGGCGCTATACGGTAAACGCCAAATCCATCATGGGCATTTTTAGTCTGGATCTTTCGAAGCCTGTCACGCTGGTCATCCACAGCGAGGACTGCGCAGAGGTTTTCGAACAGCTTCGGGGATATCAGCCCTAATCCAAGCGGCGCTATTGAGAACGCATCCCAGAGCGCATTGCATCATGCATGAATATACGCAGAATGAGCGGGACTGTTGCAAAATATTTCATTTTGTAACAGTCCTTTTTTGCCCTCTTTCCGTCTGATCCGCTTGACTTTTCTCCGTGTATCTGCAATAATAGTTTAAAAATGTACCGTTGAATAGTGAACTATAAAGGAGTGTTCCCATATGCGGGATGTCGTTCGCCTCATCCAGACCGGCAAAATGATCAAACACCTCTATGAAAATCGATGCAAAGAGATCAGCAACAAATATCATCTCACCAAAAATGAAATTGATATTCTCTTATTCCTTGCGAACAACCAGCCCTATGATACCTCGCGGGATATCGTCGAATACCGTGCGCTTTCGAAATCCCATGTCTGCAAATCCGTTGATTCCCTCTTCAGCAGGGGTTATCTCAAGGGTGAGCAAGATCAACGCGACCGCCGCTTAATCCACTTGAAGCTGCAATCCGGGCCATGCCGGCCGTCCGAGAGGCTCAACAGATGCAGCAGGACTTTTTCAACACGATCTATCGCGGCATTCCAGTAGATGAGCTGGAAACCGTAAAGGCCGCTTTCCGCAAAATGGCCCGCAACATCAGAGAGGATTATCAAAATGGCGGTTAAATTGCTTATCTATCTCATTGCCGGGCTCGGAGCCGGCGTTGGCACCGGTTTGGCAGGGCTTTCTGCCGCTGCGGTCATTTCGCCGATGCTGATTACGTTTTTAAACGTGCCTGCTTATGAAGCGGTTGCCATCGCGCTCGCCTCCGATGTGCTCGCCTCGGCGATCTCCGCCTATACTTATGGGAAACATAAAAATTTAGATATTAAAAACGGCCTTATTATGCTCTGCTCCGTGTTAATATTCACATTGGTAGGCAGTTATATCGCCTCCCTCGTGCCAAACAGCACAATGGGCGGCTTTTCCGTTTTTATGACGACATTGCTCGGCGTTAAGTTTATTGTGAGGCCCGTTATGACCACAAAGGCGGCGCTTTCCGCCAAAAGCACCGGCCGTAAGGCGGTCGAATCCATTTTTGCGGCGTGTTGATCGGCTTTATCTGTGGGTTTATCGGCGCTGGCGGCGGCATGATGTTGCTGTTAATTCTCACAAGTGTGCTGGGGTACGAATTAAAAACAGCGGTCGGCACCAGCGTGTTTATCATGACGTTTACCGCGCTCACCGGAGCGCTTTCCCATGTGGCGATCGGCGGCATGCCCGACCCGCTCGCATTGAGCGTTTGCATTGCGGCCACCCTAGCTGGTGCGCGTGTGGCCGCCCTGTTTGCCAACAAGGCGAGCCCCAAAATGCTCAACCGGATTACGGGCATCGTGCTGGTGGTGCTGGGTGCTGCGATGATTGCGGTGAAAGTATTTGGCTAATAGAAGAATTAAAAGGGCTGTTGCAAAATGCAAAGCATTTTGCAACAGCCCTTTTCTAAGTTGTTCCTCGTTTTAAATGCAAATGGTTAGTGGATTACGACGCCCTTCTCTTTTCTCTGCTCAGCAAGCTCTCTGGTGACGCGCGCCTTCTTTTCGCCGACCAGGTCATAGAAAAACAGCGGGATCGTGCACAGCAGAAGGGAAACCGCCGGAATAATTGAAATCAGGCTGAACATGCCTGACCGAACCGTGGCGCTCATGGCAAGCGGATTTGCCGTTACATTGGCGCTGATATCCGCCACATTCAGATTAACAATCATATACATCACAATAATAAAGCTTGTACTGAGAGCGTTTCCGAGCTTATTCACAAAGCTCTGCACCGCTGAGCCCATCCCTGTAAGCCGCGTGCCGGTTTGCCATTCCATATAATCCAGGCAGTCCCCGATCATTGCGCCGGGCAAACATTAATCGCGCCCAACGGGATGCAAGAGATGACAAAAACGGAATGCACAGCCAGAAGCGCTCATATCCCAAAAACCAGATTACCATGCTGGAGGCCGCTCCCACAAGAGAGGTAGAAATAATCAGCTGCTTATAGTTGAATTTTTTAAACAACGCCGGCATCAGCAGCATCGCCCCAAACATGCCCACCGCGCTTGCCACCTGGAAAACGGTGGAAACCAGGCTGATGTTGCCCTGAAGGGCAGCTTCCTTCTCCGCGCCAACCAAGCCGGTTAAATCCTTGCCGATATAGAAGCTGTAGCGCGCCACATGAACCGCGCCTGCCTGATACATATACCGGGCCGAGGATAAAATGCCCATGATCGCGGTCAGCATCAACGGTTTACAGCCGAGGATAAGCTGGAGGGCAGTTTTCTCCCCTTTCTTCCGCTTTGGCGGGTTGGGGAGCACAATATGCTCCTTAGCTTTAAAATAAACGCGCGCAAACAAAATGTTGCCGAGGATGGCGCAAATGAGCGCAATCGTCATATATTTCGTCTTTTCAAGCTCCGTGCCGCTGAGGTTGAATTTTGGCAAGATAAACCCGAGGGCCATAAAAATACGATTGGCACAGCCGAGCCTACGCCATTCGCCGTTTTGCCCCTTGCTGATGATCTCGCCGCGCTCCGCAGGATCCGGCGTCATCACATTCGGCAGACTCCAAAACGGCACGTCGGATGCGGTGTAGATCATGCCCCAGGCAACATAGGTGACCGCCGCATATACCATCAACTGTGTTCCAGACAGCTTGGGCGCATAAAACAGAAGGATCGTCAGAATGGCTATCGGGATTGGAGTATACAGTAGATAGGGGCGCATTTTTCCACGCTTTGGGTTCGCGCGGTCGGCAATATAGCCCATGATCGGGTCGTTGACCGCATCCCAAACGCGTGCAAGCAGCATCAGCAGGAGCACAAAAACCGGCGCGAGCTTGAGCACATTCATATAAAAATCGGATATATAGGAGCTCATAATCGCATAAACCATGCCCTGGCCGAGCGCGCCCACCGCATAAGCCATCCATTCTTTTTGGGTACATATCGTTCCATCAGGTCGCTTCTCCTCTCTTATTCCGGAATATAACGGGGGACTTCGAGCACTGCATCATTGTCAGAGAAACCTGCATCGTGTAAAACCCCTTCCAGCACATAGTTAAAATCCACATCCGGTTTCAGCCTGTGCAGCAACGGGGAAATCCTGCCATAAAGCGCCATAAAGGAATCATGCTCCGGCGTGCCGGGCGCATAAGGTTCATCACCGCCATAGAGGTTTCGGATCACCGCGATGAGGAAATCGCACAGCCTTACAGAATCCATTTCTTTTGCAATTTTGGATTTACAGCCCAGCATCCGGCCCGCCTTCTCAAAGGTCAGCCGGCTGAGAAACTTCCCCAATGCATGGAGCGGTACGCGCAGTTTTTCGGCTGTTTCTCGCGGTAGACTGAAGCTTGGGGAGATTTCACAGAACCGATCGTAATCGTTTGCGAGCGAATCAAAAATATCGCGCAGCATAAATTCAAAATGGTCGCGGCTATATGTGAGATAGGCCTTTCCACCCATATCGAAGGCCGGATTCTCGATGTGCTGCGTCTCGATTTTCATCAATTGCCCGTCCAGCGTCATTTTGCGGATGGGGCTCGGGTAACCGATCAGGCTCGCCGTGTTAATTTCAAATAGGAGGTTCCCCCGCGGGCTTTCATAGAAGCTGATATTCTGCATATGCGTATGCCCCGTGAACAGGAAACGCACGCCGAAATCCGCAAGCAGCTGCGCAACGGTTTCCCCATTTGCGAGCATTTCTCCGGGGAAAAGACCGGATAGATCGGGCTTGGCGGCAGCAAGGGATGATGCCCCATTGCGAGCAGCACGTCTCCGCTCTCTCGGCCGACGCGCAGCTGCTCTTGCAGCCATATCATCTGCGCCTTGCTATAGCCATAAAAGTTGTTTTCAAAGCCGTTTCCATCATCGTTGAGCACAAAGAGCCGATAGCCCTCTGCAATGCGCGATACATAGGAAAAGCTCGCCTCATGGACGGATAGCGCATCCCTCGGCCCAAAATCCCAGTAAAGCTCCAGCAGCTCAGGCTTTGACAGGCCGTCGGTGATATATTCGCCTCTTTCTGCGGAATAGCCCTTTGGCTCCGGGTGGATATCGTGTGTTGCGGTGAGCACAAAAACCCGTTTTCCGCCTGCCGCTAAGCGGTCGAGCTTCTTTTTCAGCTCCAGATGCCCTGCCTTTTCCCCATCACAAACAAGATCTCCGCTAATCAGGACGATTTCCGTCTCCCGGTCTGCGATCAGCTTTTCAAATGCGCAGTCGATGATCGCCTCGCTCTCCGCCACGCATTTCTGATCGTATTTTGCTCTGCGCTCCACTCCGGGCCGCATGCGCCGAGCGATTGTGCGGCGTAGAAATGCAAATCCGTAATTTGATAAAACGTTAGAATCCTTTTCACACCCTTTCCATGTCATATCCGCCAGACGAACCGTGAATGGAGGGCATCACCCCCTGGCGCCGACGGTGAGTTTGTTCTATAATACCATAAATTTTATGAAAAACAAATCATATTTATTAAATTAATCAAATTTTAAAGCTCGAGCCATCGCCTGATAAAAAGGCGATGGCTCGAGTTTGTTTTACGTCCATCCGTGATGCAAAACGGATTATTTTTCATATTCCCCATCCCTAAAAACAGCCCTGATCCTCTTCTTCCGGCTGTTCTATCCGGCCTGCACGGCGCTGCTTCAGCTCCCGCAGCATCGTCTCCCTTTTTCACCTACCAAATCATAGGTAAAAACGGAATCGCACTTAAAAGGTAAACAACCGCAGGAATCAGCGTATAGATCGTAAAAATCCGTCTCTGCACCACCTCTGTCTGCTGCACACGAGCATTGCCCTCCTGCGTTACATAGCCGATGGCTGAAAGCAAACATGCGCTGATGGATTGGATGACGGTGTTACCAATTTTTTGCGTTGTAATTTTCATCGAAAAGCCAACTCCCTCGTTGCGCTTTCCCGTGCGCCATTCCGAGTAATCCGTCGCCTCGGCCATCATCTCGTTGAGGATAATATTACAAGGCGAACTAATCAGGCCAAAGAGGAATTGGCCAACCATGATCGCGGGCACAACCACAATCGGGCGAGTATAATATTTGATGCCAATCAAATAAATAAACAACCAAATCGCCCCGAAGCCGCACTGGCACAAGAGCATGAACTGCCGGTTGTTGAACCTTTTTTTGATAACCGGCAGGAGCGCATAGGAAAACAGCCACGTAATCGCAGCAGGAATCTGCGAGAGAACGGATAGGCTCGCAGACCCCAGCACATCGATGAAATAATAATTCATGAAGGCATATCCAATCCCGCTCAGCGAAAGGATCAAGCCGGATAGCACAATTGACCGCAGAGCAGAGTTATGGAGCAACTCCGCCGCACTTTTCGCGGAGGCCAGGGCGGTTTGAGGATTGCTCGACACGTTCCTTCACAAAGAATCCTGCCAAAGAAAACAGGCCGATTCCCACAACGCCGCCGATCATCCCAAACAGAAAAAATACATTCGACATGCTGAGCCTGGAGCCAGGCGACGCCGCATAATCCATCAGAAACGGAACCAGGAGATAGGGAAATGCGGAGCAGACGTTGATCGCTACGTTCATGGAGGTCATCACGCGCCGCCTGTCCCCCGGATGCGGCGAGATCGCCGCAGACAGCCCCCAATAGGATACATCCGTAATCGTGTAGCACAGTTCCCATAAGAAATAGGATACAAACATAAAAATCACTTTTAACGGCGCCGTCGGGAGGCCTCGCGGAGCAATAGCGGCCCGGAAAACAGCAGCACCGTACATGCTGCCAGAGGCAGAGAAAGCGTGCGGAGATAGGGGCACCATCTTCCCCCATTTTGTCCGCGTACGGTCGATTAGAAAGCCCGCCAGCGGATTGTTGACAATATCCCAAATCCCCTCTAAAAGCAGCATGATGCTCACGATTTGGGGATGGATGCCAAAAACGTTGATGTAGTAATACATCAGATACCCGGTCACCAGCGCATAGCAAAAGTTCTGCCCACCACCCCGCGGGCTATAGGCGGCAATCTCCCCTTTGCCCACAAGCCGCTTCTCCTCATGCAGTTCCTGCTTCATAAAAAATGCATCTCCCTCCCTGCTTTTGCATTTATCATAGCAGATAGAAAGATACATGTCAAATATAATTTAATGGTCAACTAATATTATTTTAAATCAAACAGCTTGACAAACACTGCCCGCATTTTTTCGAGCTTTTCCGGAACGAGACTGAAGTAGATACGTTTTTGATTCTCCCGATCCGTTGTCATGGCGGCCAGGCCATTTTGCAGAAGGATATCCGTGTGGTGCATGATCGTCGCGGGGTCAGCCCAAGCGCCTGCGCCAGCTCCCGATTATAACAAGGGCGTTGTTTGAGCAGCAGCAGAATTTCCATGCGGGTAGGGTCGCTCATCGCCTTGCATGCGCCCGTTAAAAATAGCTTTTCATCATTCCTTATTTCCTCTGGACGCTCATCAACGTTAAACATGCCATAATAATATGCGTCGTCAATGAAAAAGGAGGTTGTGTAAAGGCTCAGCTGTGGATAGATGTGCCGAATCTTCGCCCCACGCTCTACAATGCCCTTTGAAAAAAACTCCTCTGCTGAGCTCCAGCTCGAGGCGATAAAGGCTTGCGCCTCTTCCCGCACCAGCGACCACGCATCCTCCATGACAGGCACGTTTTCCCGGATCAGGCGGGCGAGCGCGGTCAGATACAGCGACGGCCGCTCCGCCACAGCGCGCAGCTCGTCCCCACTCATCCCCGCCTCTATATAAGCGTTGAAATCGCTACTCTCGCATTGGCTGATGCGCTCCAAGTAGCCTCCGCTGTTGTAAATAAAAAGATAGCTTTCCTCAAGCAGCCTTCTCAACGCCTCCTCTGAGCGTTCCTCCGCATCAAACGGCAGGTTTTTATCCATTAAAAACGGCAGTATCATAATCAGATAATCGTTTACACACATATCACGGAAAAAGAAGTTAAAATATTCATCATGCACGGCCTTCTCCCGGAATGCCGCCACATATTTCCGATGCAGGCCCTCATGCTCCCGATAGAAGGCGAGCTCATCCCCAGCCTCGCTATCAATTGCCCCCAGCAGGCGAATCATGATCTCCAGGTTTTCTGAAAGATAGAGCAGAGCAAGCGTTTCGCAGATCGGCTCTGGCCTTTGGTGGATAATCGGATTCATAGCGGCACATCCTTTCGACAGTCTCGTTTCATTATAAATGAAATTTCCCAGATGAGCAAGCATGGCCGGCCGGAAAGAAGGGATAACAATAAATAAGGTTTTTATTTTACCGCAAGATGGTATATACTATTCTTAAGCTTCAGAAAGAGGTGGCTCCATGGGTGAAAAAACAACAAAAAGGTAAAACGCGCGCACATCCCCTACACCAACCGGGAGCTGAGCTGGCTCGCCTTTAATGAGCGTGTGCTGGAGGAAGCGTATGAAAAGGAGAATCCGCTGCTTGAACGCCTGAAATTCCTTTCCATTACCGCTTCTAACCTCGACGAATTTTTCATGGTGCGTGTTGCAGGCCTGCGCGAGCAGGCGCGCATGGGCGTGAAAAAGCCGTATCCCATTGGTCAATCCCGGCCGCGCAACTGCGTCAAATCAGCGAGCAGGCGCACTTCCTTTGCCAAAAGCAATATAATTGCCTACGCCATTCGCTGCTCCCCATGCTACGCAAGCAGGATATCCTGCTCGTGCATTTCAACGAGCTGGATGCAAAACAAAAAAAACAGATCGCGCGGTATTTCGAACACACGATTTTCCCGGTTCTCACTCCGCTTGCCGTCGATCAGAGTCGCCCTTTTCCGCTGCTTGCAAACCGCTCGTTGAATCTGGCGGTGCGGCTAAAAAAGGGGAAAGAAACGCATTTTGCCGTCGTCCAGGTTCCATCGATCCTTCCTCGATTCATTGCGGTTCCAAACGAAAAAAAGCAATCTTTCATCCTTCTGGAGGAGGTTATCATCGCCTACCTTCCGAAACTCCTCGAAACGCATGAGGTCAAGGCCGTATCCTTGTTCCGCATTACGCGCAATGCCGATCTGAGCATCGATGAGGAGGCAGAGGACCTGCTGCAAGAAATTCAGAAATCCATCAAAAAGCGCAAACGCGGCCGCCCGGTGCGGCTGGAAATCCATACCAAATGCGATGAAGAAACGCGCCGCTTTTTTTAATTGGTGCGCTCGATGTGCGGGAGGCGGATGTCTACCCCTGCGCGGGGCCGCTCGATCTAACGGCATGGTCAAAGCTTGCATCCATGGTCAAAGGCCATGCCGCCTTGCGCCTTGCGCCGGTTATGCCCGCTTTTCCCGCTGATTTCTTCGGCTGTGAAGAGGATCTCTTTGCCGCGATCCGTGCGCGCGATCGATTCGTTCACCATCCCTATGAAAGCTTCGGCTGTGTGATCAAATTTTTGGCCGATGCTGCCGAGGACCCTAACGTGTTGGCGATCAAGCAAACGCTTTACCGCGTAAGCGGCAACTCACCATTGTGCGGGCATTGATGCGCGCGGCGGAAAACGGCAAGCAAGTTACCGTTTTGGTCGAGCTGAAGGCCCGCTTTGATGAGGAAAACAATATCAACTGGGCCAAAAAGCTGGAGCAGGCGGGCTGCCACGTCATCTACGGCCTTGCAGGCCTTAAAACGCACTGCAAAATCCTGCTCATTGTCCGCCAAGATAAAGACGGGATCCGCCGATACCTCCACCTAGGCACTGGTAACTATAATGACAGCACCGCAAAGCTCTATACGGATATGGGGCTATTTACCTGCCGTGAGGAATATGGAGCTGATGCCTCCCTGCTCTTTAACCTGCTGACCGGTTACTCCCGTCCGCCGCAATACCAAAAATTCATCACCGCGCCGGACGACCTGCGCCCCTTTTTCTATGAACGTATCGAAAAAGAAACGCAGAATGCACTTGATGGCAAGCCCTCCGGCATCCTAATTAAGGTGAATTCCTTGCTCGATTATGAGATCATTGAGAGGCTGTACAAAGCATCCCAGGCAGGCGTGGAAATCCACCTGATTGTGCGTGGCATCTGCTCCTTGGTGCCAGGTGTGGAAGGCGTCAGCGAGCATATATCCGTGCGCTCCATTGTCGGCCGGTTTCTCGAGCATAGCCGCATCTTCCGCTTTGAAAACGGCGGCGATCCGCTGCTCTATCTCGGCAGCGCGGATCTGATGCCCCGCAACCTTGACCGCCGCGTGGAGCTTCTGTTTCCCGTGGAGGAGGCAAAAATCCGGATGCGCCTCGAAGCAGTGCTTGCGATGCAGCTAGAGGATACTGTCAATTCCCGCATCCAAGGGCCGGATGCACTCTACCGGATGGCGCCACGCCGTGGAAGCATCCGATAGACTCTCAGGCAGCTTTTTTAAAGCTTTCCCAGGAGCGGGAACAAGCCTATCTGGCGGAACAATCGGAAAACACGCGCTTTCTCCCTTGCTTGAAGGCGGACGGGGAAAGCGCCCCATCAAAGCAGTAGAAAGGAAGCGGAACTGATGAAACGAATTGGCATGCTCACGAGCGGCGGCGACTGCCAGGGCCTCAACCCTGCCCTGCGCGGCCTTGCAAAAGCACTCTACCATGAATTTGACGGCGACGTGGAGATTTACGGCTTCGCCGACGGCTACCGCGGCTTAATTGAAGACGATCACAAGGTGATGGAGCCGGAGGATTTTTCCGGCATCCTTACCCGTGGCGGCACCATCCTCGGCACCTCCCGCCAGCCGTTCAAATTGATGCGCAAAAAGGCGGATGACAGCAGCGTAGACAAAATCGAGGCCATGAAGAAAAACTACAAAAAGCTCAGGCTCGACGCCCTTGTCATTCTCGGCGGCAACGGCACGCACAAAACGGCGAACCTGCTCCATGAAGAAGGGCTCCATATTGTTACCATGCCAAAAACCATTGATAACGATATCTGGGGCACCGATATGACCTTCGGCTTCCAGAGCGCGGTAGATGTGGCGACCAACGTGATCGACTGCATCCACACCACCGCCACCTCGCACGGGCGCATCTTCGTCGTGGAGATCATGGGGCACAAGGTCGGCTGGCTGACCCTGCACGCCGGGATCGCGGGCGGCGCGGATATCATCCTGCTGCCGGAAATCCCCTACTCTGTGGACAAAATTGCCGCAGCACTGTTGAAAAGAGAGCGGCAAGGCAAAAATTTTTCGATCATCGCCGTAGCGGAGGGCGCAATCTCAGTGGCGGACGCCGCCCTGAGCAAAAAAGAGCGCAAAGCAAAGGCAGCCCAGAGCCCCTATCCCTCCAAGGCCTATGAGCTTGCGGATGAGCTGGGCAAGGAAACCGGGCAGGAAATTCGCATCTGTGTGCCAGGCCACATCCAGCGCGGCGGCAGCCCCTGCCCTTACGACCGCGTGCTCTCCACTCGCCTGGGCGCAGCGGCGGCGCGGCTTGTGAAAGAAGAAAAATTCGGCTTTATGGTTGCCGTCAAGGGAGCAGAAATCAAGCCCGTCCCGCTTGGGGAGGTGGCGGGCAAGCTGAAATTCGTGCCAGACTCCTGCGGCCTGATTCAGACGGCGCGTGATATGGACGTTTCGTTTGGCGACGGGGAATAACAGCTTCCGCCATTGCCCGGCAACAAGCAAGTTCTATTGTTATCAAACATTTAGCCCGGCTCCCTTCAGCAGGAAGCCGGGCCATTTTTATCCATGCTTCAAATCAGGCTCACTGTTCGCCGCGTGTCTTTTTGCGCCGCATTGTTTCCGCCAGCACCAGCGCCGCGAGCGCAGTTACCGGAACGGCAATGAGCAACGCGGAAGTATCATCCCCCGTCAGCGGGTTCTCCGCGTTCTCAGCGGTGGTCGGCGCCGTTGTCTGTGTATGCTCCGGCGCAGTGGTTGTCGGCGCTGTCACATCACCCGCCGGATCCGTGTCCGGCGTTTGCGTTTGATCCGGCTGTTTCGTGTCCTCCGGTTTGGTGGTATCGGTTGTGACTGGCGCGGTAGTTGATTCATCAGGCTTTGAAACATCCGTGCTGGAATCCGGCACATCCGCTGTTTTCTTCTCGATTGCAAAGGAATCGATGCGGCTCGTTCCGTCCGCGCCTACGGTGTATGCGTCAAAATAGAGCGTATCGCCAACAATTTGGAAGGCGGAGAAGATCGGGTCGTTCGCATCCGCCAGCTTTTCGGCGCGCGGGAAGAGCTTGTCGGTCTCAGCCGGATCCTTCGTCACATAAGTCTTTACGCCGGAGCAGCCACTGATGACATAGATGCTGCCCGTCGGGTCAAGCTTCGCCGTGTAGTTTCTCCCGCCGTAGGTAACGGTCTTGGTTTTCGTCTGGACAACCTCGTTATTGTTCATCACGCCGGTGCGCAGATACACATGGTCATGCCCCTGCAAAACCACATCAATGCCAAGCTCCGGCATAAGGGTGCTCAGCTCCTTGCGCAGTTGGATCACATCGTCGTCGTCAAAGTGCGAGCCGTTGGAATACGGAGCCTTGTGCAGCGCCACGATCTTCCACTGTGCGTCGCTCTGCGCCGCATCCTGTTTCAGCCATTCCATCTGATCCTTGCTCAGGCCCTGCTCTTCGGAGAGGTTATTGGTGTTAAGCACCATAAAGTGCGCATTGTTATAATCAAAAGAATAATAAACGCCGCTCGACGTATCCTGCTTCGGCACATTGGACAGAATAAAATTCTGATCGATCGCAAATTCGCTCTTTTGGCCTCATGGTTGCCCGCCGTAGGCATGAGCACGGTTTTCATCAGGCGGTCAGCGCCCGTGTTGAAGAGCCACTGCCATTGGTTTGCGTTGTCGCCCTTATCCACATGGTCCCCGTGTGCATGATGAAATCCGCATCCGGATACATTTTATATGCCGTGTCGAGCACCTTCGCCCAAGAGCGGCTATACTGACGCTCGCTCTGGGATTGGCTGTCGCTCATATGGAAGAAGGTCAGTTGGTTGGAACGGTCAGCCGTTTCAATCACGCCTGCATCGCTCCACCAGCCCTTCTCCGCGTCGCCCACGCGGAAGCAGTATTTTTCCCCAGCCTTCAGGCCCGTGATCTCTACCATATGGCGCGTTACGTCAAAATAATACGGGAACAGGCCAAACACGCCGATATCGATGCCAGGGAACTGGAGCTTCGCGGTCTCTTCGCTCGCCTTTACCTTCACGCCCGCGGGCAGCTGATTGCTAAACTGCGGGTTTTCACTGTAAAGGGAACAATCTGGATATCCGTGTTGTAAGGCTTCACCTTCGCGCCATCCACCGTGCATTTGGTATACCAGTTGATGTTGCGCGTTGTCGCGGCATCCGTGCCGAAGGTCATGCCGATATTTGACGGCCTGCGGTAATTTTCCGCCGTGGCCTCGACCGGCACTTTTCCAGTATAAAGGAGCGTCGCCGTGCTGTCCATCCGCTCTGCCGGGTTATCGTCGATAAAGAAATCATCCACAATATAGGCAACCTCGTGGCCCACGGATTCAATCTGGCTGTCTGTCAGGTATTCTTCAATATAATGGTCGAGAATTGCGTTGATGCTATTATAGGGGATGATGTTCAGCCCGGATAGAAGCTTGAACGCGAAATCGACGATCTTTTTTAGCTCGGGTCGCCCTGCGTGACGAGCTTGAGCAACATCTGGAGCGCGTCCGCCGTGTGGGAGCCGAAGGAACCATCCGGGAATAAGGCATTGATACGGAACTCCAAGCTCGGCAAAATCTCGCCCTGCACTAGATCGTTGAGCAAAATATCGATCAGCTCATCGATGAGCCGCTGCGCCGTATCACCGTTTTCAAAGCCTTCCAACGCCTGCGCGACGAATTGATCCGGCTGATCGCCAGCCGCCACATAGTGGCCATTTCGGAAGGCTACGCCGGTTTCATCGCCAGCCGTATAGGAGTGCATTACGCAGAGCACAAGGTCGCCCAGGGTTCCATAGGTTTTGCCTTCACCGATATGATACCGTTTGGCATAATCTGCGCTCGGCGGCGTATCCGCCACCTTGAAGTTGACCAGCTTCTCAATGGAGCCTTTCAGAATCTCCATCGTCTGCTGCGGATCCTTCAGGTATTTGTTCTCGATCTGGCCAAAGAGATCTTCCAGAAACGCCATCACATTTTTTACTGTGAAAATATCGTAGCCGAGAATGCTCACGCCGTCGCCCAGGAAGCCCTTGAGAATTCCCTCAAGATCAATGCCGTTGTTTTTCAGCAGGTTCATCAGCCCGCCTGCGGCCGATATTGTATCCAACCCGCTCGCAAGGAACCCGCTCGCCATGGTGGTGATAAAATCGATCGAATTGCCCCTTGCAGTTGGAAAATGCGTAGGAATACTCCTGATAATTTGGATAGGTCTCCCCATCCAGCTCATAGCGGTAGTTCCCATCCGCCGGGCGAAGAACAACCGTCTGATTTGCATTGTGCGGATCCGTATCCACCTTCTGCACCCTATCTACTGGATAGGTGTTAACCTCAAGGGAAAGCTGATTTTCTCCCTTTGTATTGTCAAACCGCGCCTCACGGAAAAAATTCGGGTAGCCCGAGAGGGAATTTGTTTGGATATCATAGATCGTTTCGCCGTTGTCGGACACCGCCTTAGCAATATCGTTTTGGTGCATGTGGCCGGTAAATACATAGTGCATGCCCGCGTCCGCCAGCGCTTCTGCCACGTTCTGATAGTTATCCAGGCAGAAATCCTGCGCAATCGTCGCCTCCAGCCACATGTGGGGCACCAGGCTGAAATGCGCTAAGCCGATGATCGTCTCGCCCTTTGCCCGGGCCTGAGCGCACTGGTCGAGCACCCACTCAAGAAAATCGTCGGAGTAATTGCCGCCCGTTTCATGCCCTCCGGAGTGGTCGGGATCCATATTATCCGGGCTGTATTTGCCGCCGTCCATCGCAATCAGGCGATAGCCGCCCTCCAGGCTGACCGCGTAAGAAAGCCCGTTGGCCTCTTTCCCTTGGGCGGTGTATAGAGAGCCATCTTTTTCCGCCAGGTCATAGCCAAGATTTTGATAAATCTCCTTAAACTGCTTCGGCGAGGTGACAAGGCTCTGATCCTTCACCTCTTTGCCGGAAGTGAAAGAGGCGGCGTCATAGTTATTAATATCATGGTTGCCGTTGATGACGAGCACCTGTGCGCCCGTATCCTTTTCAAACTGCTCAAGCTTTGCCGCAATGCCCTTGTGCGCTTCTGTCTCGCTGTCTTTCGTCAGGTCGCCCGGAATGAGGACATATTTCAGCCCTTTATCCTTCACGTCCTGTGCCATCGCGGCAAGGGCTGCGTCTATGAGCCCGCCGGTCTGCGGGAACTGTTTGCCCTTGACCCGGCAAAACTCGTTGAACGTCTCCCAACCCTGCTCATCGCCATCCGCTGGCATGAGTGAGCGCGGATAATAGTGCGTATCCGACATCACGCCAAACGTGACCGGCGCTGTTTCCACCGTGCGCGCGAACGCGCCGAACGGCACAGCCACCGCAATGAGCACAACCGCCAAAAGAATGGCCAGCGTACTTTTCAGATGTTTCTTCATGATTCTCCTCCTTTTTGCACGGAGCCCCAGCTTCCGTTGGAAGGGCCTTTCCCCCTTGTGAAAGCGGCGCTTCCGTTTTCCGACCGCTGCCTGCATTCTCCATCCGACAGGCAGCATTTTCATACGGGGTATAGTATACCATAAACGTTTCGTTGTTATAGTTCTTTAAGCAAAATACGTTTGTGTTTTTTATTAAATTTATACAAAATAAATGTCAAAACATCGCAAAGATTGACAGTTCATTCTGTAAATTTTTGAATCCGACCAGAAGTTTAGATTGAAAAGCCCTGCCAGATATGCTAGTATGATTTTAATCTTATTGAAAAATCAGGAGGCCATATGAAATACGTCATCAATCGGGAAAATTATAAAAAATTTCCCTCTTTGAGGTGAACAAATGCGAAGGGCGCGCCTATTTCATTCCCTATTCCAACCGTGAGACGCTCGCCGCCACCTCTTGTTTAGAGGAGCGCTACAAAAGTGACCTGGTGACTGTCCTATCCGGAGAGTGGGATTTTCACTATTACGACAAGGTATCGAAATTGCCACAGCCGCTCGACACCGACGTAGAAGCCTTCGACCGTATTCAAGTGCCATCCGATTGGCAACGCACAGGCTATGAGCCGCCATTCTATGTTAATCAGCGTTATCAATTCCCCTGCAAGCCACCGAAAATCCCGACGGATATCCCCGTGGGCGTTTATCGCAAAATCTTCTCGCTCGAAACGCTGAGCGATCAATCTATTCTGACCTTCCTCGGCGTCATCTCTTCCCTCGACGTTTACATAAACGGCCAATATGTGGGCTACAGCGAGGGCGCGCATAACTCTGCTGAATTTGATGTGCAGCCTTTCCTGCGGGAAGGGGAAAACGAGCTGGTCGCCGTCGTCTTTAAATATTCCAACGGGACCTATCTGGAATGCCAGGATATGTTCCGTGAAAACGGCATTTTCCGCGATGTGCTGCTTTCCCGCCGCGCGGCTACCTGCCTCAACGATTATCAGATCAAAACGAAGAAAACCGGGAACACCTATTCCCTTTCCGGAAAGGTGGAGCTTGCCGGCAATCCTGCCGGGCACACTGTTCAGATTACGATCATGGCGGGCGACAGCATGGTTTCTACACAGGAGGTAACGGCACAGCAATCTACCGCCTTCTCCTTCCAGGACCTTGCCGTGCGGGAGTGGAGCGCGGAAATCCCCACGGTATATGAAACCTATATTACATTAAAAAAAGACGGCCAGCCAGTGGAAAGCCTGCGCAACTATACAGGCTTCCGCAGCATTACTATTAAAAAGACGTTTTCACCTTAAACGGCAAGGCGATCAAGCTGATGGGAGTCAATCACCACGATACTTCCCTGAAGGGCTATGTGATGGATGCAGAGGATCTTTTACGCGACGTAACGCTGATGAAAAGCCTCAATGTAAACGCCGTGCGTACCTCCCACTATCCGCCGGACCCCATGTTTTTAACCCTGTGTGATCTTTATGGGCTCTATGTGGTAGATGAGGCTGATATCGAAACGCATGGCACCTGCTGCGATCCGATCTACTGGCCAAACCGAATCAGTAATCATAAAAAGTGGCTCCAGCATTACCTCGACCGCGTCCGGCGCATGTATCTGCGCGACCGCAACCATCCCTGTATCGTGCTCTGGTCACTGGGCAACGAGGCGGGAGGCTGGAAGAATCAGGATGCCTGCTGCGAATACCTGCATCACGTCTGCCCGGAGATTCCGGTGCATTACGAAGGCGTGATCCGCACCAGACGCCTTGCATACGATGTGATCTCCGAAATGTATCCGCATATCGACCATGTGCGTGAAGTAGGCGAACGCCGTGAGAAAAAGAAGCTGGGCGAAAAGCCTTTCTTTATGTGTGAATATGCGCACGCCATGGGGTTGGCCCTGGCGGCCTCGCGGAATATTGGGATGCCGTGCTCTCCAGCGACCGGCTGATGGGCGGCTGCATTTGGGAGTGGGCGGATCATGCCGTTTTGAACCCGGGGGCAAAATATCGCTATACCTATGGCGGAGATCACGGCGAATTTATTCATGACAGCAACTTCTGTGTGGACGGATTGGTCTATCCAGACCGCACGCCGCACACCGGCGCATATGAAATGCAGGCAATTTATCGCCCTGTGCGCGCCCGCGTATCCGGCGAAGGGAAATATACCTTTACCAACCTGAATTATTTCCGCACGGCAGACTATCTGACCGTGCGCTGGGAGCTGCTGAAAAACGGAACCGTAGTAGAAAACGGGGAGCTGCATCTCTCCGCCGCGCCGCAGAGCGACGAAACGGTTCAAATTCGCCACGCAAGCCCCTCGGCGGGCAACGATTGGTTTATGAATTTGGCCTACTATAATGAACTGGGCGAAATGCTTGCTCGCGAACAGCTTTGCCTGTTGCGGGCAAACAAGCTACCGTTGGCCTTCCCCGCAGGCAGAGAGCTCCATGCGCAAGAAGAAGGCGGCTTCTTTACCATTCACTTTGATGGGGGCGAGGCGTCGTTTGATAAACAAACCGGCCGCATGAGGCGCTTTGCCTATAAAGGCAAGGATTTGCTGAACCCCGCTCCTGCCTCCGGCGAAAAGGGCTTCTTCCCAAACATCTACCGCGCGCCGATCGACAATGATATGAACATCCGCAAGAGTTGGGAAAAATCGGGCTATCACTGCTATGAAGCCGAATTACTCTCCTTGCGCACAAAGGCGGATACGCTGGTGCCCAAAGGTGCGGAGCAACCAAACGACCATGTGACGGTCGAAACAACGCTCCAATTGCGTGCAAAGGGCCGAAATCTCTTCCGCGTGGAGCTAATATATACCTTCGCCTCTAACGGTATGTTTACCCTGCGCGCAAAGGCTTAGCGCCCCCTCTGATAAAAAGCTGAAGAGGGAGCTTGCGCGGTTCGGCGTGTTTTTTGAAATGCCGGAGGCCTTTCGCAGCGTCACCTATTACGGGCTGGGCGAAAAGGAGAACCTGCCTGATTTCAAGGCTCAGTCCATCATGGGCGTTTTTGAAGCCGATGTTGCTTCGATGCATGAAGATTATATCCGCCCGCAGGATAACGGGAACCATACCGGCACGCGATGGCTAAAACTGACCGACTGCGACGGCGCCGGATGGATGATTTTCCGACAGGAGAAGGATTTCACCTTCAACATTCACCATTATACCCAAAAGCTCCTGCAAAAGGCCGCCCACCGCGAGGATCTGTACGACGAGCATACGACCGCCGTTACAATCGACGGATTTACGCGCGGCGCAGGCAGCAACAGCTGCGGTCCGGAGCCATGGAAAAACTTCATCATCTCCGCAAAAGAAAGCTTGGAGTTTGAGCTTTCCTTTATGCCGCTCGGATAAAGGAATTTACGTATCCACAAGCGGTGTAAACCGCGCCCCACTTCACACAAAAAAGCTCGCTGCGATAGCCCGCAGCGGGCTTTTTTAGGTTTAAACAGAGTATAAGCTCGTTTTAACGCCATTTTAACATACATGCCTTATGATACAGATGCACCAAAAAGTATCCAACAAAGGAGCAACGAAAGATGAAAAGAAAATGGATTGCGTTCGTCGCATGCGCCGCCCTCGTGGGCACTATGGCGCTTGCCGCAGGCTGCTCGAATGATCCGGTGGAAGGGCAAGGCGTTTCCGGGCAATCAAATGCCGCTGTGCTCAGCGGGACGCTGAACCTCAACGGCTCCACCTCCATGGCAGAGATTTCCAACGCGCTTGGCGAAAGGTTCATGGAGAAAAACCAAGGCGTGACCGTCACAGTGGGCGGCAACGGATCCGGCGAGGGACCTACCTCTGTCTCTGCCGGCACGGCGCAGATAGGCCTTCTTTCCCGTGACGTAAAAAGCAGTGAAAACCCGGATGATTTTGATATCTACACTATCGCCTTCGATGGTATCGCTATGGCTGTCAACCCCAAAAACACAGTAACTGGGCTGACACAGGAGCAAATCGGCAAAATCTATACCGGTGAGATCACCAACTGGAAGGATGTTGGCGGGGCGGATGCCAAAATTGTAGTCGTTGGCCGCGAAGAGGGCTCCGGCACCCGTGGCGCGTTTGAGGAAATCATTCAAGTAAAAGGTGAAGCAGTGGAAGGCAAATGCCAATATGCCAATGTTTATAACTCTACCGGAGCTGCCAAGCAGGCTGTCGCAGGCAATGAAAACGCCATTGCATACATTAGCCTGAGCGCAGTGGACGATACGGTCAAAGCACTTCAGGTGGAAGGCGTCAGCCCCAGTGAATCTACCGTTAAGGACGGCACCTACAAGGTTCAACGCCCCTTCCTCATGATTACGAAGAAGGGCACCACCAATGCACTTGCGAAAGCTTTCCTCGAATTTGCCAACAGCCAGGAAGGCCAGAAGATCATTGAGGAGAACGGCGCTGTGCCAAACAACAGCTAAACGCGCCTTCGGTATTTTATTTGCCCGCCCTTTTTATAAAATCCCCTTGATAACCAAGTCATGCCAGCACAAACCGAAACGCCGGCACAAAGCCGCTGCCACATTTCTGCGGGGCGTTTCGGGATGTGCGGGCAGAACTCTTTCCACCCAAATATGCTAGAGTATTTAAAAAGCGGGTGTTTATGAAAAAGGGGGAATTCCTATGAAACCGCGTATCAAACGTGCCATGCTGCCTAGAAAAGGGGCATATTCTGTCTATGTCAACGAAAAGTGCTTGCCATATGAGTCGCTTCATCATTTTACCGTTCAGGAGCAATTTCAATGCGCGCTTTGGAATCCATCGCAATATGTCGCCCTGCTGACGCTGCAACAGGATCAACTCGGGGAGTTAGCACGCTTGGCCACCGGAAGCGTCTTTCCGGCCGATCATGACGGCAGGCTCTACTGCCTGACCAAAGAAGGGCTTGTTCCGGAATTACTCCCATTTTATCAATGCGCCTCTCCGCAGCAGTATCAGTGGGCCAGGAGGAAGCGCTCCTGCTGACGAAATTGCGGACGGAAACCGATCGATGCTGTCAGAAGGAGCAAAAGCCGCGCGGCCTGATACGGGAGGATTCCCACTTTCTGCCGCGTGAATTGAGCGTTGGATTTATTATGATGTTGATATGCGGTTCAGTCTCCCCTTCGTCATTCGCGTTCCCCGCAACAGCGATGGTCAATCGCTTCCATTGCTTATTTTCCTACATGGAGCAGGTGGCGGCGGCCGAAGCTGTGTGAAACCGGTGACCGCTTCTTTTTTCCATGCAGTGGGCGCTTGCCCGCGCGGGGAAGCGGGGGAGTGCATTCTCCTGATCCCATCGCTGCCGACGCCTTATCAGTGGCATACGAAAAATTATGACGATAACGGTGTTCACGGCTTTCCCGGCATCTGGGACAGGCTGTGGGCGCTTCTGCTTGAACGATATCCAATCGAGCAGAAACAGGTCTATCTCACTGGCATTTCAGCGGGTGGGCAGGGCTGCTGGAATCAGCTGTATCTACACCCGGATCGTTATGCGGCTGCCATTCCGCTGATGGCGGGTGATTTTTACCCGGATGACGAAGCCTTTGCACGAATTACTAAAACGCCTATTTGGACGGGACACAGCACAAACGACCACATCGTTCCCGTCTCCTCCACCGACGGCATGGTGGAGAGCGTGCGCAATGCCGGCGGGCAAATGTTGCGCTATACCCGATGGAAGCGTTTTGGGCATGCAATGTTTTGCCCTTTTTATTTACATGAGCCATGGGTGGAATGGATGTTTTCGCAGAAAAAGACGGATTAGTCTCTGATTCCATTCGTTTCTCCCGGCATTACAATTGAGGTGAACGAATGGATTGCCAGAATTTGAATAGCCTGCGCCACAGCGAGACAAGGCGCAGGCAAGCCCTTTTTCTGCGTATAGCGGCGCTCTGCCTTGGCAGCGCTGCTACAGGCGTGCTATTTCTTCCCGTTTTTCATGGTGTTTTTAATAATTTATCCTACTCACTCAATGGCTATCAGCTGCTGACCGCCTCGCTGCGTGTTAACGATTCCGTTATCCCCCTGCCCCTTTCGCTGCGGCTAGCCCTCGCGGGCGTGCTTGCCGGCTGCATCGGTGGCGGGGTGTTGCTCGTGCTGAAAAAAGCCTCGGCAGCAGGCGGCGCCTATGCGGCGGGGGCGCTCTGCGCCGTCATGCTGCTCTCCGGCAGCGCCTCCTTACAGGAGCGCGTAGCAGCTGTGGGTGTGGATAATATTCATTTATCCATGCAATCGGGCTTTTTTTTGGCGTTGGCCCTTCCCCTGTTTGCCGCGGCGCTGAGCCTGCTCTCCGCCGGTGTGCAGAGCTTTGCAAAATCTGTTTTTTTGGCGGCGGCCTGCGTCTCGATCGGCGCGGTTGCTTTCATCTGCATCTATATGGTGCTACAGGGCGCCCCGGCCATTTACCAAATCGGCTTAAAGGATTTTCTTTTCTCTACCGATTGGAGCCCCACGGCAGAGCAGCCTTCCTATGGGATTGCCTATATGGTGCTCACCTCCGTTTTCGGCACAGTGGGAGCCGTCCTGCTTGGGGTTCCGGTCGGCCTGCTAACCGCAGTATTCCTCGCGGAGCTTGCACCCCGCTGGCTGCGTGGTATTGTCCGCCCAGCGGTAGAACTGCTCGCAGGCATTCCCTCCGTCATCTTCGGTTTTTTCGGCATGCGGGTGATCGTGCCCGGCCTGCGGGCGCTGTTTCCCGGTCGGACCAATGGGGATAGCCTGCTGGCCGTTATCCTGATTCTTGCCATGATGATTTTGCCCACAATCATCAACGTGGCGCAGAATGCATTGGAGGCAGTCCCTCCCTCATACAAAGAGGCGTCCCTCGCGTTGGGCAACACACAGATCGGCACGATCTTCAAGGTGCAGATCCCCGCCGCCAAATCCGGCATCCTGGCGGGCGTGATCCTCGGCGTGGGCCGGGCCATCGGCGAAACGATGGCAATCATCATGGTGGCAGGTAACACGGTATCCTTTCCACATCTATTCGGCGCGGTGCGGCCGCTGACCTCAGGCATCGCCTTTGAGATGGGCTATGCGACCGGCCTGCACAAACAAGCCCTGTTTGGCATTGGGCTCGTACTGTTTTTTTCCTGATGATCATCAATGTGGTGTTTACCTGGGTTTCCAAGAAAGGAGTGGGTGAAGGTGAAACATAAAAATGTGTCAAATCCTGCTGCTCTCGCTCCCCCCCATTCTCTTGCGCGCCGGCGATTCCGTGTGAAAGATGCCGCCCTGCGCACGCTGATTTATCTTTGCGCCTTTTTGCACGGTTGCGGTTCTCGCCGCAATTCTCGGCCACATCCTATGGAACGGCCTGCCTCATATTTCCTGGGAGTTCCTTTCAAGCACCTATTCCGCCAGCCGGACGGGCAGCAAAGGTATCCTCCCCATGATCATCAACACGATTTATGTTGTGGCCATAACGCTGCTCATTGCCGTCCCGATTGGCGTATGTTGCGCGGTATACCTGACGCAGTATGCCAAAAAAGGGCCGGCTTGTGAAAGCAATCCGTTTTGCAACCGAGGTACTCTCCGGCATCCCATCCATCATTTTCGGCTTGTTTGGTTACGCAGTTTTTGCATCAGCTTTCAGTTGCAATACAGCATCCTGGCGGGATGCCTGACCATGGCCATCTGCATCCTCCCCACGATTGTGCGCACCACAGAGGAAGCGCTCATTGCAGTTCCGCAGGGTTATTTGGAAGGTGCGATGGCGCTGGGCGCGTCAAAGCTGCGCGTCATTTTTTCCATCTTGCTGCCCTGCGCCATGCCCGGCATTGCCACTGCCATCGTGCTCGCCATGGGGCGGATCGTTGGCGAAACAGCCGCGCTTCTTTTTTCACGGTGGGCGTATCAGGATTTCGCCTGCCAGAGGAACTCTTCGGTCATATCATGGGCCAAGGCTGCACGCTCTCCCTCTTCCTTTACACCTCGGCGATGGAGGCGCGCGATCCGATTTCCGTCCCCTATGCCACAGCAGCGGTGCTGCTGATCCTGGTTTTCCTCCTCAACCGGCTCGCGGGCATCTTTGCGCGGGCGCTGCGTAGAAGCAGGGCTAAAAAGCCCGCAACCGATTCTGAAAGGAGCAGAAACACAATGAGCAACCCAAAAATCGCTCTGCGCGACCTTCACTTATATTACGGAGATTTTCATGCGCTCAAGGGCCTTTCGATGGAAATCCCGGAAAAGGAAATCACAGCTTTCATCGGCCCTTCCGGATGCGGAAAATCCACCTGTCTGAAGACGCTTAATCGTATGAACGACCTTGTTGAAGGCTGCAAAATTACCGGCGGCGTTTTCATTGACGGAGAGGATATCTATGCCCCGCAGACAGACGTGACGCTCCTGCGCCGGCGGGCGGGTATGGTTTTTCAAAAGCCAAATCCCTTCCCTATGTCCGTCTATGATAATATTGCATACGGTCCGCGCGTGCACGGCGTCAAAAAAAGCACGAGCTCGACGAGATTGTGGAGCGCTCCCTGCGGGAGGCTGCACTCTGGGACGAGGTGAAAGACCGGCTCAAAAAATCTGCGCTCGGCCTCTCCGGTGGCCAACATCAACGCCTTTGCATTGCCCGCGCGCTGGCAGTAGAGCCGGATATCTTGCTCATGGATGAGCCGACCAGCGCCCTGGACCCCATCTCCACGACCCAGATCGAGGACCTGATGGCGGAGCTCAAGCAGAAGTACACCATCGTCATCGTGACGCACAACATGCAGCAGGCCGCGCGCATCAGCGACCGTACCGCCTTTTTTCTGTTGGGGAAATCGTGGAATACGACGCAACGCCGGCAATGTTCAGCATGCCGCAGGATAAGCGCACGGAGGATTATATCACCGGGCGGTTTGGCTAACATTCAGAAAGGAGCTAAAATTATGCCTAGGAACCTGTTTGAACATGAAATGAGCGATCTTAAAGGCAGCCTTGTTGATCTGGGGCATCTCATTGATACGATTATCGCTGACACACTCCAGATGCTGCGCCAGCCAAATCCGGAAACCGCCGCCGCAGTCGCACGGCGGAAGAAACCGTGAACACCATGGAGCGCCGGATTGAAGACAGCTGCGTTAACATCATTGCTCTGCAACAGCCATTGGCACGCGACCTGCGCACAATCACGGCCGCATTGAAGATTGTGACCGATATGGAGCGCATCTCCGATCAATGCTGCGATACCTGCGAGATCCTGCGCGCGCTTGCTCCCCTAAGCGAAGGCGCGCGGCCGCCTGTGCACCTGGGGAAATGCTGGAACGCGCACGAAGCATGTTTGACGATGCCCTCTCCGCCTTTGTATCGCACGATATCGCGCTCTCCTATGAAGTGTGCGACCGCGACGATGAAGTGGATGCACTCTTTTCCCGCACAATTCTCGAAATCTGCGCCGCTATTGAGGGGCAGCCCGTGGTGGTACCGCGTGGAGCGGATTATATGTTTATTGCTAAATATATCGAACGGATTGCCGACCACGCTACCAATATTGCAGAATGGACGATCTTCATTGAAACAGGCGAGCACCCGGATCTCAACCAGGGTGCAACTCCCACAGAAAAATAAATCCGCAACAAACGCATTGCATTGCCCTCGGTTTATGATAAAATAGCCTCAAACAGGTTGTAAAGTTTCAAGCTGTGCAGCTTTGAAACTTGGAAGCATTGAAAGCCGTGCGTGTTTGACAAAATATGGTTGATCATTATCTATGAATCAGAAAACGAGGTGGCAGTGTGAAGCCCTATCGCTTATGGTACCAATCCCCTGCCCTTGCGGATCGAATGAGCGAAGCGGAAGCCTGGGAAAAATGGTCTCTCCCACTCGGAAACGGCTATTTCGGCGCAAATGTATTTGGACGCACCGACACGGAGCGCATCCAACTAACGGAAAAATCGCTATCCAATCCTTATGGCATCGGTGGGCTCAACAACTTTTCCGAAACGTATCTGGACTTTGGGCATACAACGGTAGAAAACTATGAGCGGGCCTGCTTCTCAACGGGCCTTTGCCTATGTAAAATACGATTGCGCGGGCGTTCACTACGAGCGCACATATTTTACCAGCTATCCAGATCGGGTCATGGTAGTCTACTTGACCGCCTCCAAGCCCGCCGCCCTTTCCTTTACCCTGCGCCCCACAATTCCCTTTGTGCGGGATTATAGCCTGAAAGAAGGCGATCAGGCGGGCAAAAGTGGATCAATCACAGCGCATGGGGATACGCTCCTTCTCTCCGGGAGGATGCATTATTACAATATTCTGTTTGAAGGGCAATTTCGAGTGCTTCCGCAGGGGGGAGCCCTCTCCGTTCAGACGGATGCGAACGGAGAGCAGGCATTACTCCGGGTTGAGGGCGCCGATTCTGCCCTCCTCCTGATCGCGCTCGGCACCAATTATCAGATGGAAAGCCGTGTCTTTCTAGAGGAAGACCGGGCGAAAAAGCTCGCGCCTTATCCGCACCCACATGAGCAGATCACAGCGATTTTGAAAGCCGCCTGCGAAAAGCCGTATGATGCGCTATACAGGCGCCACCTTACGGATTATACGCAATATTTTAACCGTGCGGCAGTGGATTTCGGAGGTGAATCGCAGCTTCCTACGGATCTTCTTTTACAGCGTTATCGGCGCTATGCCAAGGAACAACGGCTTCGCAGCCGCCTGCACCTGCCCCCCAAACAGGATGTGCAGGCGCGTTATTTAGAGGAGCTCTATTTTCAATATGGCCGCTATCTCCTGATCGCCTCTTCCCGCGCGGGAACACCTCCCGCCAATTTGCAAGGCACGTGGAATTGCCACGACAATCCACCGTGGAGCTGTGGCTACTGGCATAATATCAACGTGCAAATGAATTACTGGCCCGCATTTTCCACCAATTTAGCTGAGATGTTCACTGCCTATGCAGAGTATAACCGCGCTTATCTCCCCTTGGCGGAGCGCAAGGCAGATGAATACATTGGGATTCTACACCCAAGCCGCCTGGAGGCGCCCGGTCAAAACGGTTGGACGATCGGCCCGGGCGCATGGCTTTATACAATTGAGGGCGCAAGCAAGCATTCCGGCCCGGGCACAGGCGCCTTTACCTCCATGCTCCTCTGGGACGCTTATGCGTTCACGATGGACCGCCGTGTGTTGGAGCAGGTCTATCCCATTTTATATGGCATGGCAAGCTTTCTTTCCAAAACACTAGAAGAGCAAAACGGCCATCTGCTTGTGGCTGCCTCCGCCTCGCCGGAGCAGCGAAAAAATAACGATTATTATCGAACCGTTGGCTGCGCCTTCGATCAACAAATGGTTTGGGAAAACCATAAAAACACCATTGCGGCAGCATGCGAGCTGGGGCTAACCCCCCCTTTGATTCAAACCCTCCGCGAGCAGCTTCCAAGGCTTGACCCCGTCCAAATCGGTTCCTCCGGCCAGGTGAAAGAATTCCGTGAAGAACGAAAATACGGCGAGATTGGTGAATCACATCACCGCCACATCTCGCATTTGGTCGGCCTATATCCCGGCTCTTGCATCACAAGAGAAACGCCGGAGTGGATGGCGGCTGCAAAGGTCACGCTCAACCGCCGCGGCGATAAATCCACCGGATGGGCGATGGCACACCGCATTAACCTCTGGGCCCGTACAGGGGAGGGCAACCGTGCACATAAACTATACGGCGATCTATTGCGCTTCGGCACGCTGCCGAATCTGTGGGATACACATCCCCCTTCCAAATCGACGGCAACTTCGGCGGCACGGCAGGTGTGGCCGAAATGCTCCTGCAAAGCCATGCAGGCGTCATTGATCTTCTGCCTGCTCTGCCAGAGGCATGGCCGGACGGCTCGTTTCAAGGGCTTGTGGCGAGGGGAAATTTTGTTGTGGATGCGCAATGGGCGCAGGGCAAGTTGATGCATGCCCAAGTGCTCTCCCGTGCGGGCGGCTTTTGCCAAATCCGTATTCCGGGGCAGAAGGCTTCCGAATTCAATCTACAGCAAGGCGATCGCCTTGTATATTCCGTAAAAAGCGGCTGGGCAATAGCCCCTCGCTCCACTGCTCAGGCTTGACACAAATCCCCTGACGCATTCAAATTGCATCCCAGCTTTTTAGTCACCCCAACTTGAAAGAGGGTATCTTTATGCCATTGGTTTATATCGTAGATGATGAAGTTAATATCCGCCAGCTTGCCGCCTTTGGGCTTCAGGATGCGGGCTTTGAAACACAGGAATTTGCTTCCGGCAGCGAAGTGCTATATGCCATGCAGCAACGAATGCCGGATGCGCTAGTGCTTGATTGGATGATGCCACCGCCGGACGGATTGAGCGTTTGCCATAGCATTCGGGAGAATCCGGCGCAGCGGCATCTGCCCATCCTGCTGCTTACCGCCCGCAGCGACGAGGGCGATCGCGTATTCGGCCTGGAATTCGGTGCGGACGACTATCTAACAAAACCCTTCAGCGTAAAAGAGCTTGCCGCGCGCGTCAAGGCGCTCCTACGGCGCGTGGAATACCTGCGCGGTCCGGAAGAAAGCATGACGCGGGGCGTTTTCACCATTGATCTTGCCCGCCATCAGCTCACCAAAAGTGGAACGCCAGTCGCCCTTTCCCTGCGGGAATTTGATCTGCTCTATGAGCTGATGAAAAAACCCGGCCGCGTGCTCACGCGTGAAATGCTGCTGGAGCGCGTTTGGAAAACAGAATTTTTCGGCGATACCCGCACAGTAGACGTCCACATCCGCTACCTGCGCCAAAAAAATTGAGGATGAACCGGATCATCCTCAATATATCCTAACCGTGCGCGGTGTGGGCTATTGTTTCGCAGAGGATAATCGCTGACCGCTTCTTGGAGGAACGCCATGAAAAAGCATCTGATCCGCCTATTTACCGTGTCTGCCGTGGTCAGCCTGATCGCGGCTTTTCTGCTTTCTATGCCCCTTGTTCAGCGGTATAACCTGCACCAAACGCAAACACAGCTGAAAAGCATCCTGCTGATCCTCAGCGCGCAGGGCGAATCGCTGCTGGAAAACCCCGATGACTTTTCAGATCGCTGCGCCGGTGCTCTCTCCGGCAGCGGACTGGACATCCGCATTACGATCCTCGGCCCGGATGGCCGTGTAGTTGCGGACAGCGGGCCGGATTCGACACTCGGCCAAATCCATTCAGACCGCCCCGAGGTGCAGAAGGCGCGTTCTGAGGGGTGGGGATTTCACACGCGCAAAAGCGAATCCACCTCCATTCTCTATTCCTATGCGGCTTATGCCTCCAACGGCATCGTTTACCGGGCGGCCATGCCGCTGGCGAGCGTTTGGCACTCTGCACTGCTGCTGGGTTTGTATGCCTGCATTGGCCTTGTGGCGGGGATTGTCATTGCATTCCTCCTCTCCCGCATCTGGGCGGCGCGTTCTGTCAAGCCTGTATCTGATTTAACCACCATTGCAAACCGGATCGCCGCAGGGGATCTTTCCCAGCGTGCACAGCCAAAAGGCGAGTTAAGCGAATTGAGCACTGCGCTCAACTCCGTTACACAGGAGCTAAGCGACACGAGCGACGAATTGCGTTTAAGCAACGAACGGCTGCGTGCCATTTTGCAGGGCCTGGATGAAGGCGTTGTTTCCATTGAAAATAATCAGCTCATTTTGCTGACCAGCCGGGCGGGAAATCTGCTCGGCCCCGCCCCGGAAGGTGCAACTTCCCTTTCCGAATGCGGCACAAATTACCGTTATCTCCAGCAGGCAATGGATGAAGCGATTGAAACAGGCCACGATCTCTCCAAAGAGATTACGTTCTCTGCCCCTGCCCCTTGCGTGCTCCAACTCTATGCCGCCAAGCTTAGTTATGCGCCGAAAAGCGCGCTCGCTGTGGTGCGGGATGTGACCAAGCTCCATCAGTTGGAAGAGATGCGCCGGGAATTCGTCGCCAATGTCACGCACGAGCTGAAGACGCCGTTAACCTCCATCCGTGGTTATGTAGAGCTTCTTCAGGATGAAAAGAGGGATGCGCAGACGCGGGCGAAATTCTATGAAATTATCGGCATTGAGGCGGATCGCTTGCAGCGTCTAATCGATGATCTTTTAGAGCTTTCCCGAATCGAAAACAATTTGCAAAAAGCGCCGGAAACCCAATGTACAGATGTATCAGAGATCGCACAGGAGGCGCTCGAGCACCTTTCCCCATGGCGCAGGAGCGGCAAATCGCCTTTTTCCTCTGAGCTCACGCCAGAGCTCACCATTCGAGCAGACCCAGATCGGATCGTTCAGCTCTTTACAAACCTCATCCAAAATGCCGTCAAATATAATCGCCCGGGCGGAAGCGTTACCGTCTCCACGCAGGCTGCGCGCGGCATGGCGGTCATTAAGGTGGAGGATACAGGCCTCGGCATCCCACAGGAAAGCCTGCCGCGTATCTTCGAGCGGTTCTATCGCGTGGATAAGGGCCGTTCCAGGGAATTGGGCGGCACCGGACTCGGCCTCTCGATTGTCAAGCATATCGTGCAGCTCTACGGCGGCGACATCAGCGTGGATAGCGTGGTGGAGAAGGGCACGGTGTTCCAGGTACGGTTTCCGTTGGCGCATGAACTGTAATTGGCTCCATAAAAGAACCCGGCAGGCGCAGAATGCAACGATGCATCCGGCCTGCCGGGTTTTCTGTAACACAAAGCTTTTTATAAGATAGCGATTCAATGCATCGTCAGCATGACGACCAACGCGGCATAAACCGTGAGTAAGCCAATCGATATATTCTTCCAGATGCGCCACTTGCCGCCCTGTTTAATTTCATAAATCGCTTCAAATCCGCACGCTAATCCGCCAATGAGAAGTGCGGATAGAATCAGAATATTTTGGGCTACTGACCGAAAACTCATACGCGCCTCCAAAAATTATTTAATTTTCCAATTATGTTCTTCTGTCAATTGATCGTATGCCCGGTAAAAGCCTGTTATCATCAAGACCAAAAAAGGATTCACAATAATCCCTTCCTTCATTATAGATAATCCATTTTATTTGTCAATATTTGTTGATTATTTTTAGATCTGTCATTAAGGTTATTGCCTATACCGATACAAAAATTCATCCAAAATCTTATAACGTGCTGGTAGGATGGCGTAAAAATATCGTTCCGTTCATTGGGCGCTTGCGCTTTTCCCCAATTTGTTATAATATTAAATTCGTTAAACCAACAAAAACACAAGCGCTTGAAAGGGGATTCCTTATGTTGTATCAGCGGGCAACCGAATCGGAGCTAGAATCCCTCTGGAATCGAAACATTGCAGAGAACGGGAACGATAAACGCTGGATTGATTGGAAAAAAGAGTTTATCGAAAATAACCGGTCAGGAAAAGCGGCAACTTTTCTAATCCTGCATAATGATGTTGCAATCGGGGAGGGCACATTACTATTATCACCTGCGTGCAGTGCAATTGCAGGCAGAAAAGTATTATGTGATGGCTGACAATGTCCCCCGGCCGGATTCACGGCCGCAGGTTAGAATTCCAGTACTCTAAGAGCGGTATCCCAAAGGGTGACTCCCCGACAGCTGACGCCATCGGTTCCCAGTCTCCCGCCTATCCTGTACATAGAATACCGAAACCCAATATCAGGCTACAGTAAAGCTC
>VOFD01002789.1_pt1 | contig 101293 bp, 103 predicted proteins | sample 5384101 | NCBI WGS metagenome assembly VOFD01 (sample SAMN12384723, study PRJNA508395) | human gut metagenome | isolation source: healthy gut C | host: Homo sapiens
AGGCGGATGCCTTTGGGGCGTACAGCATTTTTTTGACACAGTGCCTGGTGTACAGATGACTGAAGCCGGCAGAGCCAACGGAACAACGAGTTCTCTGGATGGCCCATACGATTTCCTGTAGACCAATCATTTGGCATCCCTACTTTTGCCCGTAATGCGGATGAAGAATATTTCTTCTTGGGTGGCATTGACTCCTGGCGTATGATAGTCAACAGTGATTACGGTATGCCGCTGATACCCGAGAAAAAATATCCTCGTAGTGAAACGGTGGATTTCCAGCGTGGTGAAGTGGAATGGGAGGGAGGTAACCTTTATTTTCCGAAGTGGGATTATCACATGGATATAGAATATCTCGATAATTAAAGAGGTACTTTTCCCTGAAAACAGACCATCTATTTTAAACGGATAGATGGTTTGTTTGATTTTAACGCCTATCTGCCTTATTTTCACGTCAGTAAACGTGCATAAATGTAAAATTGTCAGGTTCTGTCGTTAACCGCTGTTAAGCCCCAAAAGTTCACTGTTAAAAGAGAACAAAAAAAAGAGTGACAAGCGGAATAAGTGAACGATTTTTGTCGTTATTTTAACGTCGAAATGTTAAACAAAACTTGAATATTAACAATTAAAAGAATAGAAAATTAGTATGAAACAGACAACAAAAAACATTCTCGGGGTTGCAGCTATCGTACTTCTCAGCTCAGGAGTAGCAGGTTTAACCACCTATAAGATGCTGCAAAAAATATGCCTGCTGATAGTACCAGTGCATTCAATGAAATGTTCCAGCAAAATCCGAACGTACGTTTGGCCTCTTATAATGCCGTTGATGCGCAACCAGTAGATTTGACGCAAGCAGCAGAAAATTCAGTTCACGCTGTGGTGCATATTCGTTCTACTCAGACTTCCAAAGTTCAGGAAGTAGAAGTTAGAGATCCGTTCTCTGATTTCTTCGGTGAATTTTTCGGTGGTCGGGGCGGTACGCAAAGACGTCAGGTACAGACCCCTGAACGTACAGGCTTTGGTTCCGGCGTTATCATCTCTAAAGATGGATATATCGTAACGAACAATCACGTAATTGCAGGTGCAGATGAAATCAGTGTGACGTTGAATGACAATCGTCAGTTTAAAGGACGTATTATTGGTACGGATGAAGAGACAGACTTGGCTCTAATCAAGATAGAAGGTGATGATTTTCCAACTATTCCGGTAGGTGATTCTGATGCACTGAAAGTTGGTGAATGGGTGCTTGCAGTAGGTAACCCGTTTAATCTGACTTCTACGGTGACTGCGGGTATTGTCAGTGCTAAAGCACGCTCTTTAGGCATGAGTCAGCAAACTGGTAAACAGAGTATCGAGTCGTATATTCAGACTGATGCTGCAATTAATCAAGGTAATAGTGGTGGTGCATTGGTAAATGCTCAAGGTGAATTGATTGGTATCAACGCTGCTCTTTTTCTCTCCGACTGGATCAAATACAGGTTATGGTTTTGCCATTCCTACCAGTATTATGAAGAAAGTAGTTGCTGATTTGAAGCAGTTCGGTACGGTACAACGTGTGAAATTGGGTGTGAGTGTAACAGCACTTACTGAAGAGCCGGGCGACACACAGGTTGCTGATAAAGCTGGTAAGAAGTTGAGTGATATAAAGAAAGAAGCTAGAGAAAATATGGTGTTATTGATGGTCTTTGGGTACGTGAAATCGTAGAAGGAAGTTCTGCTTCAGGTTCTGATATTAAAGTTGACGATGTAATCATTGGCATGGATGGTAAGGCTATTCATAAATTTGCTGACTTGCAGGAAATCTTGGCAAAACATCGTCCGGGAGATAAGGTACAAGTGAAGGTGATGCGTGATAAGAAAGAAAAGAATATAGAAGTTACGTTGAAGAATGAACAAGGTACTACGAAGATTGTGAAGAATGCCGATATGGATATTCTTGGTGCCGCATTCCGCCCTGTACCCGATGAATTGAAAAACAATTGAATCTGGGTTATGGTCTTGAAGTAACAGGGGTTAGCAATGGTAAGATGGCAGAAGGTGGCGTCCGTAAAGGTTTCATTATCCTAAAAGTGAATAATATACCGATGAAGACTGTGGAAGACTTGGAGAAAGTGATGAAAGAAGCTGCTAAGACTCAGGAACAGGTTTTGTTTATTACAGGTATGTTCCCCTCTGGAAAACGTGGCAGCTATGCAGTAAGTGTCGCTCAGGATTAATGGCTGGCATCGCGAAATTGTAGATTGTACATGTGAATAGGTAAGAAGATTGTAATATTAGCTAACAAAGAAGAAAAAGGATGTCGACAACTAACTTGTCGGCATTCTTTTTGTTTATATTGTATAGTGAATAAGATAAAAAAGTTAGGGCAAGTTTGCTTGTAACAAAATAATTTGTCGTAACTTTGCAACCCAAATCTGTTTTAGAAGAATGAGACAACTTAAGATTACAAAAAGTATCACTAACAGAGAGAGCGCTTCTCTTGACAAGTATTTGCAGGAAATCGGTCGCGAAGACCTCATAACTGTCGAGGAGGAGGTAGAGCTCGCTCAACGCATCCGCAAGGGTGACCGTATCGCACTGGAGAAGTTGACACGTGCCAATTTGCGTTTTGTCGTTTCGGTAGGCAAGCAGTACCAGAACCAAGGATTGAGTCTGCCGGACTTGATCAACGAAGGCAACCTAGGGCTGATCAAGGCCGCCGAAAAGTTCGATGAAACACGTGGTTTCAAATTCATCAGTTATGCAGTATGGTGGATACGTCAGTCCATTTTGCAGGCTTTGGCAGAGCAGTCGCGTATCGTGCGTCTTCCGTTGAATCAGGTAGGCTCGCTGAATAAAATCAGCAAAGCATTCTCCAAGTTCGAACAGGAAAATGAACGTCGCCCGTCTCCCGAGGAGTTGGCAGATGAACTGGAAATCCCTGTTGATAAAATCTCCGATACGCTGAAGGTATCCGGACGCCACATTTCGGTGGACGCACCTTTTGTAGAAGGAGAAGACAACAGCTTGCTGGATGTGTTGGTGAACGACGACTCTCCTATGGCGGATCGCTCTTTGGTGAACGAGTCTCTTGCGAGGGAAATTGATAGAGCACTTTCTACGTTAACCGATAGGGAAAAAGAAATCATACAGATGTTTTTCGGTATCGGACAACAAGAAATGACATTAGAAGAAATCGGCGACAAACTCGGTTTAACCCGTGAACGTGTACGCCAGATTAAGGAAAAAGCAATTAGAAGATTAAGACAAAGTAATCGTAGTAAATTGCTCAAGTCTTATTTAGGATAAGTAAGAAATATCAATTTCCGACAAATAGAAGGAATTAAAAACCGGTAGGTCATGATCTGATCACCGGTTTTTTTTGTTATCATTATTATAAAAGTGAAGATAAGCTGTATCTCAGCATAAAAAATGAATGAATTCTTTTTATTTTGCTCTCGGTTTGCATTATCTTTGTCGCCAACAATATATAATAAAAAACAGATTATGAAATACGTTCGTATACTTTTTGCTGTAGCTTTAGTTTTTATGGTATGTTCAGCATTCTCATTCAAGAAGGGTAAAGGAGAAAAAAGCTGTGTATGCATTTGGTGTTGCTGCCTCTTTCAACGACACAGTAGTGTATTTTACTGATATTCAGGTGTTGGACAGTGTGAAGCTGGATAAAGGTGGCTTCTTGCCTAAGCGTGATCTTTATACGTATCAGTTGAAGAATTATTTGGAATATGATTTGAAATCTCTTGATTATACGTGTATGATCTACTTTTCTGAAAACAAGAAGAAGTTAGAAAAGGAGGCTGCAAAAGTGAAGAGCAAGTATAAGAAGAATAAAACGATAGTATTGATGCCTATTGCTCCTGAAGCTTTCCGATTCAAGAAGCCGGAAGAGTAATTTGCTTTATTTCCTTAAGAACTTAAGGAATTTACTTAAATAATAGACCGTAGTCATGAAAACGAAACTTTACTTCTTTTTGTGGGTTTGTCTTTCTACATTGCTGATTGCATGTGTTGACGATGATATAGAACCGGATGTTGTTCCTGTAACAGGTGTGTCATTGAATAAGACTGCCCTTGCGTTAGATGAAGGGGAAAGTGAGAGTTTGATAGCTACTGTTATTCCGGATAATGCTACAAACAAAAAGGTTACCTGGAAATCTAGCGATACTAGTGTGGCTACGGTGAATGCAAGTGGAAAAGTGACAGCCCAGGCAACTGGAACTGTAGTTGTAGTGGTGATTACGGAAGATGGTGCGGAGGTTGCAACATGTACTGTTACTTGTGGTGATGGGGCTGTGGAACCTGAGATACCTGTAACCGATGTTGCATTGAATAAAAGCACTCTTTCACTAATAGAAGGGCAAAGTGAAAGCTTGCAAGTCATCATTACGCCGGACGATGCTACAAACAAAAAAAGTCGCTTGGGTTTCGAATGACGAAAGTGTAGCGATGGTTGATGTAAATGGTAAGGTTACGGCTTTAAAGGCCGGAAGTACTACCATTGTAGCTGTAACAGAGGATGGTGCGATGACTGCTTCCTGTAAAGTGACTGTTGAGCCGGCTGCGCTTCTCAAAGGAACTCGTACGATTCTTGCATATATTGCGGCGGATAATACCCTTGCTTCATTTGCTTCTTTGGATTTAGCGGAGATGAAAGCGGGTATGGCGAAAGTTCAAGATTCTAATGTGCATTTTCTGGTTTATATAGATGATGGTAAATCTCCTCGTCTACTTGAGCTGAAGAATGAAAAGGGGGCAGTAGTGGAAACGGTAGTGGAAACTTATGGAAGTCGTAACTCTGTAGGTGTATCTGAAACGCAGGAAGTTTTTGCAAAAGTCTTTTCGAATTCCAAATATCAGGCTGACAGTTATGGATTGGTTTATTGGTCACATGGTGATGGGTGGCTACCTTATCCGTTGCGTGCTGGTACTCGTTGGGTAGGCCAGGATAAAGGTAATGGTGATAACAGAATGAATATCTCTGAATTTGTTGAGATATTAAAGTCTGCTCCTCATTTTGATTTTATATTGTTCGATGCTTGTTTCATGCAAGCAGTGGAGGTTGCCTATGAGTTGCGTGATTATACGGATTATTGTATAGGTTCTCCGACTGAAATTCCAGGTCCTGGTGCTTCGTATGATGCAGTTGTTCCCGCTATGTTTTCTGCTGAGAATGCGGCAGTGAATATTGCTAAGGCTTATTATGAACCTTATGCGGCTAAATATGATGAAGGTAAAGGCTTGTCAAATAGTAATTGGACAGCGGGTGCCTCTGTGTGTGCGCTGAGAACTGATAAATTGGTTGATCTGGCAAGAATAACGAAACAGGTTTTGCCTGGATCAGTTGATAATGCGCAATTGCGCAGTTTGATTTTTGATTATGATAAACGTCGTGGTTCTGATGGATTTCAGGATGGTCATGTAGGTTATTATGATATGGCAAATATGATGAAAAAAATCACTGTTAATGGTGGTTATCTAACGTGGAGGCAGGCTTTTGATGCCGCTGTAGTATATTGGGCGACTACTTCTATGAACTTTTCTGGTGTTATCCAGAAAATGTTTTCTATGGAAGGCACTAATGGAGTGTCCTGCTATATTCCTTCAGTATCTAATACTGTTACTGATAAAGCATATCGCTCTATTGAGTGGTATACATCCGCCGGCTTTGCCGCATTAGGCTGGTAATATTTTCTTTTTAATATATAAGTGTGGTGTTTGAGCCTGTAAATTAGCCTCAAACCAGATGTCTGTGTCTCTTCTTATGCACCTAAATTAAGGGTATATGAACTTTCTCTCTTTGAATATGTAGTATGTTTCTAATGGACTTAATGTGCGCTATTTTGTTGTTGTATTGTGATTTAACATTATTTTCTATTGGAAATTATTTTGTTTTAGAAAATATTCTTTTCTTTGCACTATCAAAACTAAAATAAAGAAGTATGAAGTATATAATTATTGGAGGTGTTGCCGGGGAGCTACGGCGGCGGCACGTTTAAGAAGAGTTGATGAGAAATCTGATATTCTTTTATTTGAGAAAGGGAAATACATTTCGTATGCAAATTGCGGCTTGCCTTATTATATAGGTGGTGTCATCGCAGAGCGTGAGAAATTTGGTGCAAACGCCGACTTCTTTCGGCCAACGCTTTCGTGTAGATGTACGTGTGGAGAATGAAGTTATCGCTATTCATCCTAAAGATAAAACGATTACTGTTCGCACTGCAGACGGTCGCGAATATGAAGAAACCTATGATAAACTTTTGTTGTCTCCGGGTGCTACACCTGTTCGACCACCACTGGAAGGTATCGATTCTGAAGGAATTTTCACTCTCCGTAATGTTGAAGATACCGATCATATAAAGTCTTATCTTACGGAAAACTCCGTAAAGCGAGCGGTTGTAGTAGGTGCAGGCTTTATTGGACTGGAGATGGCAGAAAATTTGCATCATGCCGGAGTTGCTGTATCTGTTGTGGAAATGGGTAATCAAGTAATGGCGCCTATTGATTTTTCGATGGCTGCGCCTGTTCATCAACATTTGATACAGAAAGGTGTGTCGCTCTATCTGGAAGAAGGAGTAACTCATTTCCAGCGTACAGAACAAGGTATTACCGTCTTTTTTGAAAAGTGGAAAAACGATTCCGGCAGATATGGTATTGCTTTCTATCGGAGTGCGCCCTGCAACGGCTTTGGCTAAACAAGCCGGACTGAAGATAGGTGAAGCAGGTGGTATCTGGGTAAATGAATATCTGGAAACTTCTGCAAAAGATATTTATGCTGTAGGGGATGCTATTGAATATCCGCATCCATTGACCGGGAAACCGTGGTTGAATTATCTGGCTGGTCCGGCCAACCGTCAGGCGCGTATTGTGGCAGATAACATGGTTTTTGGAAATAAGGTTACATACGAAGGGGCTGTCGGTACTTCCATTGCCAAAGTATTTGATATGACGGTTGCTTCTACGGGACTTGCTGCTAAGCGTCTGAAACAATGGGAGATGGAATATCAAAGTTCTGTTACTCATTCGTCTTCTCATGCAGGGTACTATCCGGATGCATTACCCTTGACTTTAAAATTAACATTTCATCCTATTACGGGAAAATTATATGGCGCGCAGGGTATTGGTTATGAGGGTGTGGACAAACGTATTGACCAGATTGCCGGCTTGATCAAGCGTGGTGGAACGGTATATGACTTGATGGAAACGGAGCATACTTACGCTCCTCCGTTTTCTTCTGCAAAAGATCCTATTGCTATTGCCGGATATGTTGCTTCTAATATTATCAGTGGTGCAATGCCTGTCGTAACTTGGCGAGAACTGGTACAGCATAAGAATGAAGTAATGTTAATAGATACCCGTACGGCTGAAGAATTCTCTTTTGGAACTATTCCGGGAGCAATTAATATTCCGTTGGATGATTTAAGAGAGCGTATGCTCGAAGTTCCTACTGACAAGCCCATTGTATTGTTTTGTGCTGTAGGTTTGCGTGGATATCTGGCACAGCGTATCCTGATGGGAAATGGATATAAGAATGTGCGTAATCTTTCGGGAGGATACAAACTGTATTCTGCTGCGGTTGTTCCGGTACCGATACCTTCTATAGCGGCTGCTTCAGTTGATGCTCGCGTAACTTTTGGCTCTACTGAAACTTCGGGAACTGTTGTGCAATCCGATTCTATATTATCAGCTGGAGGTTCATCTAAAGAACCATTGAAAATCAATGCCTGTGGTTTACAATGTCCGGGACCTATCATGCAAGTGAAGAAGGCAATGGATACTCTTGAACCGGGAGAACAGGTGGAGATTGTGGCAACTGATGCCGGATTTGCACGTGATGCTTCTGCCTGGTGTGATACGACGGGTAATCGTTTGGTGGGGAGCCATGAGGATAAAGGACGCTATACGGTAGTTATAGAAAAAGGTAATTCGAATATGGTCTGCCCTTCTTCCACCGGAACTGTAGTAGCGGGTAGGGGAAAAAAACATTGATCCTTTTTAGTGATGATTTGGATAAAGCTTTAGCTACTTTTGTATTGGCAAACGGGGCTGCGGCAACCGGGCAAAAAAGTTACGGTATTCTTCACTTTCTGGGGATTAAATGTTTTGAAAAAATGCAGAAACCGAAAGTAAAGAAAGATATTTTCGGCAGGATGTTCGGTATGATGCTTCCTTCCAGTTCTTTGAAACTGAAATTGTCTCAGATGAATATGTTCGGTATGGGAAGTCGCATGATGCGCTTTTTTAATGAAGCGTAAAGGGGTAGATTCTTTGGAATCACTTCGTTCGCAGGCGCTTGCTCAAGGAGTGGAATTTATAGCCTGTCAGATGTCTATGGACATGATGGGAATCTGTCGTGAAGAGTTGTTGGATGAGGTAACTATCGGTGGTGTTGCAACTTACATGGAGCGCGCAGATAAAGCCAATGTCAACCTTTTTTCATATAGTTATTTGTTATTTAACAAATAAAGAAAAAAAATATATGGAAGACTTATGTAAAATACGTGATGTTTACCGGGCGATAGCTGAGTTTGAAACCCAATTTATGCAGCAATACAATCTTTCGCTGAATGAAGGAATGTTGCTCTGTACACTTCTGAATACTCCCCGGCTTACTTCCGGGGAAATAGCAGAAGCCTTGGGATTAACTTGTTCTAATACTTCCAAGTTGATACGTTCTGTCGAAGAAAAGAAGTTAATAGCCCGTATTATTGGTAAAGTGGATAAGCGCCAAATGCATTTTTCATTGACTGCAGAAGGAAAAGAACAAATCACTGCGATCAAAAGTACTACTCATGAGATGCCTGAACTCTTACAACAAATAGTGGGTTTGCTGGAAAAATAGAAGATGGAGATAATTTTATCTCCATCTTCAAAAATATTAAAATTTTTCGTGGATTTTGCTTAAGATTGCTTTAATTTGCAGCTAATATATTAAGCATTATAGCAATTGAATATGCAAAAATTATTATCCTTGCCGCCTAATCTTGTGTCGGCATTCTATGAACTGGAAAATGTAGACCGTACGGAATGGTTTTGTACATCTGACCCTATAGGGATGAAACTGGGGTCGGGTGGTGGAACCACTTGGCTTCTGCGGGAATGGTATAGAAACCAACAAACAGAACACTCAACAGAGAAACGTATTCTGCTGCATGCCGGTGGACAAAGCCGCCGCCTCCCTGGATACGCTCCCTCCGGGAAAATATTAACTCCGATACCTGTATTTCGCTGGGCACGTGGACAGAAGTTGGGACAGAATTTATTGTCTTTGCAAGTTCCACTTTATGAGAAAATCATGGAACAGGCACCGGAAAAACTGCGTACTTTGATTGCGAGTGGAGATGTGTATATTCGTGCTGAGAAACCTTTGCAGGAAATACCGGATGCAGATGTGGTATGTTACGGACTTTGGGTAGATCCGGTATTAGCGACACATCATGGAGTGTTTGTTTCTGACCGGAAACAACCGGAAGCATTGGATTTTATGTTGCAGAAACCGTCATTGCAGGAACTGGAGAATCTTTCCAAGACTCATCTCTTCCTGATGGATATAGGAATCTGGTTACTGAGTGATCGGGCTGTAGAGTTATTGATGAAGCGTTCGCTGAAAGATGGCTCGGGTTCTGATTTAAAGTACTATGACTTGTATTCAGATTTCGGTTTATCCCTTGGTAATCATCCACGCATTACTGATGATGAGTTGAATAGGTTGTCTGTAGCTATATTGCCATTACCCGGTGGAGAATTCTACCACTACGGCACGAGTCGTGAACTACTTTCCTCAACTGTTACTTTACAAAATAGGGTGTACGATCAGCGTCAGATCATGCACCGGAAAGTAAAGCCCAATCCTGCAATATTTGTACAGAATGCAGAAGTAGGTATCTCTCTTTCTTCCAATAATGATAACCTTTGGATTGAAAATAGCTTTGTTGGTACATCATGGAAGATAGGTTCCCGGCAAATCATTACGGGAGTACCGGAAAATGACTGGACGTTAGAATTACCGGATGGAGTTTGTATAGATATTGTGCCTCTTGCAGAGAAGCATTGGGCAGTTCGTCCGTATGGTTTCGATGATGTATCTAAAGGAGATATCCGGGATGAAAAACTTTGTATCTGGGGATTTCCTTCCCTGATTGGTTAGCGGAGCGTGGATTGACTCCGGATGATGTAATCGGAAGAAAAGACGACTTACAGGCTGCCGGAATCTTCCCTGTGGTAGAAGGTGTTGAGCAGATGGGCGCAGTACTTCGCTGGATGACTTCGGAGCCGGAATTGACAGAAGGTAAGGAAATCTGGCTGAACAGTCAACGTCTTTCTGCCGATGAAATTTCAGCGAAAGCTGATTTACGTCAATTATATGCCCAACGCGAGAGTTTCCGGAAAGGTAATTGGGAGTTGCTGGCACGCAATTATGAGAAGAGTGTCTTCTATCAGTTGGATTTGGCTGATGTTGCCGAGGATTTCCATTGTTTGAAGATAGATAAACCGGATGTGTTGCCGGCTGATGCACCTCAGATGCAGCGTATTCATAATCGGATGCTTCGGGCTCAGATAGATAAACTGAACGGAAAAGACTTTCAGAATGATGAAAAAGAGGCTTTCGGATTACTGCGCGAAGGATTACTTTCTGATTTATATGAAAAGAAAAGCAGCCCATATCTGAATGTATACAGCGATCAGATTGTTTGGGGGCGCAGTCCCGTACGTATTGATGTTGCAGGTGGTTGGACGGATACTCCGCCATATTCTCTTTTTGCTGGTGGGAATGTAGTGAATCTGGCGATTGAACTGAATGGACAACCTCCTTTGCAGGTTTATGTGAAACCTTGCAAAGAATATCGCGTTGTGTTGCGTTCTATTGATATGGGAGCGATGGAAGTAGTGAATACTTTCGAGGAATTGCAGGATTACTGTAAGATAGGTTCTCCTTTCTCTATTCCGAAAGCAGCGTTGACATTGGCTGGTTTTGGTCCGGCGTTTTCAGAAGTGGTTTATCCTTCGTTGGAGAAACAGTTGCAGGCATTCGGCACAGGTATAGAGATTACTTTATTGTCTGCTATTCCTGCAGGCTCGGGCTTGGGAACCAGTTCTATATTAGCTTCTACGGTTTTAGGCTCTTTGAGCGATTTCTGTGGCTTGATGTGGGATAAGAATGAAATATGCCGTCGTACACTTGCTTTGGAACAGTTACTAACAACGGGCGGTGGTTGGCAAGATCAGTATGGCGGAGTGTTACAAGGCATCAAACTGTTGCAAACAGAAACCGGGTTTGTACAGAATCCGTTAATACACTGGTTGCCTGAACATCTCTTTACGCATCCTGAATATCGTGACTGCCACCTATTATATTATACGGGAATTACACGTACTGCTAAAGGTATCCTGGCAGAGATTGTGCGTTCCATGTTCCTAAACTCATCTGCGCATTTGGCTATATTGGAAAATATGAAAGCGCATGCATTGGATATGGCAGAAACCATTCAAAGGAACGACTTTGAAACCTATGGCGCATTTATTGGTAAAACGTGGATGCAGAACCAAGCTCTGGATTGCGGTACTAATCCTCCGGCGGTAGAAAAATTATCAATAAGATTAAGGACTACACACTGGGATATAAATTGCCGGGTGCAGGTGGGGGAGGTTATTTGTATATGGTGGCGAAAGATCCGCAGGCTGCATTGCGCATCCGTGAGATACTGACGCAGGATGTACCGAACCCTCGCGCACGATTTGTAGAAATGGCGTTGTCGGGAACAGGATTCCAGGTGTCAAGATCTTAATTAAGATCGTTATTCGTGATGGTAAGGACCGCCATTGAGTATATTCATGGCCCGGTATAACTGCTCTACAAAAATCAGCCGCACCATCTGATGCGAGAAAGTCATTTTAGAAAGGGACATTTTCTCATGTGCTGCCTGATATACTTTGGGTGAGAAACCATACGGTCCACCGATAACAAATACAAGCCGTTTATTTACGGTGTTCATCTTGCGCTTCATATAGTCCGCGAACTCTATGGAGCGCATTTTTTTCCCCCTTCGTCCAGCAATACAATCACGTCGCCCGGCTGGAATGCCTTGCATATCAATTCCCCTTCTTTTCTTTCTGAACTTCCATTGAAAGACTTTTCGTATTCTTCAATTCCGGGATAACTTCCATTTCGAAGGATAAGTAGCGTTTAGTACGCTGTACATAGTCGTTAATGGCAGTTATAAAGTGCTGTTCTACAGTTCTTCCTACGACGAGTAATGTTGTTTTCATGCTGCTTACATTCTGATTTGTGCACAAAATTAGCGCTTTTTTATTGTATTTTACAATAAATGCTTACCTTTTGCGTATCATTAATACTTGTGATTATGAAAAAAACGAGTAGTTTTATTGTTGACCTGCCTTTTCTTATGGGTGTCCTCGATCTTTGCTCAGGACGTACCTGTGGGGGTGGTTGTGGCCTTCAAGAAGGGAAACTCTCAGGAACTAAACAGGTATCTGGGTGATAAGGTGGATCTGATTATCCATAATCGCACGACCAATGCTGACAAGCAAACGGCAGAAGGAACTATGGCTAATTTTTTTGCCGAGAACAAAGTCAGTAGCTTCAATGTGAATCACGAAGGAAAGCGGGATGAATCAAGTTTCATCATCGGCACTTTGGGAACCGCAAATGGAAACTTTCGAGTGAATTGTTTCTTCAGAAAAGTACAGAACAAATATGTTATACATCAAATAAGAATAGATAAAACGAATGAATAAGGAAGAAGAACTGATTGACAGGCTGATAGATCTCGCCTTTGCAGAAGATATAGGTGACGGAGATCATACCACCCTTTCGTGTATTCCCGCTACGGCAATGGGTAAATCCAAACTTTTGATTAAAGAGCCGGGTATTCTGGCTGGTATCGAAGTTGCCAAAGAAGTGTTCCGTCGTTTCGACCCTACTATGAAGGTAGAAGTCTTCATCAATGATGGAGCTGAGGTGAAGCCGGGCGATATAGCAATGGTAGTGGAAGGCAAGGTGCAGTCTCTGTTGCAGACAGAACGCCTGATGCTGAACATTATGCAACGCATGAGTGGCATTGCTACCATGACGCATAAATATGCCGAGAAACTGAAAGGTACGAATACGCGTGTGCTCGATACCCGTAAGACTACTCCTGGTATGCGTATCCTTGAGAAGATGGCTGTAAAGATTGGCGGTGGTGTAGATCATCGTATCGGACTGTTCGACATGATTTTGCTGAAAGACAATCATGTGGATTTTGCCGGAGGCATCGACAAGGCTATCAATCGTGCTAAAGAATATTGCAAGGAAAAAGGTAAAGACCTCAAGATAGAGATTGAAGTACGTAACTTTGATGAATTGCAACAAGTGCTTGATCTTGGTGGCATAGACCGCATCATGTTTGATAACTTCACGCCTGAAATGACAAAGAAGGCTGTGGATATGGTAGGCGGTCGTTATGAAACCGAGTCTTCGGGTGGTATCACTTTCGATACGCTGCGCGATTATGCCGAATGTGGCGTAAACTTTATCTCTGTAGGTGCTCTGACCCATTCTGTAAAAGGATTAGATATGAGTTTTAAAGCATGTTGACAAAGGCGAAAGGCTGTATTTAGAAAATAGCAAGAAGCCTCTCATAAGTTTGCCATCATATTGCAATCTTAATGAGAGGCTTTTTTTTCATAGATACTTGGAAAGTATGGAAAAGATAGATTGGAATAGGGTAAAAGCTACTATCAGAAATTGGAAGCCTGGCGAGTATATACGGCAAACTTCTATTGTTGTGATCGGTGTGCTGATAACCTTCGTTGGCAGTGAACTGGTCACCAGATGTTCGGAACAAGCGGATATTAAATCTACTATGTTGCTGATTAAGGATGAACTGAAAAGTAATCGGAAGAACTTTGAAGGTATTGTGTCTGAATTCAGCACAGATGAGCGCCTTTCTGCTTTGTTGGTGGAACATGATATGAATGTTCGGCTGATACCGGAAGATTCGCTGAAGCAATTTCGTTATTCTATAGGGCAGATTCGTAGTTTCTATTATACCCGGAATGCGCTGGACATACTTAAGAACTCTATGCTGATGCAGAAAATATCCGATAAAGAGTTTTTGCTTTCATTGATTGATGTTTATGAAGCATTAGAAGGATTTAAACTATCAATGAATGGGTATTATGATATGAAGGAAGATGCGGCTATTCCCTTTTATTTGACTTTGACTGATGAACAGACAAATACGGTTAATGAGGGAAAATGGGAAGCATGGGAAATATATCTTTCAGATAGGAAGTTGCGAAACTTTTTGAAAATTCCACAGGGATATTTTATTCCTGGCTATCAAGAACGTATAGAGCAAAAGATTGATAAGATGATTCAAACCATTGAACAGAAATATGGTTCAAGATAAATACTTATGGGAAATATAGATAAGATAAAGTCTACGATTAAAGGCTGGAGATTGGGAGACTATTTCCGTCAGTTCAGTATTGTGGCGGCAGGTATTATCGTTACCTTTTGGGGAAGCGATAAGGTTACGGAGCATAGTCGTCAAAAAGAGGTGCGGGCCGCGATGCAACTGGTGGCGGAAGAATTGGAGTATAACAGAAAGGAACTGCGTAATATAAAGCACTTGTTGGATATAGACAGGAACATGAGTTCTTTGCTAATAGAGCATAAAATGGATATATCGGGAATACCGGCGGATACTTTAAGTAAGTATGACAAGCTTTTCAATAATATGAGTCAACTCTCTTATAAAACCGATGCATTGGATGTCTTGAAAGGTTCTTCGTTGATGCAGTATATTTCTGACAAGCGTTTGTTGCAGGATGTATTGCAAACCTATTTTGAGTTGGGAAGGCGGAAGAAAGATGTCAGTGATTACTATGCAGCAAAAACGGATGTAATTATGAAACTTGCCATGTCCAGGAATTTTAAGTTTGCTTTGAAAACTAACAATAACTTGCTGGATCAAATCTCATTTCTTATAAGTAATGATCAATTTGTCAATTTTGTCATAATGGTACCCGGTTTCTTATACTGGGAAGAATTTGATGAACTGGATGAAATGCTTGACAAGCAGATACAGACTTTGAAAGCAAAGTATAAATAATCTCCATTCTTTAACTTCTTTTTAGATATAACATTGCAGCATTCTACGGAAAGCTGCGTCTAACTAACAAACGACGCGAAGAGGCGTCCGTAAAAAATAGCACTGACATTGGAAAATGAAATAGAACTGATAGAGGGCTGCCGGGCAGGAAAGGATTCCGCACGTAAGGAATTGTATACCCTTTATTCCAAGCAGATGCTTGCGGTATGCTACCGCTATACGGGCGATGAAGATGCCGCGCATGACGTACTGCACGATGGGTTCATCAAAATCTTTACCCATTTCACTTTCCGGGGCGAATGTGCATTGGCAACGTGGGTGACAAGAGTAATGGTGACACAGGCAATAGATTATTTGCGAAAGCAGAAACGCATCACCCAACTGGTGGTGAACGAAGAACAATTGCCTGACATACCCGACGAAGCAAGTATAGCCGATAGCGGTAGCCGCCTCTCCGAACAGCAGTTGATGGCATTTGTGGCAGAATTACCCGATGGATGCCGAACCGTTTTCAACTTGTATGTGTTTGAAGAGAAATCACACAAGGAGATAGCGGAAATGCTTGGGATTAAGGTACATTCATCCACCTCGCAACTGCATCGCGCCAAGAATTTGTTAGCAAAAAGAATTAAAGAATATACAGAGTATGAAAGGAAATGATGAAATAACCGGTTTGTTCCGCAGTCGCCTCTCTGGGGCAGAGATGACGGTGCGGGATGGCTTTTGGGAGGAGCTGAAAGGCGACCTGTCAAGAGTTGAAACCGATGCAACCAATACTTCTGCAGCTACTAAACGTTCTGTCCTCACTCCACGCTTCTACCGGGTGGCTGCGGCGGCTTCTGTAGTATTAGTGCTTGGAGCTGCTTCCGCTGCATTCTGGTACTTCTCTCCGAAAGATGAGATTCAGGAAGCATTCACCAAGGTGGCTACACTGACACCGGAAGGTAACTTGAATGGAGATGTGGTGCAGGAAAAGTTCCCTCTATTCATGAGACTAAACCTACAGCGCAAAATCCTGGTCATAAGAATCCTGTACCAGTATCATCCGGAGGCATACTTGCTGCGAATGGTGATGATGAAGAGACTGTATCAGTCACTGTCTCCATTACAATTTCCCAACGCGTATATGGCAATCACCACCAAGGTAACGGAATGTATGGTCAAACAGCTTCATCAAGGAATGAAAATAATCATCGTGTCACGGCTACTGATCCCGCTGTCACAAATTCAGAGCTTGGCTCAGATTCCGATAAGGCGCTCCCCATTACCAATGCGGGTGGTTGTGCTAAAAAATGGGCTTTCAAAGCAGGTATAGGTACAGCGTTGCCAAAGGGGGACTTCGGGATACCGTTCACCGCAGGGTTTTCTGCTGAGCGTCATTTGAACAAACATTTTTCTCTGGAGGCAGGTTTGCAATACAACCGTCTTGACGGAGACCATGCGATACACACACTGGCTGTTCCGGTAAAACTGAATGCGGTGCTGGCAAGCAATTCTAAAGTAGACTTTTACGCTACATTGGGTGGTGCTGCCGAGAAATGCATAGCCGGAGCTGAAGACAATGGTTTTGGAGCAGAGCCTATACAACTTTCCATTGCGGCAGGTCTGGGAGTCCGTTATAAGTTGAACGACCGGATTGCTCTGTTTGCAGAGCCTACGGTATCTCATCATTTTGATACGGATTCGCAAACAAAAACGCTGCGAACGGAACGTCCAACGAACCTTAATCTACTTTGCGGTGTTCGTATGACATATTAACCTTAATACAATGCAACAATGAAAGCAATTTCTAATATACGTGCCGTAATGGCCATTTTGATATTCTTCTTTTCTCTTTCTTTTGTATCATGTACGGAAGAAACGTTGGACTACAATAATCCTGACGTGGATTTATTCGTCAAGCAACTAAAAGCTGGAAAATACTCTGTCGAAAGTCCGGAAGGTCTGAACACTATTCCCCGGTTTACTGTTGATGACATAGGGGACTTGTTGAAGTATGCCGAAGATTTGACGGTAATTCCTTCTTTCCCATTGGCTCCGGTTTCTTATTCCGCAGGTGGCAAGCTTCGTTTAGGTGAGTGTATTTTGTGGACAGTAGAAACAATCCGTCTGGGGCAGAATGCCTCGATGGGGTGTAAAATGGTACATGTGGATGCAGAGAATTATGAAGGTATTTACTTCTTATCGGATGATGAAGTTCTGGATGCTTCCGCCCGTTATCGCCGCTGGTGGGAAAACCGCAAATACCCCCGTACGATGTGGACCATAGACCCTTGTTATGATGAACCGCTTTGTGGAAGCGGATATATGTGGTGGTAAGAAAATAAATAAATGAGAAAATATTGCACTATAATCGGACTGCTTTTAGTAGTAGTCCTTTCCGTTTGCGCTCAGAACTGGACACCTCAGGACTCTCTGCGATTGCGCCGTCTGCTGGATGGAGAAGGAGAGATTAAGCTGAATCCGGAAGTTCTGAAAGAGATGGGAGTACAGGAACCTCTGGGTAAACAGCAGATATCAATGGAGAAACGATGGCTGGATTTCAACACAACACTTCCCGAAATACCAAATACACCGAAGAAGAAAGTTGTTCTTACCTTGCGCCCGTATACTGCAACTACGAAGTACAATTGGGACCCGGTGTATCAGAAGAAAATTAAAATAGATAAGGACACGTGGCGAGGGGATCCTTTCTATGAACTTAAAATACTTCGCATTTATTCCGATTGGGCAAAGACGCCTTTCGAAAAGGGTGTCCGTAAAAGTATGGATGAAATAGAGGCAACCGGAATGCGCTACCGAATGACAGAACGGGCTAATAATATGGCTGTAGGTAGCTGGCAGGGTGCTAGTGGCGGTTTAGGATTTTCCGGTGATTTTATGGCACCTTTTACCAAAGAATTCTGGAACGTCAAGGGGCGTAAGCGCCGTGCCCGTACGCTGGAAGTGTTACGTGCATATGGAGACTCGATAACGGTACGGGGTAAAGAACCTGTCAAGACGATTAAGAATTAAGGATTTGTATAATTTGAACATCCGGTGATATGTATGTTGTAAATTCGTATTTCCGGGTGTGTTTTTTATTACAATTCGCCTTTTCTTCCGAACCTTTCATCCTTTTTTCTTGTTTCTTCCTAATAATCCCTAAACGGAAAAACTATGAACAGAATTACTTCCCTTTTCGGAATTCGATATCCAATAATCCAAGGTGGTATGGTTTGGTGCAGTGGCTGGCGCTTGGCGTCGGCAGTAAGTAATGCGGGTGGACTGGGCTTGCTTGGGGCAGGTTCCATGCATCCTGAAACGTTACGTGCGCATATCCGTAAATGCCATGCTGCTACACATAATCCTTTTGGAGTCAATATTCCATTGATGTATCCGCAGATTGAAGAAATCATGCAGATAGTGGTAGAGGAAGGAGTCAATATAGTTTTCACTTCCGCCGGAAGCCCTGCCAAATGGACGGGATGGCTGAAAGAGCGGGGAGTGACAGTGGTGCATGTGGTCAGTTCTTCCCGCTTTGCGATGAAAGCCGAAGAGGCGGGTGTGGATGCTGTTGTTGCTGAGGGCTTCGAGGCCGGTGGGCATAACGGAAGGGAAGAAACTACCACTTTGTGCCTGATGCCTGCCGTGCGTGCTGCTACTACCTTACCATTGATTGCTGCTGGAGGAATTGCTACGGGTGAGGCTATGCTTGCTGCACGGGTGTTGGGAGCAGAAGGAGTACAAATAGGTACGCGTTTTGCATTGACTCAGGAAAGTTCAGCTCATGAATATTTCAAGGAATATTGTTTGCGTTTGCAGGAGGGGGATACCCGGTTATTGTTGAAGAAGCTTGCTCCGGTACGTTTGGTGCGGAATAATTTCCGTGACGCTGTAGAGGCAGCCGAAGCCGTGGGGGCTACACAAGATGAACTTCGTATTCTTCTGGCTCATGGACGTGCCAAGAAAGGGATTTTCTATGGAGATCTGGAAGAAGGAGAACTGGAGATTGGTCAGGTTTCTGCATTACTTTATGGTAAACAGATAGAGACGGTTGCTGAGGTGATGCAGGAACTGACAGAAGGGTATAGAAGAGCGTGGGATGCGCTAAAGGAATAAGAATTTAGCTATATGAGACGATGAAATTCGTCCCATGAGATGAAAAAAATTGTATCATGAGGCAAAAATAAATGTCTCGTGGGTCAAAAAGATTCATCTCATAGGACGAATTTTTTTGAATAGGGGGAATGAAATGGAGTCATTTCACTTTCTTACCGTCCAAAATAAAAAATGGGGCTGTACGTCAATCTGTACAGTCCCATTTTTATGTTTTCCGGTTGTATCCCTATGATTTAGGTGTGCCGGAATTATTTGTTGTACTAGTTGGATTTACGGTAGGATTTGCAGTTGGTGTTGCCGTAGCTGTGCTTGTTGTGCCTGCTGCTGTTGCAGTGGCTGTTGCTGCGTTTGCTGCAACTTTTGGTTGTTCTTCCCAATGGAAGGGTTCGAAGTTAGTATTCGGATCAACCCAAGTCGGTTTCTTGCAAGCGTAAATGATGAACGGAGCTGCCACAACAACGATGGCACCGATAATCAGTACGGCAAACCATACGGTGTTGCTGCCCGTCGAAATCTGGCTGGGCGGGATAAAGCTCAGGATGAATGCCAACAGAGAACCACAGAAACCGAGTCCGCCGATGAACCACATCAATCCATTACCACCCTTACCGATACGGAACGGACGGTTCAACTTCTTCATCTTGTAACGCAATACGATAGCTCCTGTAAACATCAACATATACATGATAAGGTAAAGAACTACTGTCAACTGTGACAGGATCTGATAGAAGCTCTGTACGGAAGGCATTACTACGAACAAGAGGCTCAATACTGTTACAGCACCACCTTGTACGAACAGGATGTTCTTCTGTACACCCAGTTTGTTTGTCTTTTGGAAGAACGGGGGCATGTAACCTGCCTTACCTACGGCAAAAATACCTTTGGACGGACCGGCAACCCAAGTCAATACACCTGCCAACACACCGAATGCAAGAGCAATAGCGATGATCGGTGATAACCAGGAAGCATGGATGTACTTGAAGTAATTGTCGAAACCAACCAGCAAGCTTTGTGTCAGACTGATGTCTTTGGCCGGAATGATAACACCCAGTGCGAAAGTACCCAGTACGAAAATGATAACTGTGATAGCTGCACCGATAAATACTGCTTTCGGATAATTCTTGGAGGGGTTTTCTATATCCTTAACGTGGATACCGCCCATTTCCATACCGGCATAAAAGAGGAAGATACTTGCGGCGAGTACGACGTTGTCGAAGTTCGTCAGATCGGGGAAGAAGCTGCTGTGGAAGTCCAGATTGGAGTGTCCGCCTGTAGCCAGATAAATGATCCCTAGGATAATCAGTAAGGCTGCCGGGATAATGGTACCAACCATACCGCCGACTTTGGCTACCTTACCTACCCATCCCATACCTTTCAATGAGATGAAAGTGGCGAGCCAGTAGATGATGAGCACTACGGCGAGTGTGTAGTACTTGTTGTTACTTGCCAACGACATATCGTGTGCGTCGTTCATTCCGATGAAGGCGATGGATACAGCACCGAATGTCAATACGGTAGGGTACCAGATAGTACTCTCAATCCATTGCACCCAGATGGCAAGGAAACCGAGCCGCTTACCGTAGGCTTCTCCTACCCAGCGGAACACACCACCTTGTTTGTCCTGGAACATCGCAGCCAATTCCGCAGCGACAAGTGACGTCGGTATAAGGAATACGATAGCTGCAAATAAATAGTAAAAGGCCGAACTCATTCCGTACACGGCCTCGGCAGGTAGTCCACGTAGGGATACTACTGCCGTTACATTCATGATTGCGAGGGTGAACACACCCAGCTTCACTGTTTGTTTAATATTTGCCATAAGTTAAGGTTTTAGGAGTTGTTTTCAGGGATAAAGTGAAAGTTGGTAAATTAACACTTAAACAAATGTCTTGTGCAAGACGTTTTAGGGCAATCGGGCAGAAATCAATAATATATTAAATCAGAATAAATAATAGGTATTATTATGAAAATGGCTCTTTCAGAATTTGCATTACGAGAGAAAGGGAATTTATGGTGTCTTACACATTGTGATTCTGTTACTTTCGTTATTTTTAGTGGTTAGTATTTCAGTAGATACATTCAAGGGTATTCCTTTCTATACTCAGACGGTATTTATGAAGGTTCAGTTTGCCGTGTGCATCCTTTTTTGCTGGACTTTATTTTGGAGTGGTTTTTAGCAAAGCATAAAGGACGTTATTTTGCTACTCACTTCGTTTTTCTTCTGGTAGCCATCCCTTACCAGAGTATTATTTCCTGGGCCGGATGGACGTTTTCCGAGGAAATCACTTATTTATTGCGTTTTATTCCTTTAGTGCGCGGTGGTTATGCGTTGGCCATTGTGGTAGGTTGGTTGACGTATAATAAGGCATCCGGTCTGTTTGTTACTTACCTGACGACTTTGCTTGCTACGGTTTATTTCTCCAGTCTGGCTTTCTATGTTATGGAGCATGGGGTGAATACATTAGTTACAGGCTATGGGGATGCTTTGTGGTGGGCGTTTATGGATGTAACGACGGTTGGTTCCAATATTATTGCTGTGACGGTGACGGGGCGTGTACTGTCAGTTCTGCTGGCAGCATTGGGGATGATGATGTTTCCGATATTTACGGTGTATGTGACGAGTCTGGTGCAAAAGAGGAATCAGGAGAAACAAGAGTATTATAAGGAGTTGCAGGGAGGGGATATAAAGTAATGTTGTGTGTGTGTACTTTTTCTTTCGCTTGTCCCGAAAGAAAAAGATACCAAAAAGAAAGGGACCCCGGCTACGTCTCCGGTGCTACTCCGACACTGTCATTCGCAGACGGGGCTCGAACTCGCTTCGCTCAGACAGATCGCCCCTTACCCGCTTACGCACCTGTGCCTATGCCGGAGGGCTGCGCGGTAGAGTGCTGCGCTATGGCGATGGTTATGTGCTGGAGGTATTAATTTATATTGATGCGGTAATGAGCTATATTCCCATTAGGACTGAACGTACTTCCCACTACGACTGAAGCCACTTCCCACTACGACTGAACTAGTGTTCCACTACGACTGATCTTAGTGGAACACCAAGTAGACTATCACACAAGAAGTTATATTCTTCAGTTCACTCCTATATAATGCATATCGGTATAGGAATGAATTAATTTAGCTGATAGCTTCTATAGTTTACAAGCCGTATATTGAGTATATATAAGTACAGGCGCCGCCTATCCTCTCCGGACTGACGACGCCTTTTATTTATGAAAAAGAGAGATTGTCTTATTCTACAATAGTCACACGGTCACCATTGAACACGCCCAAACCTAATTTGTTCATGATATACTTGATGGCGAGCTGTGATTTAACAGAATTTCCTGCTTCGTCCAAAGGAGGTGCAAATGCAGCTGCGCCGAATACACCGGGCAGTACAGACATAACTCCACCACCTACACCACTCTTGGCAGGTATACCGGCAGTGTACATCCAGTCACCTGAATGTTCGTAGAAACCTACGGTAGAAATCATGGAAGTAATCTTCGGAGCTAATGAAGCTTCAAACACTTCTTTCTTGGTGACAGGGTTTACACCACTGTTGGCGATGGTTCCGGCAGCAATCGCCAGTTGTCCGGCAGTGATACCTAATGAGCATTGACGAGTGTACAGGTCGAGTGCCATATCCGGATTATCGTAGATACGGTTGTAGTTCTTCAGTAACCATGCAATAGAGCGGTTGTTGAAGTTCGTAGCCGTTTCCGATTTATACAGCTCATCAATCAATTGTGGAGCTGAACCGCACAAATCAGTAATATTCTGAACGATAGCTTCCCATTTCTTATCTGAATTGCCCACAGGCTCAACCATGGAACATGCTGAGATGGCACCTGCATTTACCAATGGGGTAGAAGGGTGATCATTCTCCAGCAAAATGGCGATGATTGAGTTGAAAGGTAGTCCTGTAGCATCTGCACCAATCATATCCAGCACCTTCTGTGCTCCGTATTGACGGAGGATGAGGATGGCTGTATGTACTTTGGAAACAGATTCTATACCGAAACGGTAGTCAGTGTCACCTATATTAATGGTTTGTCCGTTCATCAGACAGATGCTGATGCCGAACAGATTCTTGTCGATGTTGGCAAGGTAGGGGATGTAATCGGCATTTTTTCCCCCGGTGTTACCCTTCACCTGTTCATAGGCTTCTTGGGCAACCTCTTTTAGTTGAGAGATTGAAATCTTTTTATCCATAAGTTTTCTTTTTAGAATTGACAAGGGGACGAGTTGGCTTGTCCCCTTGTTGATTGGTTCCCTTAATTATTTCGCTGCTTTGTGAGCTTTACAACCGTGATTGAACACTTTAGCTTCTACTGGCAAGTTCTTTTCCTGAGCCATGCGGGTAGGAGTAGGATAATCCAATTTTTCCAGTTCAGTGATGGCATTCTTGATGTCGCCCAGCAACATGTCTGCCATGTCGCGGCTGAAGCCCTGGCGTACTACCACACGCATTACGACGTAGTTGTCCAGTTTAGAAGGTAGGGTATAAGCCGGTACCATCCAACCATGTTGCGACAGTTTATCCTGAAGATCGTACAACGTCCATTTAGCATTCTTGGCGTATTCCGGTTTCATGTACCAGATGAACAACGGGTTCACCACTTCTTCTGAATAGTTGACGAACGGTTCCATCTTAGCGATTTCATCATGGATATACTTCGCGATGGTCAGTGAGTTATACTGTACCTCTTTGTATCCCTGGAATCCTAAGCGAATGAATTGGTAGTACTGACCCAGGATTTGAGCAGCAGGACGGGAGAAGTTCAATCCCACCTGAGTAATGTTTGCACCCAAATAGTTTACGCTGAATGACATTTCTTCGGGCAGATATTCTTTACCTTTCCAGCAAACCCAACCCAGACCTGGATAAACGAGACCGAATTTATGTCCGCTGACACTGATAGAAAGAACCCACTTCAAACGGAAGTCCCACTTGACATCCGGATTGAGGAACGGCAGGATGAAACCACCACTGGCAGCGTCTACGTGGATAGGAATATCGTAACCGGTTTTGGCGTTGTAAGCATCGAGGGCTTTGTCCAGTGCTTCTACGTCATCGTTCAGTCCGGTCCATGTTACACCCTGAATAGGTACGATACAAATGGTGTTTTCATCACACATCTTTAAGGCTTCTTCCGGATCAAGAGTAGTCTTGTCAAGGGTCAAAGGTACTTCACGCATTTCAATCTGCCACAACTGTGCGAACTTTTCCCATACTACCTGGAAACCTGTTGAGATAACGAAATTAGGTTTATCGAAAGGTTTGCCTTGAGCCTGGCGTTTTTTACGCCAACGCAGCCAAGCTGCCACACCGCCCAACATACATGCTTCACTTGAACCAATGGCCAGCGCACCTGTTTTCCAAGTATCCTTTTCCGGAGAGTTCCACAGGTTTGCTACGATGTTGATACATTTTCCGTTCATCACGGCGATACGGGGATATTCTGTTTCGTCAATGTAGTTGATGTTGATCGCTTCGTTCATCAGCTTGGTGGCGTAATCGTCCATGTAGGTGGTAACGAAAGTGGCCAGGTTCAGACGGGGCTGAGTTTGAGCGAAAGTTTCGTCTTTTACCATCTGATAAGCAATCTCGGGAGTAGTAGGTCCATCAGGGATCTTCTCTACCGGAGAGGGTTGCAACATTCTGTTTGATCCAAACACTTCTGTTTTGGCATCACCTTTTCTGAAATTTACATCTTCCATTTTACTAATATTTTAGTTTAGGTTTAGGCGGCGAGGATTTTCCCCGTCGAATTTCCCAGAACAACGGCGTTTGCAGAGGAAAGTTCCGACGTTTTACATCTTTTGGCGTTTATTAAAGGGAAGGTAAATGATAATTTAGGAGTGTAGTTATTGATATTCTGACTATCTCAATTCCCCTCCTCCTCCGAGGAGGAGAGTTTAAGATACTCCCGACTGACATTCTCTCTCCGTTAGATGATTATTTATCCTTTCCTCCTTTTTTGAACTTTCTATAACCATAATTGTTTCTCTTGCACTATTTCAAACCCTATAAATATATATGTGTATATGAAAATCAATACCGGCCGGGGAACCATTCCTCTTATTACATTGATCGGCATCTGGTCTATTTCTGCATTGACCTCTTTGCCGGGATTGGCTGTTTCTCCTATTTTGGGGCAGCTTTCCACTACTTTTCCGGATGCTTCGGAACTGGATATTCAGATGCTTAGTTCTTTACCGTCGTTATTGATTATACCTTTTATTTTGTTAGCGGGCAAGTTGGCTGAGAAACGCGACTTTGTTCGTCTGTTACGCGCGGGGCTCTGGATGTTCGCCGCGAGCGGGGTGCTGTACCTGTTTTCCACAAAAATGTGGCAATTAATAGCTGTCAGCGCCCTGCTGGGAATTGGTGCGGGACTGATTATTCCGCTTTCTACCGGATTGATTTCCCGTTATTTCACGGGAACCTACCGGGTGAAGCAATTTGGATACAGTTCCGCCATTACAAATGTTACGCTGGTGGTGGCAACCGCTGTTACCGGCTATCTGGCAGAAGTGAACTGGCATCTGCCTTTCCTGGTCTATTTACTACCTTTGGTAGCCATCATACTCACCATCCATCTGAAAGACGAAAATGCGGATGGTGAAGCACAAGTCACTTCATCGGATAAATCTCCTGCCGATACTTCTTCATCGGCAGAAACGGCTGCTCCCGCTATCCCCGGCAAGTATGGTATTCATGTCTGTCATCTGCTGCAACTGATGCTTTTCTATGGGCTTACCACTTATATTGTATTGATCGTGACGTTCAACCTTCCGTTCCTGATGGAGGAACATCACTTTTCCAGTGGGAACTCGGGAATGATGATTTCTCTCTTCTTCCTTGCTATCATGGCACCCGGTTTCTTTCTGGGGCATGTTGTAAAGTATCTGAAGGAAAAGACGAAGTTTTACAGCCTGCTGTGTATTGCACTGGGGTTGGCACTGATATGGATTTCTCCCAAAGAATGGCTGATTATACCGGGCTGCATACTGGTAGGATTGGGCTATGGTGTTATCCAACCGTTGATCTATGATAAAACGGTGGATACGGCTGTTCCCCAGAAAACCACGCTGGCACTGGCTTTTGTGATGGCAATGAACTACTTGGCTGTGCTGCTTTGTCCGTTTATCGTAGATTTCTTCCAATCATTGTTTCATGTACGTTCGCAGGAGTTCCCATTTATCTTTAACCTTTGCATTACGATACTTGCATTGATATGGGCGTATAGGAGGAAGACGGATTTTCTGTTCAGGGATAAACTGTGATTGATCATTTATACAAAAGAAAAGGAGTTCCATAAAAACGGAACTCCTTTTCTTTGTATTTATAGCTACTTGTTATAGTTCTATCGGTTCATATTCCAGTCCGAATACATCCGCTACAGCTTTATAAGTAACTTTACCTTCCACTACGTTCAGTCCCAGTGCCAGAGCGGGATCGTCTTTACATGCTTTTTGCCAGCCTTTGTCTGCCAATGCCACGGTATAAGGTAGTGTGGAGTTCGTCAGTGCCATAGTTGAAGTGAATGGTACTGCTCCCGGAATATTGGCTACCGCATAGTGCACGATGTCATCCACTACATACGTCGGTTCGCTGTGGGTGGTAGGATGAGAGGTTTCAAAGCATCCGCCCTGATCTATGGCAACATCTACGAGAACGGTTCCCGGTTTCATCATCTTCAGCATATCTTTGGTAATCAGATGTGGCGCTTTATCTCCCGGAATCAGTACGGAACCAATCACGAGGTCTATGTTGGGCAATTCCATCTTGATGTTATGCATAGAAGAATATAGAGTTTTTACATTTTTTGGTAACACTTCACTGAGGTAGCGCAGGCGCGTCAGATTAATATCGGTGATTAATACTTCCGCACCCATTCCGGCGGCCATCTGTGCTGCATTGGTTCCTACTACACCACCACCCAGAATTAATACACGTGCAGGACGGACACCGGGTACGCCACCCAGTAATTTCCCTTTTCCGCCTTGCGGCTTTTCCAGGAAACGGGCACCTTCCTGTGTAGCCATGCGTCCGGCCACTTCACTCATGGGGTGAGCAATGGGAGGGAGTGGTCTTCTTTCTCTACGGTTTCGTAAGCGATGCAGATACCACCGCTTTCTATCATGGCTTCGGTAAGTATTTTATCGGCGGCAAAGTGGAAATAGGTAAATACCACTTGACCCTTTTTAATCAGTTTGTACTCGGGGGCGATAGGTTCTTTCACCTTCACAATCATTTCAGCTGCGGCATACGTAGCTTCGATGGTTGGCAGCATTTTCGCACCCACTGCAATGTACTCTTCATCAGGAAAACCGCTGTTTGCACCGGCAGATGCCTGTACATACACTGTATGACCTCTTTTCACCAACTCGGCTACTCCGGCAGGGGTCATTCCTACACGGTTCTCGTTGTTTTTGATTTCCTTAGGTACTCCGATAATCATAACCTTGCAATTTTAATTGGGGGTTAAACATGTCGCAATGTAGCGATTTCCGTGTTTCGGTGTACTTCGGGAATAGGTGTTTTACAACAGTATTTTTATACAGGTTTTAATCTGGAATAATCGAATGCCCCCTGAGTTTCAATATTTTGCTCAGGAGGTAATTCTTGTATGAATATGAAATGATTAGTGCCCATACCAGTCGTATTTTTTCTCCTTGGTACTTGCTTTATCTTGTTTTTGCAACTGTTTTTGTGTACTGTGCAAACGGCGCATAGTAATAATCGTAAATACGACGCCTAAAATGATAAGCACTACTAAGACAATGCTTGCATAAATAAAAATAGTATGGCTCATAAACTTCTGTACGGTGTTTTTAATTAGTTTGTGCTGCAAAGATATGGCTTTTGGCGGATCCTGCAAGCATATTCCTAATCAAATTTCCATCCCTGCGTCTCCTTCGCTGTTCGTACCTTCCTGCCAGGGATTGATACTGACGGTGGCGTTGTACTAAGTCTACAGGTGCGCATGGTAGTAAGCGTTCGGATACGTACTCTTGGTTATCTCAAGGGAGAGTGTTCAAAGCTTCGCCTCCTTCTTCTCCTTCGTTTCCGTCTTCAGGTTGTTTATATGCGATAAATATTTATCGGGTAATATTTGCTTGCATTTCTTTATAATCTACCCGGAATAATGTACATTTGCCCGACAAATTATTTATCGACCTATATGAAACATACTATATTATCCCTTATACTTCTGGCATGGGGAGCGCAGGCTTATCCGCAAACAACGGAGAATGTGCCTTCCGATGCTACTTTTACCCCTCCTTTTGATTTCCCCATCACCTTCTCCGGGAATTTCGGTGAGATACGTGCCAACCACTTTCATGGCGGATTGGATTTCAAAACAGGAGGAACCATCGGCAAACCGGTACATGCCCTGGCCGAAGGATATATTTCGCGTATTCGCGTCACGCATGGTTCGGGATATGTGCTCGATGTAGCTTATAATAACGGATATAAAACCATCAACCGGCATCTCAGTGCTTTTGTGGGTGATGTGGCCCGCCGTGTGGAAGACCTGCAATATGAAAAGGAATCATGGGAAGTGGAGATTACTCCCGAACCGGGTGAATATCCGGTGAAGGCAGGGCAGGTGATCGCTCTGAGTGGTAATACTGGTTATTCTTTCGGGCCACACCTGCATCTGGATGTGTTTGAGGCGGATACGGACGATTATATCGACCCGTTGCCCTTCTTTAAGAAGAAAGTGAAAGATAATACGGCTCCCCGTGCCGAAGGCATTATGCTTTTTCCTCAACCGGGCAGGGGAGTAGTAGACGGAAACCAGAAGCATCAGGCGTTTCCGCTTACCCCAAAACAACCTATTACTGCTTGGGGATTGGTAGGTTCCGCTATCCGTGCCTATGATTATATGGACGGGGTGAGCAATCGTTATGGAGTACATACTGTTATTCTGGAAGTAGATAGTGTGGAAGTGTTTCGTAGTGTGGTAGACCGTTTCTCGGAATATGAAAACCGGATGATTAATTCGTGGACATACGGTCAATATATGAAGTCGTTCATCGAGCCGGGAAATACATTACGTATGCTGCATGTTCTCAATGGAAACAGGGGACTGGTTGATATTAATGAAGAGCGTCCCTACCGCTTCGTTTATACACTGAAAGATGCGCTGGGAAATACTTCCAAAGTACGTTTTACGATACATGGAAAGCGTGCGGAAATAAAACCTGTGGAGCACCGGGAGAAGTACATTTTTCACTGGAATAAAGTAAATATCCTGCAAGAGCCCGGTTTGAATCTGGTTATCCCCCGAGGAATGCTCTATGATGACGCATATCTGAATTATGCCGTGCGGGCTGACAGTGGAGACATTGCTTTTACCTATCAGTTGAACGATACCCGTATACCTTTGCATGGACGTTGCGAATTAACTATCGGATTGCGCCGCCGTCCATTGGAAGATATGACGAAATATTATGTAGCAAGTGTGAGTAATCGTGGAAAGAAATATAGTATAGGTGGCAAGTATGAAGACGGATTCATGAAGACGATGATCCGTGAACTGGGCACTTATACTGTTGCCATTGATACCGTACCGCCCCAAATCACTCCGCTCAATCCAAAACAATGGGGAGCGCGGGACGCATCACTTTCAAGTCAAAAGATGGAGAAACCGGTATCAGTAGCTACCGGGGAACCATAGACGGAAAAATATGCTTTGTTTGGCAAGCCCAATTCCATCAGTGGAAATCTGGTTTGCGAACTCGATCCGAAACATGTGAAGAAAGGGGGCGGCATGTTGTGGAGATGACCGTAACGGATGGTTGCGGTAATCAGACGACGGAGCGATTTGAGTTTGTCTGGTAATGGAATATATTAATCGATAATTAAAATAACTGAAGTATGAAAAGTAAAAGACTGACTCTTTCCGTCTTATGTATGGTGGCAGCCGTAGCGCATGCGTTGGCTTGTACCAATCTTATTGTAGGTAAAAATGCCTCTACTGACGGTTCTACCATCGTTTCCTATTCTGCCGATTCCTACGGGTTGTTCGGTGAGTTATACCATTATCCTGCCGGCGTACATAAGAAAGGTACTCTGATGGATGTACACGAGTGGGATACCGGTAAATATCTGGGCCAGATAGAGCAGGCTCGTCAGACTTACAATGTTATTGGTAACATTAACGAATTCCAGCTCACCATTGCCGAGACCACTTTCGGTGGTCGTCCGGAATTGGTAGATACTACCGGTATCATCGATTATGGCAGTCTGATTTATTTGGGACTGCAACGTGCCCGTACGGCCCGCGAAGCTATCAAGGTGATGACTGATCTTGTGCAGGAATATGGTTATTACAGCAGTGGCGAATCTTTCACGATTGCCGATCCTAACGAAATCTGGATTATGGAAATGATAGGTAAAGGTCCTGGTGTACGTGGTGCCGTATGGGTGGCCGTACGCATTCCGGATGATTGCATCTCGGCTCATGCCAACCAGTCCCGTATCCACCAGTTCGATATGAATGATAAGAATAACTGCCTCTATTCTTCCGATGTGATTTCTTTCGCTCGTGAAAAAGGCTACTTCACTGGTGTGAATAAGGATTTCAGCTTTGCTGATGCGTATGCTCCTCTGGATTTCGGTGCGCGTCGCTATTGCGAAGCCCGCGTATGGAGCTATTTCAATATGTTTACCGATCGTGGTGAGGAGTTTCTGCCATACATAGAAGGTAAGACTAATCAACCCATGCCGCTCTATTTGAAGGCAAACCGCAAAATCTCCGTACAAGATGTGAAGAATGCCATGCGCGACCATTACGAAGGTACTCCGCTGGATATCAGCAAGGATTTCGGTGCAGGTCCTTATCACACTCCCTATCGTCTTTCTCCGCTTTCTTTTAAAGTGAATGGTCAGGAATATTTCAACGAACGTCCTATTTCTACCCAGCAGTCCGGTTTATGTTTGTATCTCAGATGCGTTCTACCATGCCCGATGCTATCGGTGGTGTGCTCTGGTTCGGTACGGATGATGCTAATATGACAGTGTTCACACCTGTATATTGCTGTACCGATAAAGTGCCTGTATGCTACTCTCGCGTAGATGGCGCCGACTATATTACTTTCTCTTGGAATTCTTCTTTCTGGATCTTCAACTGGGTGGCGAATATGGTTTATCCCCGTTACGATCTGATGATTGGCGATGTACGTGCAAGCCAGTCGGAGATGGAAACCACTTTCAATGATGCACAGGAAGGAATCGAATCAGCTGCATCCAAGCTGTATTCCAAAGATCCTGCCCGGGCAAAAGAGTTTCTGACTAACTACACGAATATGACTGCACACGCTCGATACCTGGAAACGTCTCGGCGAATTCCTTATCGTAAAATACAACGATGGTGTGGTGAAACGTATGAAAGACGGTAAGTTCGAACGTAATTCCATCGGTCAGCCGGCTGGTGTGATACGTCCCGGATATCCGAAAGAATTCCTTGAGGAATACGTAAAACAAACCGGTGATCGCTATAAGATGCCGGAATAATACAGTGTAAATCTTTAATGAAAATGTAGGAAATTTGAACTTATTCGCCTACATTTGTGTCTTGTAAATAACAGATATATTTTAACCTCTAAAATAACAATGATTATATGGAAAATCAGGAACTTATCAAACAGGTAACTGAGAAAGCCCAGAGATGGCTCACCCCGGCTTATGATGCCGAAACTCAGGCTGAAGTGAAACGCATGTTGGAGAACGAAGATAAAACCGAATTGATAGATTGCTTTTATAAGGATTTGGAGTTCGGAACGGGTGGCTTGCGCGGTATAATGGGCGCAGGAACTAACCGTATGAATATTTACACGGTAGGTGCAGCTACACAGGGCCTTTCCAACTATCTGAACAAATGCTTCAAGGATAAAGAACAGATTTCTGTAGTGGTAGGTTATGACTGCCGTAACAATAGCGACAAGTTTGCCCGGATTTCTGCAGATATCTTCTCTGCAAACGGTATCAAGGTATATCTCTTCGACGATTTGCGTCCTACACCGGAAGTTTCTTTTGCTATCCGTCACTTTGGTTGCCAGAGTGGTATCAATATCACAGCAAGTCATAATCCGAGAGAATATAATGGTTATAAGGCTTATTGGGATGATGGTGCACAAGTACTTGCTCCGCACGATACCGCTATCATTGACGAAGTAAATAAGGTGACTGTTGATGATATCAAGTTTGAAGGTAACAAAGAGTTGATTCAGATCATTGGTGCTGATGTAGATAAGGTTTATCTGGATATGGTTCATTCTATTTCTATAGATCCGGAAGTTATCAAGCGTCAGAAAGATCTCAGCATTGTTTATACTCCTCTGCATGGTGCAGGTCGTGTGCTGATTCCTTCTTCTCTGAAGGAATGGGGATTTGAGAATGTGAATTGTGTACCCGAGCAGATGGTGAAGGATGGTAATTTCCCGACAGTGGTATCTCCGAACCCTGAAAATGCTGAGGCGCTTTCTATGGCTATCGCATTGGCGAAGAAGATCGATGCTGATATTGTAATGGCCAGTGACCCGGATGCTGACCGTGTAGGTATGGCTTGCAAAGATGATAAAGGTGAGTGGGTGCTTATCAATGGTAATCAGACTTGTCTGATCTTCTTATATTACATTATCAAGAATCGTATTGCAATGGGTAAGATGCAGCCGAATGACTTTATTGTGAAGACCATTGTAACTACTGAACTGATTAAGGCTGTCGCTGATAAGAATAAGATTGAAATGCGTGATTGCTATACCGGATTCAAGTGGATTGCACGTGAAATCCGTTTGCGTGAAGGCAAACAGCAATACATCGGAGGTGGTGAAGAAAGCTACGGATTCCTGGCCGAAGACTTTGTCCGTGATAAAGATGCTGTTTCTGCTTGTACATTGTTGGCTGAGATCTGCGCCTGGGCTAAGGATCAGGGCAAGACGCTGTATGATGTGCTGATGGATATCTATGTAGAGTATGGTTTCTCTAAAGAAACGACTGTAAACGTAGTGAAACCCGGTAAGAGCGGTGCGGATGAAATCAAAGCCATGATGGATAACTTCCGTGCTAACCCACCGAAGGAAATCGGAAGTTCACCTGTCAAATTGATCAAGGATTATAAGACATTGAAGATGATCGATGCTCAGGGAAATGCTGTTGATCTGGATATGCCGGAGACTTCAAATGTTCTTCAGTATTTCACGGAAGACGGTACAAAGATTTCTGTACGTCCATCGGGAACAGAACCGAAGATTAAGTTCTACGTGGAAGTAAAGGGCGAAATGGGTTGCCCGAAGTGCTACGCCAGTGCTGATGCTGAAGCAGAAGAAGAAAAGTGGTGGCAGTACGTAAGTCACTCGGCATCTGAGAAAGATAAACTGCTGTAAGGCAGAAGGAAAGGTGTAATCCTGCGAAGGGTTGCACCTTTTTGTTTTTTATTCGTTAGCGTGGACATTCTTTCCGTTTTAAGGTTCTTTTTGCTTTCTTTAAGTCAACTCTGAAATCATTCTCTGTTAAATGCCGTTTTATATGCAACGTATAAACCTAACCTAAACCTTAGTAATATCCATCAGGATGATAAAAGGGGATTTTGGCAATTAGTGGCGTAAGAGCGTTTTCAATAGTGAAAGCATCGGTTGAGATAAATTGCTACTATCCTCTTTTTTTTTTCTGATGGATATATTTTAGAATTACTTGATGAAGGTCGAATGACCGGGAGATGAGAAAATATACAGATTGCGGTTGCATGCTAATTGGTTGATGTGAATGAGAGTCGTTTCATTCGTAGTTGTTCGTTTGTTGAATGCATGTCCTCCGCAATCTGTTTTTATTTGAATGATTTCCGTCTTTTAATTATTGCTTAGCCACCAGTCTATCATTTTTCGTGCTATGCTCAGTTTTCGTGGAATTTCCGGCATATTTTCTTTTGAATAGAATGCTCCGGCACTGAGCTCGTCTTTTCTGTAACTTGATTTCCCCACTTTCATAATCAGCAATGAAGCCTACCATCAGTCCGCTGGGATAGGGCCAGGGCTGGTTGCCGAAATAAGTGATATTCTTCACTCGTAATCCGGTTTCTTCCATCACTTCGCGTTGTACGCATTGTTCCAGAGTTTCTCCTGCTTCGAGGAAACCGGCTACCAAACCATAGAATGTTCCGCGGAAATTGCGGGCATGTACCAGCAAGATTTCTTCCCCGCGGCGTATTAGTACAATGATAGCTGTAGAAATAGGTGGATATATTTCGTAAGCACACGAAGGGCACTTTTTTCATGATAGGGGTCTTATGTTCCGTAGGCATACCACACGCGGGACAAAAACGGCTATGCTGATCCCAATACAGTATCTGATATGCTTTTCCGGCAGCTTTATATTCGTCCAGAGTGATGTATTCGTAGGAACCCCGGAGGTTGACCATAACCCATTCTTCAGTTTCAGTAACGAGCTGTTCAATGGCGAATGCATGTACCATTTCATCCGTGGGCAGAAAGACTTCATGGATCGTACTACCTGAGCCGGGGGCCAACGGTGGTTCTGTACCATAAGGTACACTGTATTTAATCTCTCCTTTTTCTGTTTTCTCTTTTTTCAGCAACAGTTGGTCTTTGAAAAAAGATGAACCACTGTGTAGGGCCCTGTTTTTTACTATTCTTCATTCCTGATAAAATATCTGTTTAAAAGATTATATATTAGCTATATTTTTTCAATACAGCCATTAATTTAGCCCGGTCTATGGGTTTAACAAGATACTCGTTGCATCCTGCATCCATAGCAGTTAGGCGGTCATTCTCAAAAACGGGTGCAGTTAATGCTATAATGGGTAATTCTGCATTGAATTTACGGATTTCAGCTGTAGCTGTCAGTCCGTCCATAACAGGCATCTTCATATCCATGAGTAGCAGATCTATGTGACGTTTATGTAGTATTTCTATGGCTTCCTGACCGTTGGCGGCATGCACCAGATTAAAACGTTTCCGCAACAAAGCTGACACTAACTGGTAATTGCTTTGAATATCCTCGGCAACCAGGATTGTTTTACGTCCGGGAGTATTGCTTGACGAGGTTCCGGCAACTATATCTTTTTTATCTGATGAGGTTACCCTTTCTGTTCTTTGCTGAGTAATTTCGGATGGTATTTCCACTTCACAAGGTAACAGTGCCCAGAACAATGAGCCTTTACCGTATTCTGATTCAAATCCTACATTACCTCCCATTGCTTCCGCAATTGCTTTACAAATAGATAGTCCCAAACCTGTACCTTGTGCAAATTCGTCTAATTTCTCAAACCGGTGGAATACTTTGTTTTTCTTTTTCGTCCGGTATGCCGATTCCCGAATCTTTTACATAAAAATAGATTCCCTCTTCTCTGTATTCATAGCCCATTTCAATAGTTCCTTCCGTGGTATATTTAATGGCGTTGGTTACATAGTTGGTAATGATTTGTGCAACGCGATTACGGTCGAGAGTAACTAAACAGTGTTGGTAAGGATTGACAGCTACTATTTGTATTTTGGGGTTTGTGGCCCTTTGCTTCATAGAAGCAAACATGGAGTTGAAATAGTCCGTCAGGTCGAATTCTTCATATTTCAATTCTACAGAGCCGGCTTCCAGTTTGGACAAATCAAGAATATCGCTGATCAATTTCAGTAACATTTCATTGTTATTATTAATAATCTGCATGTAATCCTCCTTCTCTTCATCGCTTGCATACATCATCAGTCCGGAGAAACCGACGATGGCATTCAGCGGGGTACGGATTTCATGACTCATGTTAGCTAAGAAAGCGGATTTGAGTTTGTCTGATTGTTCAGCATGCATCTTTGCTATCTGCAATTCCTTAATCATCTCTTCACGTTCGGTCACATCGTCTACACGGATGACAATGCCATCAGCTGTACCGTCTTCAAGAAAAACTGGAGTTCCATATACTTCGACGACGTGTGCATTATCAAGTTTAAATTTGATGAGTTCTGTCTGACGGGATTGGAAAGCACGTGATAATATACACTCCTCGCACGGTGAAGTTCGGTTGTGGGCACTTTTATAGCAAAGTTCACCTTGCTTGTAGGCTTCGAAAGACAAGCTTTTTTGAGCAGGAGGAGACATTTTCCCACTGTACGCGATAGTCTCGGGTGATGTATGCTAAGCCGGAATTGGTATTGTTGAGTACTAATTCATTCAAGGTAACCAATTTCTTCAGTTCTTCTTTATTTTTTGAGTAATGTCAGTTCTGCTTGTTTGTGTGCATCTATGCAGATGGTCATGCCAAACATATATTTATATGGAGCATCATTCAGGGTGCTTGTTTCCAGCATGCCACGGGTTTGCCACCATTGATAAACTCCGTTACCGTTTAAATCGAGTTGGTATTCCAATTCCCAAATACCATTATCCTGTTCAACAACGGCTTGCAGGGAATCATGGAATTTTTGTTTGTCATCAGGATGCACACAACTCAGAAATTTCTCCACCGAACAGATCTCAGAAGCCTTTTTGGTAACTTCATTGAACCCTTCGCCAAAACTTATCCTGTTTTTGTCCGGTTCAAAGAACCAAGTAAAGGCATTCATAGCTCCCAGAGTGATTGAAAGAATCTGTGCGCGACGTTTAAGTTCATTTTGCAGACTTTGATCCCAACGGGTATTCAGTAGTAAACGTTTTCCATCATCTTCGATAACGCTCTTGCGCACGATTGTATCATAACTGCGCCCGTCTTTCAGGTTTACACGCTCTAGTCCCAGATAAGGACTACCGGTATTGAAGACCTCAAGATCTGTTTTTTGAATACGTGCCACTTGTTCTTCATCCATGACATCGTATGTTGTCGTATCTTCGCTCGTACCGAACATACGTTTACTTTCTTCATTGCAGAATATATAACGGAAGTTATCTTCTACATCTTTTATATGGATGGAGAGCGGAATATTATTCAATATCTTATCCAGAAGCTGCTTCTTTTTTATGGATATCTGTATTGTTTTTGCGAGTACCCACGTATTTAAGTACCTGTCCGCTTTCGCTATAAGAGTAGGGGGAGCCGTTGACGAAGCAATATTGCCATTCGGAAGAACCGAATAACTTGATGCGTCCTTCGAATGTGAACGAGAAGTCTTCACCGCTATTCATTCTCTGCATGATGCTGACCATTTCTTTACGGTCTTCAGGATGAATCGTTTCTAAATAAAGATCTATTGACAGGGGACGTGATTTGTCATATCCGTTCAGAGGCTCATTGTCACTAAAAAATAGCCGGGAGTTGACATCAAACTCCCAAAGCATGATATCTGCTGTTTTTATGGCTATCTCTGTCTTCAGACGGCTTTGGCGGAGCATCTCTTCTTTCTCCAAAGACTCTGTGATGTCTTCCATGATAATAACATAACTTGCCAATTCCCCGTTTGGGTTACGAATGGGTTGCCCATTACATTCCAGGTAACGAATGCCGGTATATACGGTAGTGATGTAACCGTCTACTTTTCCAAAATCATACGGAAAGGAGGTGGATATGGGTAATCCTGCTTTTATTGCATTTTTAATTTCGTCGGTCACTACCGGACTGTCGTATATGTTTGGATGACTTTCTGCCATCTCTTCCATATCTGTCCCAAATATGCGGCAGAAACGTTCGTTGAAATACAATATCTTTCCTTTAGCGTTATAGACAGCTACTGCTACCGGAAGTGAGTTGAGGATAGTCATGCTCTGGTTATAAAGACTATCATATTGCTGCTGTAGTTTAACATGTTCGGCAATATCGTTTGCTAGTGAGTGCTTCTGTTCTTTTTCCATGCGTTTGAGCTGTTATTTGTCTAAGTTCGTAAATACACACATAAAGATGCATCTATACAAGTAAAAAAATACTGGCTAAGGATTCTTAATTGAGAAAGGCTATGCATGCCGCTGCGTTAGCTGCATGAATCATTCTACAACGGATAAATCCGTCTTGTATAAACAAATGCTGCATGATGACATGCTGCATAGCTGAATTAGAAAGCTGGCTGAGACGATTTTCTATCATACTCTGTTGCTATTACTTGAAATAATTTATTTCAAGGCGCAAACATATATAAAAAAAATCATTTTCAGTCTTTCTCTCAGCAGAAAAAAAAACGAAGATTATCGTGATATTTTTTGGTATGCAATCCTGGGCGTCCCATTTGAGACATAAACCGTCCCACAACGGATAAATTCGTTTCGCGCAAGGAGATTTTGCATGATGATATTGTCTTTATGTGTGTCCGCACGTAAGCTTGGATATTGCTTGGTGCACCAATTTAAACAGATATCGCCAATGCCTTTGTAACTTCCGTCGGAAGCGATACGGTGAATCACATAATAGGGATCATCATTCAGCCAGGCTCCATCTTCGATAATGGAATAAAAGGGGTCGGGACTCGGAACAAAACAAAATGTTCCGACGATTTTTCCGTGTTCATCTTCGCATGCGTAGCAATGTCCGTCGGTGATTTCTTTGGCAATCAGTTCACGCTGCGGGTAGCCGTTGATCCACTGGTTTCCGTTTCCTACGGATGCCATAAACTTGCGGGCATGATCGAATATCTCCATCAGGCGGTCTAAGTCAGAAAGTTGGCTGGGACGAATTTGTATCATATCTGTAAACCTGTTAAGTTGCTTAATTCTGGAATACAAATGTACATTATTATTTTTTATATTATCCTTTTCTTTTTCCTTTCATTAGAAATTCTTCAAAGAATGTATCGCGGTAGCTGTTGCCTATGGCAATCTCATAATTGCCTATATAGATGTCATTGTTATCAAATGAATCGATGTGACGGGTATTGACGATATAGGACTTGTTTACACGGAGGAACAGATCCTGGGGCAAGAGCTCGGAGATGCCTTTCATATTCATACGGGTTATGATGCGCTGCTCCGGTAATTGAAGGATTACATAGTCTTTCAATCCTTCGATGAAGAGAATATCGGCATAGTTTACTTTGAAATATTTCCGTTCGGACTTGACAAAGAAATACTCGGAAGATACATTGGCTTCAATAGCCTCTTTCTCTTCTTTCATCAATAAGGAATGATAGGAGAGAGCCTTCTGTACAGCTTTCTGGAAACGTTCTGTTTCTATCGGCTTGACCAGATAGTCGATGGCATCGACTTCATAACTATCCAGTGCATATTCCGTATAAGCAGTGGTGAAGATGATAAGTGTTCGTTTGGAGACAGTATGTGCGAACTCTATGCCGGTGATACCGGGCATCTGGATATCCAGGAATATCAGGTCGACAGAATGTTCTTCCATAAACCGTGCGGCGGACACTGCATTGTTGAACATGCTCAGTAAGCAGAGCTCTTTATTTTCTTCTACCAGCATTTCCATAGCCTCGCGTGCCAGGGGTTCATCATCTATTATAATACAATTCATAAGTTCAGCTTTAAATTTACTACATATTTGTTTGCTGTTTCGGACACTTCCAGCAAATAGCGACCGATATATAAGAGTTCGAGCCGACGTCGGATGTTTGTTAGGCCGATTCCGCCTACACGGCTCTTGCCTGTTGCTATGGCAGGCTTGGAGTTTTCACACAGGAATTCCAATTGATTATCATCAACTTTGAAGAAAAGGTGAACGTATGACGGATGTTCACTATCGAAATTATGCTTCACTGCATTCTCTACAAAAGGAATGAATAGCAAAGCCGGCAATTGTACGCCATCGATATTACCTTCCTCTGTAATATTGTAGTCAAAGTGGTCACGCCGTACTTTCTCCAGATTCAGATAATCGTTCAGGAAATGGATATCGGAACGGAGAGGTACATGTTCGCGGAAGTTATCATTCATCTGGTAACGCAATAAATCTTCAAGCTTGAATAATACTTTAGATGCTTCTGCGGGATTTTTTCGAATGAGTACATTAGCATTATTCAGCATATTGAATAAGAAGTGAGGATTTATCTGGTTTTTGAGAAACTTCAATTCAGAATGCAGAGTGGCAGATTGGATCTCATCTACACGCTGGTTATAGAGTATCCAGTGACGGAACAGGAGTATGGCGGACATTCCAGCTACGGTAAATCCCATGGCTAATACTCCTGATATGGCATTTACCACGATAGGCAACAGACCGTTATCGGATGAGGGAACAGAAATATCTATGGTGAAAATTTGGAATATGGCTACAGCTATAATGACTATCAGACTAACTCCGGATACACCGAGGGCATATATCAACAGGCGATTTTTCAACAGGAAGCGAGGGAATAGCCAATAAAGATTGATATAGAAAACTGCATCGATGGAAATAAAATAGATGGCCCATCCCAGCAATCTTTGAGGGAAGCTGAGTGGTCGCATGGGGACATTCCAAAGTATGTTTACTGTAATCATAAATACCACGAATTGCAGAAACAGATGCCTTGCCGTCCGATAACGTGGAGCAAGCAGGAAATTGGTAAAACGGTTATTGATCATTTTCCACCTCCTTTCAATTCAAGCTGAATGCTTTGGCCGGTTAATTCCAACCGGTAGTTCTCTCCGTATTGCAAATCAAGACGTTGCCGGATTTTATTTAATTCCTGTTCCGGTTCCAGGCAAGGTATGGATACCTGGCAGTTGAACTGAATATTCTCATCTTCTGCATGCAGATGGATGTCAATGGATGCAGGATGTTCTTCCTGTGTTTCGATTTGTTTTACGGTGTACTGTATAAAAGGGATGAAAAGCAATGGGAATACAAAAGTGCGTCCTGTCTCTCCCGATGCGTTCATGTGGAAATCAAATTTGCCGGAGACAAGTTGTTCCAGTTCCAAATAATTGGTGAGGAATTTGATTTCTGTATTTAACAGCACTTTTCCCGGTTACAGTCATACAACTGATACCGAAGTATCTGGCTCAGTTTCATTAACATTTTCGAAGCCTTTCCCGGATTTACCAATGCCTGCTCTCCTGAATAGTGGAGTACCCGGAATAACATGGAAGGACTAATTTGTTCTTTCAGATGTTCTATTTCAGACTGCAACCTGATTTTTTCCAATTGCATCACTCGTTGGTTTTCCAGTATCCAAAGCCGCAGTAAGACAGTCATGCCACCGCCCATGATACTGAGGAGCGTTAATGGGAAAGAGGAAAGATAGTCCATCACAAATGCCACTTTAGAGTATCCGACATAAATGTTAGGAACTGAAAAGATATCGGATACAATATACTCCTGTGTAGCTTGAAAGATAAAAAACTACGATTAAAGCGGTTGAGAGGGAAAGAATATATGTCAGATATCTTTGTTTGAGCAAGTAACGGGGTACCAGATAGAGCAAATTGAAATAGAAAATGGAACCATAGAGCAGAAACATATTGAAGATAAGAAGATAGGTCCACTTCCCCAACATCTCTATATAGCCCTGACAACTGAATAATACCAGATTACAGGCTATGACAAGCAGTGCCACGATGACAGTGATATGTCTGGCTACCCGGAAGCGCGAACTGACGAGGAAGCGGTATAGAAAAGAATTATCATTGCCTATAATAGGTATTACTTTCATGGAAGTATCTTTCATTTGAGGTGACGAAGATAGAATAAATTCATATAAAACACTGGATTATCCTAAATTAAAACTCTATTTTGTAGCTGATATTGGTCAGACCTGTTTTCTGTTCACTTACCTCTATCTTTCCTGTTTTTATATTATAGAGGTGCTGAATGAACTCTTTGCTGCCCGTAAAGTTGAGGCCTTTCACGGAGAATTCATGAGATACACGTCGTTTATTGATGCGGTAGCTTACTGTATAATTACCAATCAACATCGGAGAACGTTGAATGGAATATGCTCGCATTTCATCATACTGTACTTCTTTATCGGGGTGATTCATCGTTGCTTCCACATCTATCGGAGCATAGCGTTCTCCGCCTTGCAGAGTGAGCTTCAGATTGACACTGAGAATGTTTTGTTTATTGCGTCCCAACATCCATTCTTTGCCGATTAGCCCGTTCAATACATATTTTCGGTTAAAGCGTGTGTTGTGCCAGACACCGTCTCCACCGCAATAACGGGAATCGAACAGGGAGGCAGTTATCATGTAGTAGAGGCCTTTGTTCAGTGCTCGTTCCCATGTGAAGTCTACACCGAAGTTGCGCCCTCGTCCTTTGTTCACTAAAGCATTTTCCACGAAAAACTCATCTCGGTTAAGCACTGAAAAAGAACTGTCGCGCATGACGGGCACATCGTATAGGAACTGAATATAAGGTTCCACTTTCAGACTTGTATTTTCTGAAACCTTATAGGCGAATGAAAGCATCAGATGGTGTGCTTTGGTGAAATCGAGGTTTTTGTTTACTGACCGGTCACCGGTACTTTGTGTCTTTACAAAGTAAACGTCCATTTTTTCCATACGGCTATACATACCATAAGCCAAAGCAAAGGAAGTCCGGGTATTTGTTTGCCATTTCAGGCTGGCACGTGGCTCAAGGGTCCAACGATTATTTAGTGTGAGTAGTTGTCCGTGCAGGCCGAAGTTCAGGCTTAGTTTATCGTTTATTCCCCATGCGGAACTGTTGTAGGCTGAAATCAAACTGGTGTTTCCGTCTCCTTTTGAGATTGTTTCCAACGGTTGGTCAATGAATGGAGCAAGTTCTAAATTCATGTTGTAGAACATTTGTGTAAAGGTTAATCCGGTTTTATTGGTAAAACGGTTATTTACTTTCCGGTTCAGTGACGAAGTCAGTATCAGGTTTGTGCTTCTGCTGTTCTGATCGATGTTAGGTGAAGGATTAAATTCTCTGTCATAAGTGGTTTGTATGGCTTCTTGGTCGGAATAGGTTCCGGCAAGTGTGGTTTTCAGCAACGTGTTTTCATTAAAGAAGTGGCGATGGGTAACACCTCCGGCTGCCATGTACTGTGTAGAACGTCCCTGTCCGGCATCTTCCAGATAATCCCATTTATCCGGATTCTTTTCGAGTGAGCTTTTATATTTGTCAAGTAATGCAGTGCCCCATATGGCGAAAGTGCCTGCGTGGCGGGTGGGGAAGTTTAGTTTGAAGTTCAGGTCTTGATAGTCCATCTTTCCACCTAAGTCAACGTTCAGTAATCCTGTAGTGGAGTAGCGGTAATTGAAGATATACGAAGCCTTATGTTTCTTGCTTAACGGCCCTTCGGAGGCGAAATCTATTCCCATGATACCTACCTGGAATGTGTTTTCATTTCGCTGGTTGTTTCCGTTGCGTAGCTTCATGTCGAAGACACCGGAAACAGCATTGCCGTATTCTGCCGGAAAAGCACCTGTGAAGAAGTCGGAGTTTCCTAAAACTTGTGCACTGAGTGAGGACAGAATTCCACCTCCTAAGGTGGCGATATCTGCGAAATGGTTTGGATTGGGAATTTCCACATCTTCCAGTCGCCACTGTAATAAATGCGGGGCATTACCGTGGATAGATATACCATTATTGGAAACGCTTGGCGTTACTCCGGCAAATGAAGCAACCAGTCGGGCCGGATCATCAAATCCACCTGCATAGCGACTCGCTTCTTCCACGCTGAGCATACGTGCTCCTGCGACAGCCATTTTATTCATGGCTTCGTTCCGGTTGTGCGCACGGACCACTACTTCGCTCAGTTCGTTTACGCTTTCCTGCAAAGCTATTTCCAGATAAACTTCCTTAGCGGAAGTCACTAGAATTTCCCGTACAGTCGCTGACTCATATCACATGAAAGAGGCTTGTACAGAATGACGGCCTACCGGAACTTTTGGAAGTGCGAAACGTCCGAGACTATCGCACATCATCCCTAATCCCGGAATATCCGTTAACTGTATCGTAGCATACGGAATAGGATGTCCTGATGCCCGATCATTGACTACTCCTCGCAGTGTTTGTACGGGGCGTCCACTACTTTGTGGGATATTCTCATTATCAGCCGATGCTTGTCCGGGGATATTAGAAACTTCTTTTTCCGAAAGAGCAAATTGAAATTAGTAATGCAATTATTACTAATACTTTAGTTTTATCCATCTTTATCGTTTTTGGTTTAATGCGACAAAGATAGGTCTCCGCAATACGCTACTCTTTTATTTGAGACGAACCGGATGGCTTTGTAGACGAAACTCGGAAATAGCGGCTAAAGCTTGCTCTGCTTTTTTTCTTCAGGCACAAAAATGTGATCATGGTAGTACGCGGCAACCACATTGGCACTAATATTCTTTTCTGCCAATTTAGTTGAAAATGCGGCTGTTAATCCAACAGCGTCCAAGCTTGAATGTACATTTAGGGAAATGAGCTTATAAACAGATTCATAATTTATATTTTTATTAATAGCCTCTTGTTGGGTGATGATAAGCGTCAGTCCCTCTTTTTTCATGGAAAAAGCCGATGGGGTTCAGTTGATGTACATCATCCCAGTGGAATTCGGGAAAAGTACAAAAACAAAACTGCGTTCATCCAGAACAGGATCGATACTGGATAATAATGTCCCTAAATCTTTGATGCCTGCCATAACGTATTGATTTATATTCTTTTTCTTTTCATTGATGAAGTGATTCTTAATATGCCTTCAATTGCAAAAAAAATAGTACTTTTTTATGATTTAACGGAAGAACCTTTATACTTACGGCTCCTTCTTGTCTTATCTATTCATTTACGAAAGCCTTACCAGTTATATAACTCATACGTGTTGAGTTGTATAACCCAGGCTGTATAAGTTGTATAACTGGTAAACCTTTTCGTAGTAAGTAAGAGAAAAAAAGAAGTTAGTAAGCTATTTGCTTTTCTAACTTAATCCATGATTTACAGTTTATTTCTTTCAGAAATTCCTTATCATGTGATATGGCGATTACCGTTCCTGTATAGTCCCGGATAGTTGCTGTAATGATCTCGATACTTTCAATATCCAGATTATTGGTCGGTTCGTCCAGTATGAAAACATCCGGGGTGTTATCTGCAATCATCAGGCAACAGAAGGAAAGGCGCATCTTTTCTCCACCACTAAGTAACCTGCAAGACTTGTTCCATGTAGCTGCTGGGAAGAGATAACGATTCAATATCGTTTTCAGCTCATGCTCCGGCAGGTGGCGCCGATTGAAATATTCCGCTTGTTCCAGAATACTATATTCATTATGGATAAGAGAATATTCCTGATCCAGATAAACTGTGCTGAAATCAATACGGTCAAGTGTTCCACTGACGGCAGAAAGATCTCCGCAAAGTAGTTTCAACAATGTGGTTTTGCCGCTGCCATTATTGCCTTCAATATAGAAGCGGTCGCCACTCCGTAACTGAAAGCTTAACGGTGTTGTCCACATGGATTGGGGAGCATCCGGATATTGAAAGTTCATTTCTTTTGCAGTAGCCAATACCTTACCTTCGTGCAGAGTGGAGGCATTGAAATTTGTTTTTTAATTTCTCTACAAGGGGAAGAGTACTTTTTATGTTTTGCATGTCCTGCTGTAACTTTTCAGCTTTCTCGGTATGTACACTTTTTAGTTTATTAGTACTTACTTCCGCCCTGTTTTTCATAGTACCCATCATAATGCGGGGAATGCCTTTCTTGATGGCAGCCTTTTCACCCCGTACATTCTGTTTTGCCTTTTGTTCCGCCAATTCACGGGCAGTTTTCCGGGCAAGTCGCAGGGCTTTTTGCTTTTCTTCCAGTTGCTCTTGCAGGGCGTTCAGTTGGATTCCTTTTTGTTCCTTAAAGAAATCGTAATTGCCGCCATAGAAAGTTAGTCCGTTAGAGGCTAATTCACAAATGGCAGGTAACTGGTTTAGTAGGGTACGGTCATGGCTGATAACAAGTACAATGGCCGGAGTGCGCCGTACGAAATCATATAACCGTTGCCGTCCTGTTGCATCCAGATGGTTTGTTGGCTCATCCAGCAGAATAGCGACAGGTGAGTGCAATTCCATGCCGGCAAGAAAGATACGTGTTTTTTCTCCCCGCTTAATCCGCCCATCAGATGGGAGAGGGGAATACCATCCATTCCCCAGGCCGACAAGGCAGCTTGGGCACGTTCTTCAATATTCCAGTCATCATTCAGTGTGGTGAAATGTTTTTCAGATACATCTCCGTTTAGAATGGCATGTAAGGCTTTCAGTTTGCCATCTATCCTTAAAGCCTGTGCAATGGTCCGGTCATCATATTGCCCGAAATGTTGAGGCACATAATAGAGATGTTCCGGGTGGCTGACCGTTCCGGTTGTAGCAGATAAATCACCTGCAATAATCCGCATTAAAGTGGATTTTCCGCAACCGTTGTTTCCAGTCAGCGCTATTTTATCTCCTGGGTTGATAACAAGGTTCAAATGTTGGAATAAGACTTCTTTGTCGGAATGGACATAGCTAAGATCTCTGATAATAATACTCATGGTAAATACTGTGTTTAAAGAGGTGAATACACTGTACCCAAAAATGCTTTGGATACAATAAAATCTCGATTGTGGAGGGATAGACAAACACAGTATTGGCTAAACATTCACGTTTGTGATGCTCAGCGTTCTGAATTATAAAGCATGTAAAAAGTGATGTTTACCGAAATGTTTGTCTTTACTTGGAAATTCTCATCGTAGTAATTATTAGTTAGTGGGTGCAAAGATAGGTATTTCTTTTGGATATTGCAATATTACTATTAAAAGGTGGATATTCTGAGTATTTCGATAAGCCTTCGATTATTAGACTTTTAGGTAAAATACCGTTTTTAAGAAGATTTTCTTAAATTGTAGAATAAAACCATATGTTTGCCAAATAAAACCATATATTTGCAAAATATAGGGTGTATCTCGTGAGAGAACAATTAATCATTATATTTAATTTATCTCAATAAATCTCATATGAAATCTACTGATTCCGAACAAGAAGGAGTCGGCATGGAACTGGAACAGTACCGTAACCGGCTCGAACAAATGGTCGAAGAAAAATCTAAAGACCTGATTGCCATTCAAGAAAATCTGGAAGCAACCAACCGGCGGCAGGCATTATTCATAAAAGTATTGCAAATATTACAATTGGAACCGGACATACCTACAGCCATGAATATGGCACTTGCAGAAATCGGTCGTTATACCGGCGTTGATCGTTTGGCAAGATGGGAAAACCACCTTGACGGAATTACGTACGGATGCACCAATGAATGGTGTAACGATGGTATTGAACCGGCTATAGATTACTTGCGGAGTATGACTATTGAAGCGGGGAAGCCTTGGTTCGATATGCTCGAAGAAAACCATATCATCTGTACGTCTGATATTTATTCACTTGATCCCTTTATTACTCAGATGCTTGAAATTCAGGGTGTAAAAGCTATTGCTGTTTTTCCTTTGTCGCAGTTAGGGGTGCATTTCGGTTTCCTGTCATTTAACTTTTGCTGGAATAAGCAGTGGGACGAAAAAGATGTGGAACTAATGAGCCAAATATCGCAAATTGTATCTACCGCTACGAAACGCTGGCAAGTAGAAACTTCCCTGCAATTGTCTCAGCGAACCATGCAAAAGGTGTTGGATAATATCAATGCAAATATCTTTGTTTGTGATTATGATACACAGAAGGTACTTTTTGCAAATAAGCCTTTCAGGGAAGAAGCCGGACAGGTTTCGGGAAATGCAGAATGCTGGAAAATGCTGAATGCAGGATTGAATGGATTGTGTGCGCATTGCCCGAAACCACAGTTGCTCGATGCTGATCGCAAATTTACAGGTGTTCATTTCTGGGAAGACTATAATCCAATTACCGAACGTTGGTATACCATCCAGAGTATGGCGATAAAATGGCTCGACGGACGATGGGCAATCATGGAATTGGCCACTGATATTACTACTCGTAAGCAGGTAGAACTGGAGCTGATTTTGGCAAAGGAAAAGGCGGAAGAGTCGGATAGACTAAAATCAGCATTCCTTGCGAACATGAGCCATGAAATACGCACTCCTTTGAATGCTATCGTGGGCTTTTCAAGCCTGCTTGCCGAAGCTGATGATGATGAGCGTGAATCATACATGTCTCTGGTAGAGGAGAACAACGAACTGCTGCTTAATCTTATTTCTGATATTTTGGATATTTCTAAAATAGAGGCCGGTACAGTAGAGCTTATTATAACAAGAGTGGATGTGGCCCGACTTTGCCGCGAAGTCATTTCCACCTGTTCGCATAAAAAACATGAGGAGGCGGTGGGGTTACGTTTTGACGAAAGTTCACCGCAGATAATGGTTGATGCCGATAAGAATCGAATTATGCAGGTGCTTTCTAACTTCATAACCAACGCTTTAAAATTTACAACCAAGGGATCGGTCACTCTTTCCTATAGATTGGAAGATGACGGTCTGTTGCATTTCTGTGTAACGGATACCGGTAAAGGTATTCCTGCTGAACAGCAGCATGAGATTTTCAGTCGTTTTGTAAAACTCGACTCTTTTTCACAGGGTGCCGGTCTTGGTTTGTCTATATGTCAGAGTTTAGTAGAACGGATGGGAGGACAGATTGGAGTAAACTCCCGTGAAGGAGAAGGTTCGTGTTTCTGGTTTACACATCCGTATACACTCGATGCCTCATTGGATTCGGATGCTGTAACAAAGGGTGGAGAGCAAGTTATAAAGATCGTTTCAAGGAACTATAAACCTCTAATTCTGGTGGCCGAGGATATAGATAGTAACTACTTGTTGATCGAGGCGCTTCTCAGAAAGGATTACCGTCTGCTGAGAGCACATGACGGCAATGAAGCTATAGACCTTTTCAATACTCAAGCTCCTGATCTCATTTTTATGGATATGAAGATGCCGGGTATGAACGGGATAGATACAGTCGTTATGTTAAGGGAAGGTGGTGCTCAGGTGCCCATCATTGCACTTACGGCATTTGCTTATGACGATGATAGGGCATTGGCACTCAATGTGGGCTGCAATGACTTTTTGACCAAACCTGTTTCGCCACTCGAGTTACGTAGGATGGTCAGTAAATGGATAGGGAAATAAGTTTTGGAAGTATTATTCCATAGAAGACGCGTCAAATGATAAAGGCAGCAAAGCGCCTACACTCTTCATTTCGTAAATACCCTTTTTCCCGAAGAGTAAAATGCGCATCGGTTGTTTGAAGCGTTTTTCTGTTTCAAGCATCACTTGACGGCATGCACCACAGGGTGGAATCGGATCATCCAAAAAATCCCGTTCATTGCGTGCAGCAATGGCAAGTGTTTCTACTGCCTGATCGGGATATTGGGAGTTTGCATAAAACAAGGTAGTACGTTCGGCACAAAGTCCCGATGGATAAGCTGCGTTTTCTTGATTGGTACCTGTGACAACTGTACCATTTGCCAAACGTGCAGCGGCACCCACGGAGAAGTGCGAGTAGGGGGCATAACTGCGTTGGGTAGCTTCGCGTGCGGCATCCATCAGTTGGCGGTCAGCATCACTTAATTCATTATAATCGTATATTTTAATGTCAATTTGTAAGGTCAAATCTTTCATAAGGCAGTGATGTATATTGTAATTAATGTTACAAAGTTAGAAAAGAGATTGGTAATTCCAATTCTTTTTTAAGATTTTTGTACCTCAACTTTTACTGATATGAATAGAATTAACGCTATCAGACTCACTGCAATCCTGGCACTTCTGGTTTGTACCGTTGCCGCCCAGGCACAGCGCCGGAATACCCGTTACGTGGAATATATAGAGAAGTATGCTCCGCTTGCCGTACAGCAAATGAAGGAACACAAGATACCTGCCAGTATTACCCTGGCACAAGGGCTTCTTGAAAGTGGTGCCGGACAGAGTGCACTGGCACGCAAAAGTAATAATCATTTCGGCATTAAATGCGGTAGTAACTGGCGTGGACGTACGGTGCGTCATGATGATGATGCCCGCAATGAATGTTTTCGTGCATACAGCAATCCCAGGGATTCTTATGAAGATCACCCGCTTTTCTGAAAAGGGGTGCGCGTTACGCTTTCCTGTTTGATCTGAAAGTTACAGATTATAAAGGTTGGGCACGCGGTCTGAAGAAAGCCGGATATGCAACTGATCCTTCTTATGCTAATCGACTGATAACAATCATAGAGGATTATGACCTTTATAAGTATGACAGTCGTGGCATGAGTAAGCGTGAAGCCCGTAATTGGGAGAAGGAATTGAAGAAGAAACCCTGGCTGGCTAATCCGCATCAGGTATATATAGCTAATGACATAGCTTATGTTGTAGCTCGTGATGGCGATACTTTCCGTTTCCTGGGTAAGGAATTCGATATCAGTTGGAAGAAACTGGTGAAGTATAATGATTTGCATAAGGATTATACATTGGAAGCGGGTGATATTATCTATTTGAAAAGTAAGAAAAAAGAAAGCCTCTAAACCACATACAGTTTACATTGTGAAAGATGGTGATTCCAGCATACCATTTCACAAAAATATGGTATACGGTTGAAGAACCTGTATAAGATGAATCGGAAAGATGATGAATATATACCGGAAGTAGGTGACAGATTAAGATTAAGATAAAAACAGATTGCATATACTAAAAAAATGACCGCTCATAAGCGGTCATTTTTTAGTATATGGCAGAGGCTTGTAACAGAAATATAATTTGCTTGTAACCGGAAAATCCTTCTCTTGGGCATACTTTTGCATTTTCTTTTAAAATATTCCGGTTATGGCGACAGGTGACTCTTTTACGAGGACGAGTACTTGCTTTCCTTGCTCAGACAAGGCAGTCAGGATGCATTTACGCAGATATATAATAAGTACTATTCTATGCTATACTCCTTGTCTTGCAAGTATTTGCAAGACAGAGAACTTGCGGAAGACGTGGTTCAGCAGGTATATTTGCGTTTATGGGAATCCCGTTCTTCTGTTTGCATTACAGCGAGTCTGAAAAATTACCTTTATACAATGGCGAAGAATCATGTTCTGAATATGATTCGTGATAAAAAATGAATGGATAGTCAGGCAATATGAAAACATCCAGCAAGAAAATGATATTGCAGACGATGGTTTGCAGGAAAAGCTGGAGGAAGAAAGAAAACTGAGTTGCTTCTACCGGGCTGTGAAGCAATTGCCGGGAGCTAAGCGGGAGATATGTTTGCTGAAGATATATGAAGGGTTGAATAATCAAGAGATAGCTCATAGACTGAATATACCTGTGGGAACAGTGAAGAACTATTATACACAATCCATACAGTTATTGAAATACTACCTCAAAGAATTATATTGATGAATGCAATAAAAGATGTAATGATGAATAAGGTACTTGCTGGTGAAGCCGGTAAGGAAAAGGCACGTGAGTGGGGACGTTGGCTGGCTACGGATGAAGGGCAGGCGTATCTTGCTGCGCAAATGGATGCCGATTTCTTTGAGGAAAGAGAAAATATGGATGATGGTATCTGTGAAGAATCCCGTAAAAGGGTATTCTGCAATCTGCAAAAGAAAATTTCGAGAAGACGTTTTGCCGGACTAACTCTAAAAGTGGTAGCGGCGATGGTACCCGTTGCAGCTGTTATAGCCATATTACTCTATCTTAATACGCAGGTTTCTCTTTTTGAACCTCCGTTTTACCAGGATATCTATGTGGCGAAGGGAGAACGGATGCAAATAGCTTTTCAGGATGGTACCCGTGTTTACTTGTATCCCGGTTCCGTCTTTGTTATCCGGATAAATTCGGTCTGACGGAGCGTAGGGTGACTTTGGATGGGGAAGCTTATTTTGAGGTGAGCAAGAATTCTCACAGACCCTTCATTGTTGATTTGGATAAAGCTTCTATCCGAGTGACAGGAACTTCTTTTCATTTGCAGGCCTATGCTTGCGAACCGGACATCACAGTTGAACTGGATGAAGGGCAAGTAGATTTACTATATGGTGACCGGCAAGAATACTCTTTGCGTCCGGGCGAATCATTATATATAATAAGGTGAAAAACGCTTGTATACTTCAATTACAGGAAGGAGTAAGCGGGCTTATTCGTTGGAAAGAACAGGAGATCGATTTCCGGAATACTCCGATGAAGGAAGTGCTGAAAGAATTGGATTTGCATTACGGTGTCCCTTTTTTTGTGTCGGAGATACGGTTGTCTATCAGTATTCTTATACTTTTTGCGTGAAGAAAGCCTCTTTGGAAGAAGTGATGAAGACACTTGAAATAATCTCCCTGTCCGTTTTCAGAAGGGAGATACCATCCGGGTACGGATGAAATAGCATTGACATGTAAAAGACACGTTCCCGTTATACACTTTAGCTTACCCTTTGTGTCAATAGTACGTATAAAGATCATATTGAATTAATTTCATTAATCATTTAACGTATAAAAATGAAACGAGGTATTTTGATTGTTTTAATGGCTTTTCTGGGCTTGACTTCTGTTATGGCTGCTCAGAAAGTAACTCTGAAGTGTAGGGAAGTTGCCTTAAAGGAAATCTTCGCTAGAATTACGAAACAGACAGGGCTGACGGTAGCCTATAGTTCGCAAGTGCTTAATGTAGATACAAAAATCAGTATTGAGACAGAGAATGCGGAAATAACAGAAGTCTTGGAGAAATTGCTACCCGCTACAATAGGGTATAAGATCGAAAACAGTTCAATCCTGATATTCAAAAAAGAAGTTTCCAAGAAAGCTTCTACAGTCAGGATGAAGGGAATTGTTTTTGATAAGAAGACGCGGGAACGGTTGGCAGGTGTAACACTGGTTTTGAATGATAATCCGTCTGTAGGTACCATTACCGATATAGATGGAGTGTTTCAAATAACTGCTGCCCAGGGGAGCAAGTTGAAAGTGTCCTATATAGGATATGAAACGCAGCTGGTTGCTATAAGTCCGGTCGATGAATTGAAAGTGGAACTTGATCAGGATAACTTCAAATTGGATGAGGTTGTGGTAACAGGCCAGGGGCTGAGGTGCAAAAACGCCGGTTATCATCGAATGTAACCACTGTTAGCAGTAAGGAACTGGAACGTATGAAACAGGGGCGTATAGACCAGGTGTTGCAAAATGCTCTCCCAATGTGCAGATAACGATGTCCAGTGGCCAGGCAGGTGCAACTTCATTGGTAAAGTCAAGAGGTCTATCTTCTGCTTTCTCTAACTCTACTCCCGTGATTTATGTAGACGGAGTGCGTGTGGATAATATGAACACAGGTGCAACTTTGAATAACTCATTAAGCGGAAACAGTGCAGTGACCGGTTCTATCGGTGATATTCCGATGGAGAATATCGATCACATTGAGTATGTGACGGGTGGTGCGGCCACTACCCTCTATGGTTCAGATGCAGCCAATGGCGTTATTCAGATTTTTACAAAGAAAGGAGCGGAGCAGAAGACTACGTTCTTTGCCGAAACTCAATTGGAGGCGGATATTGCTTCTTCCCAGTTTTATCATTTTAAACGTACCAAAGAATTGTTGCATCAGACAGGATTCACACAGAAGTACCGTGTCGGCTTTGACGGTGGAACAGAGAAGTTCGGTTATAGTTTTGGTGGCAGCATGAGTAACGGTACGGGAACTCTGATAAAGAACGGTAACGAGGATCGTAAATATGACTTGCGCTTCGGTTCAAGAATGAAATTCAATGAACAGTTTGAATATCAGAACTCATTTGGTATGGTGATAGAAGACTTTGCGAGAAGCCGCAACGGTAACCAGGGAGGATATACCGGATTATGGTTTACGGAAGGCGCTGCGGCTACTAATTTCAGGTATACGGATGCAGCGGGCGAACTGGTGAATTATGGCGCTGATCTGGACGCTTTGGATGACTATACTTTTGCTCAGATGAAGGCTTTTGTTACGAAAGCGGAGGCATTGCAAAACAACCGTGAGTCCGTAAAGCGTTTTCAGACTTCCCAATCTCTGAGCTATGCTCCTCTGGCTAATCTGACTTTCAAAGGGGTATTAGAGTAGATTATCGATTGAATACCAATAAGAACATCATAACTAATGAATATCTGATTCACACCCAGCAGAAGCCGGAAGGAACTTCAGATGCAGGCAGTATCTCCAACTTCGACCGCAACTATTTCGGTCTGACTTTGGATTTGAACGGACAGCATAAATATCGTTATAAAGATGTTTTTAGTCTGATCTCTACGGCAGGCTTTCAGTTCTTTAGCACTTATGACCACCAGTCGGTATATAATGGAACAAACGTACGTGATGGTGCCCAGATAATAGAGGGTGCGGGAACGTTAACTTCTAATGAATGGCTAAGCTATCTGTATAATTACGGCTACTTTATTCAGGAAAATATCGGTTTCCTGGACCGCTATTACATTGATTTGGGATTGCGTTCGGACTATAATACTGCTTTTGGTGACAATGTAGGCTGGCAGTATTATCCCAAAGTAGGACTTTCTTATGTTCTCTCTGAAGAACCTTTTATGCAGAGACTGAAAGAGAATAATCTTGTAAGCAGTTTCCGTATTCTGGCCAATTATGGTATTGCCGGTAGTTATCCTCCTGCTTTTGAATATCAACGTACTGTGGCGTTCAATTCTTTCCAGGGAGGGCAAGCCGCTTCTTTTGGTAAATATGGAAATCCGGATCTGGCACCTGAAAAGAAACATTCGTATGAAGCCGGTTTTAATGCTGTGCTTTTCAACCGTGTATTGAATTTGGGATTTACTTATTATTATGCTCTGACCAAAGACGCTCTTTTCAGTATCCCGTCCCTTCCTTCATCCGGTCAGTCTGCCAACTATTTGTCTAATGTCGGTGAAATAGAGAATAAAGGTATTGAATTGAGCATTGGGCTGCAATTAGTGGATACAAAAGATTGGAATGTTCGCCTGAATGCATCTTATAATACGAATCATAATAAAGTACTGAGTATTGGTAATGCAGTGCCTTTTGCTATTGGCGGTTTCTCTTCGCGAACGGTTCAAACGGTGGTAGCTGAAGGAGAACCGGTAGGTTTCATCCGTGGTTATAAGGCCGTACTGAATCCGGATAACTCACTGAAGGAAATTCTTCCTTTACAGAATCTGGGCTCTACACTTCCTACAGCTTATGGTAACTTCTCTTTGTCGGCAAGTTATAAGAATCTTTCGTTCATGCTCAGCGGTGATTATCAATATGGAGCTTATGTACATTCGTTCGACCGCCAGTTCCGTTTCTCAAAGGGGCTGAAAGACGATGCTATTCCAGAGAAAGCACTGGAAGGACTTGACCAGGGGGGGCTAACTGGCTTAATTTCACTAACTTTTTCGTAGAGAAATCAGATTTCCTGAAAATTAGGAATATCGGAATAGCTTATGATTATAAGCCGAAGAAGTATCTGAAATCAGTCAATCTGGCTTTCAATGTTTATAATCCGTTTGCCTTTACAGCCTCATCGGTAGACCCGGAAGCTGCCCTGGCAGGTGCCCGTTCGCAAAGGTGCAGTAGCGGTAGGTGGATTGAACTACTCTTCTTATTCCACTCCTCGTCAGTACGTGGGAACGATACGTGTCTCTTTTTAATCATTAGTTTAACTCATAAATAAATATAGATATGAACATTAAGAATTATATATTGATAGCTTCCCTGGCTTGTGCCTGTTCGTCTTGTGAACTTTTACAGCCGAATGAGATCATTAATCCGAATGTAGATGAAGATACATTTCTGAAGACCCCTAATGCCATGAGTACTTGGGTGAACGGAGCCAACCGTTCGTTTGCCACGATTATCGGTTCGTATGTGGAATTGACTGAAATACTCTCCGATAATTATTTTAATAACTATAGCCAGAGTAGTAAGGTTTTCGATTTTCCCACTATCCTGTATACGGATATAGATGTAACCAATTTGCAGCGTCACGTAGGTACATTGCGGGAAACGGCGATCCAGGGATTGGAAGTAGTGGCTAAGGCCGATGCAACTACTACAGATGAACAACGCTATAATCTCTATTATATCAAGGGATATTCTTATCTCCTGGCAGGAGAATATTTCGGGCGCTCCCTGTTGAAAACGGGGGAGAGGTAAAGGGCTGGAAGGAGAACCTGAATCTGGCTATCTCTACATTTACGGAAGCTCTGAAATTTACAAGTGATACGGATGAGACAGCGTTTATCAACACCTTGATAGCCCGTGCCTATTATCGGCTCGGAGATAAAGTAAATGCAGTGAAGTATGCCAGCAATGTCTTGACGTTGTCGACGGATTTCACAAAACAGGTGACATTTGATGGAGAGAATAATGTGATAAGTTCTATTCAGGGATATATTTATGGCACTAATTTCCAACCACTGCCCCGTTTGGATTTCCTTGATCCGAAATATTTTCAGACTAAGGCAAAAGAGGCACGTCCTATCTGTATTGCCAAAGCGGAAGAACCCTATCTGATTTTGGCTGAAGCTGCTTTAGCTGACAACGATGTAAACGGAGCAAAAGGTTTTCTGAAAACATTGTTGACGCTTGTTAGCAATCGTCCGGTAGCAACAGACATTAATGATCAGTTGGAAGGACGTTATAACGGAGGGTATAAAGAATATCCTAACAGTTCGGAATACCGGGTAGCCGCATCTTCGGAGGATGAATTCAGGAGCGGACTTGTGCTCGACCGTCAGTCACCTCATTTGATTTCTGTTCCTTATATTTCCGGTACTTCCGTTACAGAAGAAATGATTGATGCTCCAACCACAGTCGATGGGCTTTTAGAAGTTCTTTATCTGATGCGACAAGAAATCTTTATGGCAGAAGGCAGACGTGCAGCCGACTTGGGCATTCGTTTCCCGGTATGTGAAACGGAAGCCGCAAATACACCTTCGGCAGCAGAATATACCACTGCACAAATTCCTTCTTTCATTCCTTTGAATCAGGATATGGATGCTTTTGAAATGGATAAGGAAGCGAAAACGGTTGTGATTAAATATAATATGAACCGGATTATCGTACAGAATAAATCTTCGGAATATGTAGCGCCTTTCTTCAATTAAATAATAATCCCCTATGTAGGTATTACTAATATATAATGCCGGCATAGGGGATAATTTGTATAATATCCGGAGCTATAACCGAAGAAGTTGGGATATTAGAATGATAGTCTCATTGTACAACGTATTCCTTTTGTCTGAATGTCCGGATGGTTGCGATAGTTTAATCGCCAGACATAATCAACGCGAAGGAACTTAAAGATATTCTCAACGCCCACACTTGCTTCCATATAAGGAGCCTTTCCCAATGTATATGAACCCTTTGGGAAAAGATATAGCCCGTCCCCTCCATTCTTAGGATTATTCTTCTCCGTCAGATGTCCCCATAAACCACGGAAACAGAATACCTCCCTTGCTTTCAATTTCTTGATGAGAGGCAGACGATTCAGAAGATTTCCATTCATATAGTATGTCAAATCCCAGGAAACATATTCGTCACTGATAAACTCCATGGCGTTCATATTCGTATAAGCTTCCGGCTGAATGGTATAAGAAAGGTTTGCAATCGGCAGAATTAACAGCGGATACGGAACTTTGCTCCATACCTTTCCGGCTTTGGTGATAATGTCGATATATCCAAAAGCTGAAAACCAGAAACGTTTCTGTATGCCGATATCCGTACGATGATAATCGTAGGATGAGCCAAGCAGGTTTTTCTTTGCCATGACATGACTGAAATTAAAAATTAAAGCATCAAATGTAATTGGAACACGACTATTGCGAGTCTGATAGAATTTTTCATTTTTGCCATAACGGAGCTTCAGTTCCAGTTCCGTCATATTATAGTGCTTGACATCGCTGATGGTTCCGTCTGCATTGATACGGTCGAAAACAGCATATTCCGTGGCATATTCGCGACGGTTACGAACAATGGCATTATATGCCAGTCCGTTATACTGTTCGTAAGAGTAAGTCAGCTCAGCTTGTCGCAAATAAGTTGCCCGTGTATCCTTCTGACGTCTGATACTTAGAAGGACATTATCCTTGCTGGTGTACATATACTGCTGTCCCAACTTGTTAATATCATACATATATTCAAGCCGGATTGAATTTATCGGAAATTCCTTGCGGTATTCTTTGCGTTCATTGAATGAATATTCAACAAGGGCATTATACTTCAGCTTTTCATCTCTCGTTCCATACGCCATATAGCCATCGAAGAACCAATTTTTATTGAGTGCGGGCGTCGTTGTGCCTCCCACCCGAAAGCGTGCCCCTTCGATTGCACTACCGCTAATGGTAGAATTCATCGGACCAAATTCGAATTTATTCATAGCCGGGTCTTTATTGGTAGGGATATAGCCCGACACGAGAGTTGTGACGACCTTTTCCGTTACATAAAATACCGGAACAGAGCGTAATTTCACCATCAGTTTTTCCACGGAGTTCGGATTCTTTTTGATTGCTTCTCCCGGACGATTGCTTATCCAGAAATCATCCGGCTGGCGATAAGCATCTTTTGAGATGATGACAGGTGCACTACTTTTTAAAGATTTGGGCTTGTTCGGCATTGGGTTCTTCGAATGACTGGTTGCTATAGACATTCAAACGCCTTGCATACATTCCTTTAGTTTTCTCACTTAACTTGAAATTTACGCTGATATCGTCTTTCTTAATAATACGGGTACTATCTGAGGTCCGTTCGAATATCTGCTCGATAGTCATTCTGGAAACAAAATTCAAATTGATATCCTTAGGAACATTGAGGATTGCTTTTTGGACAAAATAAGTGGAGTCGAGCGTGACATACAGATGCCCGGTAAAACCGAAGGTTTCCGAATTGAACGGAACAAATCCGAGATCCACACACTTTTGGCCATTTACGTTTAATGTATCCATCAGATAGTATTTATAATAGTTCGGTCCGATTGTGGAAAGCGGGCTTACAAACCTCTGTAGAAATAACGGTATGTCATTTTGGAAAATGTCGACTTCCCTGAATACTTCGCTCAAAACCTGCTGGATACCGTCGCGCGAGAATATTTCATCTACACCGGACGATTTGTTTCCTTTTTACTATATGTTTCTTAGACTTTGGGTCCTTACGGTAATAGACCGTCTCGACTTTTTCTTTTTCCGAAACCGGCAGGATGGTGGTGCCAATATCAAGCGTATCGACAAAATCGGCCAGGAAATCGAACTTGCCTGGCTTGCCATTCTTTTTAGGCTTTGGTTCATACTCATTCATGGCGAAGACCATTTTTTCATACCGGTCGTATTGGAAATAGTCATGATTATGGGGATCATTACTTTTACGTAGAGCAATCACCTGCCTCACAAATGTTACAGCCGGGTTCTCTTTCTTACTGTATTTCTCCTTTTGAGGTCTGACAACCACTTCATTCAACATAATTCCATTTGGAACTAATTGTATTTTCAGGTCATTGGTTTCCCCGGGATGACTTTCATTTGTTTCTTGTCATATCCCAAATAAGATATTTCCAGAATCTTATCGATGGTTGGAGTAGAGAATGAAAAGTTCCCATCCCCATCGGTGGCCGCTCCTATGGTTGTACCCTCAAATTTAAGAGATACATAAGGCAACCTTTCGCCTGTAATCGAATCGGTTACGATTCCTTTTATTATTGTATTCTGTCCATTCGCCACCCACACGAAGAAGAAGGACGCTAACAAAAAAACAATCTTTTTTCCCATTGTAATCTCCTATTAGTTAGTCGGAGAAGTCATATTGCGTATAATTCTTGCCCTTCTCATTCATGCGTAAACCTTTAAATTCGGATGATTGAATATCGATGGTCAGTACGAACGATGTGAACATCATCCTGCGCTTAGCTTTCGCATCCGGAATAATCGGAGTGATGGTCAGCGCGCAGAGATTCCCTTGTTTCGTAATTTCCATGTCGGCCACTTCTTTGATATCCGTACTGTCGCTATCGCTCGAAAGTAGATTCTTGAGAACAATCAGAAGAACTTCAAATTGCTTATGGGTTACTCCCTTAGCTATGCTTTCCTGACCATCATTGATCATGGTGAAGACACCGTTGTCCATTATCAGCATATCTTTCCCCTCATTAAACGTCATGTATGCTTCATTAGGCTGCATGAAGTGAAATTTACCTTTGGTAACAGCATCTTCTGCCACTGCTGCATGGTGCTTAGTCCGAATCACGGTAGTTGTGAAGGTATTTATGCCTTTGTATCGTTCGGCAACTTTTCGGATATCAGCTTCTTGTGCCGATAAGGCGGTACACAAGAGGATGGCAGTGATAAATAGGATATATAATCTTTTCATACATGTAGTTTAAGTATAAAGTCCTCCGTTAATTGAAATCACATTACCGGTAATGTAACCGGCGTTTGGCGAAACCAGAAAGCCAACCAGTTCGGCCACTTCCTCGGGAGTACCGAAACGATTGGCGGGAATGGTCTTCTTCAGTGTATCTTCGTCGAGTCCCTCTACCATATCTGTTCTGATAAATCCGGGGGCGACAGCGTTGACAGTCACATTTTTGCGTGCTACCTCCTGAGCCAGTGCTTTCGTGGCGGCTATGATGGCTCCCTTTGCTGCGGAATAGTTGGTCTGTCCCGGCATTCCTTTGACACCGCTTACGCTTGCCATATTGATGACACGTCCGAACTTACGGGCCAACATGGATTGCAGCAAGGGTTGTGTTACATTGTAAAAACCATCGAGACTGATGCTGAGTACACGATGCCAGTCGTTTTCAGGCATGAATATCAGGAGATTGTCACGGCGTATACCAGCATTGTTAACCAATACTTCGATGTATTCTTCAGGATGGGCGTTCTCCCATGACTCGATGGCTTTGCTGGTCTGTTGCCGGTTGCTTACGTCGAACATCAGTATCTCGCCATCCTGTCCGGCCTGGCGTACCAGTTCCAGAGTCTTTTGGGCCTCTGTGGCGTTACTTACATAGTTGATAATGATGTGGTAGCCCATCTGAGCTAATTTTACACAGACAGCACGGCCAATGCCACGGCTGCCTCCGGTTACTAATGCATACTTCATTGTTAGGTCTATTTTAGTTTTTTACTATATTCCATATCGGTTCCTTTCCTAATACTTCAGCACAAGTGAAGAGCGCTGTCATGGTCACACCGTGTAACCCGTGCAGCATCAGATTCTGTCCCGTAAGAAGCAGGTTGGGGATGGGTGTACGTGGTGAGAGCAGGGTTATCATCGGATTTCTGAAATCCTTGCGCAGGCCATACGCTGACCCCTCAGGTGTGAGAGTATAATTACGGTAAGTGAGTGGCGTGCTGGTGTAGCATCCGGTGATCCTATCACGAAGGTCGGGAATGAAACGTTCGGCAAGGGTGATACATTCGTCTGCGACACGCTTCTTCATCGCTTTATAATCTTCACCACGACGGCCCACTTCGGTATGGCTCCATTGTTCACACTCACTCCAGTTCATTGGGGTGAGGAGATCTACCTGTTGTACATACTTACTGCCATCTTCCGGTATGCGGCAACTTACCAGTACTCCGCTTACAGGATTGTTTTTCAGATGAAATGCCCATACATCCGGTTCCTTATAAATATATTGGTTCCAGTTAAAGTATCTGAGAGTTTGCGGCTTGATGCGGAGCGATAAGGTGAACATACCGAAAGTATTCTCCAGATGAGTAATTCTGCTACGATAAACTTTCTTCATCCTGCTGCTTTGTTTCACCAAATTGCAGGTGACAGCAGGATGGATATTGCTGATAAAAATAGTGCCTTCGTAGATTTCTCCATTAGAGCATACTGCATGTACCAGTTTACCGTCTTTTTCCACTAACTCCCGGACTTCGGTATTACAGATAATCTCGCCGCCATGCATACGGATGCCATCAACCAGTGAGTTTACTATCAGAGAACCGTCCCCTTTAATCGCCAACTGCTTTCGATGAAACTTCCGTTACCATGAGCGAAGGTGAACAATGGAAGAGATTCTTTCCGTAATTCCATTTTCAGGGAAGTGCCACAGAGTACATTTATCAGTAGTGGATCATGGAATGTCTCTGTCAGATACTGATAAGCGCTTGTTTCAAAAAAAGCCGGGAAAGTAATGATGACTCTCCGGTTTGAGGATTTAACGCATCGAATTGCTGTTCACCGCACTGTTTCAGCATATCTGCATATTTGTTCAACGCATCACGTTCAGCTGGAAAGGCTGCTGTCAATGTTTCGACAAATGCATCATATCCTTGTGCGAAGCTGAAAGTCTGATTTCCGATTGTTACCCGGTCGAAATGGTTGTCAAGGCGTTGCCATGGAAGACGCAGCAGTCCCAGATGCCTGAATGCAGAGTGTAGTGATTGTCCCTCGTCCAAACCTCCTACATAGTGAAAGCCTGTATCGAAAGCCAATCCATGCCTTCTGTAGCTTTGGAGGCATCCACCTGCTTGTGTTCCTCTTTCAAGCAGAAGAACGCTCATACCGGCTTTCGAAAGAATGTGTGCACATTCCAGCCCACCCAGTCCGCTACCTATGATAACTGCATCGTACTTCATTCTTTATTCTTATTAATCATTCTGAAAATGGCCGGTTGTACCACATAAGAGATCACTACTGCCGAAATCATGCCCACAAGAGTGGAGAATCCTACTGATTTGATGGCAGGATGTTCGGCAAACAGCATGGAACTCACGGTAACAATCAGGATAAATGCACTGAAGAATATGGCTGTCTTGTGATAACCCAGCAAGCGCGAGTTCTCTTTACCGCCAATAAGTCCGTTCATCACGAATATGCTATAATCAACCCCTATACCAAAGATGAATGTAGAGATGATAATGTTGATGAGATTGAACCGTACATCAAAAATCACCATTGCCCCCAACACTATAAGCCAACTCGACAAGATTGGCATAAAACCGAGCAGGGTATGCTTGATATTGAAATGGAAACTGAAGAAGAGTACGATGAGTACAAAGAGCATGGAAACCCATTGCAGCACATTGAAGTCGTCATTCAATTGGATCAGTGTATCTGTGGTATAATAATAGGTGTCGAGCACAAGCAGGCTAGGTGATGAAACTATAGCCTCACAGATACGGTTATAGTCACTTTCCTTGCTGTGGATAGAGTCGTTTTTGCATCTTACGGATGTAAAGCACAGATACTCGTCGTTGTAGGACTGTTCCATCAGAGTAGACTGGTAGCCTTCCGGAATAATACTTGCTTCATAAAGAGCGTCAGGCTCATAATCAGCAGTTGCAAATTCAAAGAAAGGAGAGAATGCATCGGGAATAAGACCGGCTTCGGGAGCTGTCTTATTGATTAAATCGTGTACAAGTTGCAAGCGTTCTCCGGTCCAGAAGTTTTTCCATGCGTCAATGCGTTCTTGTTGTACATGCAAGGGTACAAATATTTGATTCGTATGGGTATAGCTCTTCACAAGTCCGATATTTTGCAGGGAATCGAGTTTGGTAGCCATGATTTCAAAATTCTCAATGGCTTCTTCCATCGTTGCCCCTGAACTTGCGAAGTACTTCTGTTTGTCACCTGTATGGGTTTTGGAACGAAGCAGATTCTCTGAATATGAAGTGCTTTCGGCTTTATAGCCTAAGTTGTGCATGTCGGCATCGAATTGTGTTCCTCCGGCAATATAGAATCCTATACACACTACCGCAGTGGCAAGTATGGTGAAAAGCAGGGGCTTTTTACGGTCGAACGGGTAAGCATTAATACGGTCGATGATGGCGAATGCACGGTGATTCAACTTGTTTTTCTTGGGATTGAGGAACTGTGGTAAAAATACCAGGCTGAAGAATGTAGTCCCCACAATGGCGAAAGCAGCGAAGAGCCCAAAGTCCTGTAACAGTTCTGTCCGAATGAAGATAAGTCCCATGAAGGAACCAATGGTGGTAAGGCATCCTAAACAAACAGGTTTGACTTGATCGCGCAACACTTGTTCGGGATCACTGATATATTTATAATGCGTAATGATATGTAGTACATAGCTGAGTGCCACTCCCAGTACTACTGCTCCGATACCGAGTGCCAACAATGAGAAATGTCCTTTTATAAAATACATTGCAGCAAGTCCGAAGAGAGTGCCGAATACCACTGGAAGCAGTAATAGCGGTATGGTATTGTAGTTGCGGAAGCAGATAGAAATAAAGATAAGAACCAGTACTAATGAGCCGATAATAGTTCCTTTCAGGTCCGATTTTATTCGCCATGAATTATAGAATCCACTGGCAGGAGTACCGTGATAGCTGATTTTTACGTCGGGAGCAGAGGCAGAAAACTGTTCTATCTGATCATTCAATATGCGGAATAGGGTAGAACCCTGTCCCGTATTGGTGGCTGAATACATGGGTGTAATAAATGCTACACACACTGTGGAGTCTTGGACGAAGAAATGCCCGTTAAGGGTTTTGTAGCTGCCGGCTGCCCCTTCGGTAAAAGGTTTCATCTGTTCCATAAGTAAACCACGCAGTCCTACAGGATCCATCTGTATAAGTTCGGGAAACATACTTCCCACCGGACTCAACAAGTCATCGTGGTTAGCTTTCATTTGCTGCTTCATGTGTGGATAGGTAAGCATCGCATCGAGACGAGTGTAGACACTTGTGTCGATATATGCCGGTAAGTGCGCACTCATATAATCGATAACGTCCAGCATCAGGTCATCGGGCAATCTGTAGAAAATATTCCCGATGACCTGCTGTGTTGAGTCCATGGCTGCATTTCTAGATTCCAGAGAATCAATGAAAGCATCACATATTTCGGTTATATGTTCCACAGAGGCTCCATTCTTTCCTTCAAAGAGCAAGAATGTTTTATCCTTGATGCGCAGGTTGGCAAAGGCGAGTTTGGTAGTACCATCTTCATTTTTCGATGAAGGCATCAGTTTGTTGATGTCTTCTTCCAGATATATTTTTGAGGCAAAATATCCGAAGAAGGCATATAAAGCAATCATTGACACCCAGAAAACTGCGCGATGATTACGGAAAAAGCGATAAATCTTTATGCAGAATTCTGTCATACTACCATCTCTTTATATCTTTATTATTCACTCTGCCCGAAGTGTGATTCTATATAGTCATAGAGATTGTTGAAGGTCTGAATCTTCTGTAAATCGGTTACGGGAATTTTGATCTTGTAGGTATGCTGGATAATGGCTACAAGATCCACAAGACTGAGGCTGTCCAACGAGAGTGTTTCCTTTACATTGGCATCCGGTGTAAAAAGGTCCTGATCAATTTCAAATTCTTCAGCCAATATGGCATTTACCTGTTCAATAATACTTTCACGTGTCATAATAATTTTCTTTTTAAATGGTTATTATAAATTTCTTACAATAAGGGTTGAGTTTGTTCCGCCGAACCCAAAGGAATTGGAAAGGAACATATCAAAGTGCGCTTCGCGCGTTTCCGGTAATATATGGATACGGGCAGTTTCCTCATCCGGATTTTCAAAGTTGATGTTTCCTGCTATAAAGTCGTTCTTCATCATCAACATCGAGTAGATCAGTTCGCTGGCACCAGCCATCCACATCTCATGCCCTGTCTGGCTTTTGGTGGAGGTTACGGGAACCTTGCAATCGCCGAATATCTGAGCTATGGCTGACGCTTCTCTACTATCTCCGATACGTGTAGAGGTGGCATGTGCATTGATATAACCTATTTGTTGGGGAGATATACCCCCCTTGTTCAGACACAATTCAAGCGAACGGGCCGGCCCTGCTACATTGGGAGTGGAAATATGATCCCCATTGCCCGAGAATCCCCAACTTACTATTTCTGCGAGTATGGGTGCCCCTCGCTTCACGGCATGTTCGTAGCTCTCTATGATTACTGTTGCCGCACCACCACCGGGTACCAGACCGTCACGGTCGCGGTCGAACGGACGGCTGGCCTTGGCGGGATTGTCTTCACGTATAGAGAATGATTGGATGCCGTCGAATGAAGCCACGCTGTATAAGTTGGTTTCCTGAGCACCGCCGCATATAATGCAATCCTGCATTCCGCTACGTATAAGTGTGTATGCCAATCCTATAGCCTGGGAACCGGATGCACATGCGGCTGAGGCCGTCAGGTTAATACCGCGCAGTTTGAACAGGCAGGCAAGATTCATAGTCACGGTAGAGTTCATCGACTGGAAAATGGCACCGCTGCCGCAAGCTGATGTATCCTTGAACTCACGAAACTTATCGAGCGCCTGCATGGTAGCTTCAGCTACGGAGTCGTTTCCATAGATAATGCCGATCTCATTTCTGTCCATATAATCTTGATCCAGCTTTGCATTTTCGAGGGCCGACCGTGTGGCCATATAAGCATATTGAGCTTCCTCGGGCATAAAATGCCGTAAATTGCGTGGAATGAACGGTTTAAGGTCAGGACGCTCTACATCTGCACATAATGCGGAACGGAATCCGGCATCTTTGCGTTCCTGGCTGAAGATAATGCCGCTTTTTCCGGCATATAGCGAATCGCGTACATCTTCGAGTGTTTTTCCGAGGCACGACCATATCCCCATACCTGTGATTACTACTTTTCTTTCCATATCTCTTTTATCGTTATTATAATTTCTTTTTTATAGCATCGTCTCCTTTTTTGTCAGGGTGGGATGCAGGGGCTTCCATTGAGTCAGTTCTTTTACATTGTCTTCCAGTTGCGGACCTGTCTCAGCCCATTTAAAGTGACGCTCATTATAAACCGGTATAAGGTCATCGAAGAATAATGCATTTACCCCCAGTCCCTGATAATCGGGACGCACCGCTATCAGGAGCAGTTCGGCTTTTTCCTCTTTTTTCCATTTCAGGGCACGAACCAGATGATACCACCCTAAGGGGAAGAGTTTTCCTTTGGCTTTTTGCAGGGCATGAGACAGACTTCCCATGGTGATTGCCACTCCTATAACTTCTTCATTCTCATTTTGTATGACGGGCAGCATTTGCTTGTCTATCAGTGGGAAGTATCGTTTGACATACATATCCACTTGTTTGTCTGATAATTCTGTATAGCCGAAGAGGGGAGCATAGGCAGTGTTTAAGAGTTTGAATACTTTTCTTCCATAACCGTGCTTTACAACATCAGCGTTGGTTAATTTCTTCACTCGTAGTCCGAACATCTCTTTCGAAAGTTGAGTCACACGGGCATATTTAGACGGTATTTCTTTGGGTACTTCAATGCAAACCTGCACCCAATCCACTTCCTTTTCATACCCTAACGTGTCCATGTGTTTGGGATAGTAGGGGTAGTTATATATTGTAATCATTGATCCCAGCTTATCGAAATCTTCAATAAGCATCCCTTCCTTGTCGAAATCGAAAATTCCCATCGGGCCTTGTATATAATCCATACCATGTTCCTTGCCCCATTGCTCCACGGTTTTCAGCAGTGCGGCTGATACTTCCAGGTCATCAATAAAGTCTATGAATCCGAATCGGACGTTCTTCGTTTGCCATTTTTGGTTGGCTCGATAGTTGATGATACCCGCTATGCGGCCAACCGGTTTTCCAGCTTCGTTATATGCAATAAAAGGTTGTAGGACGGAGTATTCCAATCCTGCATTCTTACGCGGATTAAATGTATTACGAATATCCATTTCCAAGTCAGGAACGTAGTATGGACAGTCTGCATACAACCAGTTTGTGAACTTCACAAAATCGTCCATTTCACGCTTCGTTTCTACTTTTTTTATACTGATATTTTCCATAATGAGGGTAAAAATATAAAAGGATTTTCTTATCACAAAGTGGATGAAATAAGTTGCGCCTTATTAACCAATGTTTGAGGATTTCAGAATATCGTTGACCGCTATGATGTGTTTATCTGGGAAACTATGACAATATTATTGATGCGTATATTGTCCTCTTTTTAGTTTGATTCTAAGCTATTCATTTGTTTTACACCAGGGATCATTTCGTGCAGGACTAATGAATAGTATGTTTATCCTTAGGAACAATTGGGTGTTGACCTTGGTCAACAGGCTTGTTAACCAAGGTTGACGGATTCGTTAGCCAAGGTTGATAGGCCTGTTAACCAAGGTCAACACCCGATAAGACTTACTGCGGAAATGAAAAACAAGCAGGGCAAAAGTAAACGACTGCCTGTCTGTTGCTAAATAACTGCTTATGCTTTTATTGTGAATGGTGGGGGATGAACTTCCTGAAGTATGATATACTTATCCGAAAATGTACAGAGTGTTCGATATCGGACACTCTTCTTTTTTCTCTATCGTCTTGTTTTCAGTTACTTACATTTTTGGCACGCATTTAGTATATATAAATAATGTGAATAATATGCCTGTTCGTTTTTGAAAGCGGAACAGGTTGAAAACTGATAAAATAATAAATAACTCAATATTCAACATGGACAGAGAAATTCCGAAGGAAGTGCGTAACAAAGAGCGCAACAAGAAAATTATCCGCTACGGTGGCATCGGCGTGGCAAGTGTAATCGTTATCAGCGTACTCATCTCATTTATGCGTACGGGAGTGAAAACAAAAGATCTGGTGTTTTCTACGGTTGATAAGGGTACGATTGAAGTCAGTGTTAGTGCATCAGGAAAAGTGGTGCCGGCTTTTGAGGAAATCATCAATTCACCTATCAATACCCGAATTGTCGAGATATATAAGAAAGGTGGAGACAGTGTGGATATAGGTACACCAATCTTGAAACTTGACTTGCAGAGCGTGGAGACGGACTACAAGAAATTACTGGACGAAGAGCAGATGCGCAGCTATAAGTTGAATCAGCTTCGGGTGAATAATCAGACCAAACTGAATGATCTGGCTATGAAGATTAAAGTATCGGCCATGCAGTTGAACCGTAAAAAGTGGAATTGCGTAATGAGCAGTATCTCGACAGCTTGGGTTCGGGAACTACGGATAAAGTGCGTCAGGCTGAACTCAGCTATAATGTGGCCCAGTTGGAATATGAGCAGCTGGAGCAGCAGTATGATAATGAAAAGGAAGTGCTTGCTGCCGAATATAAAGTTCAGGAATTGGATTTCAGCATATTCCGCAAGGGACTTGCCGAGATGAAACGTACGCTGGATGATGCGCAGATTCGCTCACCGCGTAAAGCTATTCTTACCTATATAAATAATCAGATTGGTGCGCAGGTTTCACAGGGTAGCCAGCTTGCAGTGATTTCCGACCTCAGCCACTTCAAAGTAGAAGGTGAAATAGCTGATACATACGGTGACCGTGTGGCAGCGGGAGGCAAAGCGATTGTAAAAATAGGCAGTGAGAAACTGGAGGGTACGGTTAGCAGTGTGACACCGTTGTCGAAGAATGGAGTGATCTCTTTTACGGTACAGTTGAATGAAGATAATAACCGTCGTTTGCGTTCGGGCTTGAAAACGGATGTCTATGTGATGAATGCAGTGAAAGAAGATGTAATGCGCATTGCTAATGCTTCTTATTATGTAGGACGCGGTGAGTATGAGCTTTTCGTTCGTAACTCTGATAAAGAGATTGTGAAACGTAAGGTACAGTTGGGAGACAGTAACTTTGAGTTTGTGGAAGTAGCCAGCGGCTTACAACCGGGCGACCAGGTGGTGTGAGCGATATGAGCAACTATAAAAAATAAGAATAAGCTGAAACTGAATTAGCTGTAAGTAACCTGATACATAAATCTTATGCACAGGTTTATATCCCCTATAGTGTATCCTCCTATGCGATAATCATTAAAAACGATGATACTATGATTAAACTTTATCTTAAACAAGCGTGGACCATGATAAAGCAGCATCGGCTCTTTACCGGAATCTACGTGGTGGGTACAGGACTTTCAATAGCCCTTGTCATGACACTGTTCATTATCTTTTATGTGAAGTTTGCGCCCATATATCCCGAATATAATCGCAACCGGATGCTGACAGTGACGAAAATGAAGTCTTATCCTAAAGATAATGATAAGAGTTGGAACTGCTCTGCCGTTAGTTATGATGTAGTGAAGATGTTGCAAGATTTGCCACATCTGGAAGCTATTGGTGCAACAGCAAGTAACTATCGTGAAAATTACGTAGAGGTTCCAGATAATAATGAGCCGATTAGCGTAACCCCGCTTTATACTGATGCCGGCTTCTGGAAGGTTTTCACTTTTCGATTTCTGCATGGAAAACCTTTCACGCAAGCGGATATCGATGCGAAACACAGGGAAGTGGTTCTTCCGGTGAGCGTGGCGAGGAAACTGTTTGCTACAGATGACGTAGTGGGAAGGCGCTTTAATATGGATGCACAGGAATATCGGGTTTGCGGAGTGGTGGAAGATGTTTCTGCCGCTACGCCTTCTTCTGTGGGAGATATGTGGTTACCGATTACGCTTAATTCCTGGGTTACTTCGGATACTACCGGGAAATTGGTAGGTAGTGTCGGTATATATATGACCGCTCCTGATGCTGAGGATAAAGAAGCCTTAAAGGAGGAAGTGCGTGAAGTTTTCAGAAAATTGAATCTTGCCTCCGATAAGTACATGAATGATTTAATGGGGCAGCCCGATGATTATTGGGCCAGTACATTCCGGTTCGACTCTTGTTCAGCTCCTGATTTGGCTTCTGAGTTGAGAATGTATCTCTATATGTTGCTTGCTTTACTTTTCATTCCTGCAATGAACCTGAGTGGTATGATGTCTTCACGTATGGACGAGCGCCTTTCCGAGTTGGGAGTACGCAAAACTTATGGTGCTACTAATATGAGGCTTATAGGGCAGGTATTATGGGAAAATCTCTTGCTAACCTGCATTGGTGGGTTACTGGGATTACTGATCTCTTATCTGATTGTGCTGACGGCAAGTGACTGGATACTTACTCTCTTTGACAGTTATACAGATGTGGAAAAAACTCCTTTCCTCTCATTCGAGATGCTTTTCAATCCGACGGTATTCTGTGCGTCATTCGGACTTTGCGTGCTACTGAACCTCATATCTGCACTTATTCCTGCAATATGGGCATTGCGCCGAAACATTATTCAGTCGTTGAACTCTAAACGTTAAGATGCTATGATGAAGATAATAAGACACCAATTATGGAATCAGCGCCGGCAGAATGGTTGGATATTTGTGGAACTGGTGGTCGTGAGCTTTTTTTTCTCTGGACGGTAATAGATCCTATTTATGTATTGACATCCAATCTTGCCATTGATCCCGGTTATAATGAGGAACGGGCGTATGCCCTTTATATGGAATACTATGATGAATTGCATGGTAAGTATGACAAAACCCAGGACAGTACTGCGATTAAGCAGGAGAATCTGTATCGTATTACCCGCTTGGTGAAGAACTGTCCGGAAGTGGAAAGCTTTGCTTTGGTGACCAGTGCCAGCTTCCCAAACAGCTCTTCGTGGAATGGCGCGGAATACTTCAATGACACATTGAAGGTACATTCGCAATATTACCAGTTTGTACAGACAGAGGGGGAGATGTATTCCGTACGTATGGTATGAAGGATGCCAAGAGCGGACAGATAATGTCTTTGCCCGAAGATTGCGCTGCTCGTGAAGGGGTGTTTATTACAGAACGTATGGCAGAAGAGCTTTTTTGGCACCACAGATGCGGTAGGTAAAAGGGTGAGGTATAATGACAGTACTTTCCATGAGGTCATGGGAGTATTGCAGGATTATAAACACCGGATTAATGAACAACCGGGTAATCTGTTGATACAGGTAAATAGTAAGGTAGGGAATCACAGTTGGATTCAGTGGATGTATATGTTGACTTTCAAATTGAAACCCAATGTGGATGTCCCGACTTTTGAGAAACGCTTCAAGGCGGAAGTGGTTCCCCAGCTGAATGTAGGTAATTTCTATTTTACCAAGCTGGGACGTTTTGCAGATATCCGCCACAAATATGAAAATGAGAGTGGAGTGACGAATACTTTACGCCTGCAATATTCATTGGCAGGATTTGCTTTGCTCTGCGTGTTCCTTGGTATGGTAGGCACATTCTGGATACGCTGTAATGCACGGAGGCAAGATATCGGATTGATGCGCAGTATGGGAGCTACAAAGAAAGTTATCCGCAATCAGTTTCTGATGGAGGCATGGCTACTGGTAACAATCGCATTTGCAGTTTCTCTGCCTTTGACTATGCACCGTATCTATGTATCAGGTTTTGCCAATCCGTCTGAGAATGGTAATCCTGTATACTGGCAAAACCAGCCACTGACGCATTTTCTGATAGTCAGTGTACTGGCGTATATCGTATTGCTTATTATTGCATTGCTGGGTACGTATGCACCCGTCACCCGCGCGGCAAAGATATTGCCTGCTGAAGCTTTAAGAGATGAATAAAATAACGATGCGGACAGCTGAAAACGGACAGAGTGTTCATTTCCGAACAGCTGCTTGGAAATGTAAATGATTGATAATGAATGTATGTTTGCTTTGGCATACCATTTGACTGAAAGCTGTGAAGAATCTATAAATTGAGAACTGAATAAATCAATAACAATTAAATACTTACCATTATGATTAAATTGACTGAGATAAACAAGATTTATCGTACGAATGAGATTGAAACCGTGGCATTGGAAAATGTGAACCTCGAAGTTGAAAAGGAGAATTTCTCAGTATCATGGGACCTTCCGGTTGTGGAAAATCTACATTGCTCAACATTATAGGGCTTTTGGATGCCCCCACGAGTGGGATCATTGAGATTGGTGGTACTCGTACAGATGGTATGAAGGATAAGCAACTGGCTCCTTTCCGTAATAAGAAGCTGGGCTTTGTGTTTCAGTCTTTCCACTTGATTAACTCATTGAATGTGCTCGATAATGTAGAACTTCCTTTATTATATAGAAAGGTGTCTGCAAAGGAACGCCGCCACTTGGCAGAAGAGGTGTTGGCAAAGGTCGGTTTGAGCCACCGTATGCGTCACATGCCTACACAACTCTCCGGTGGTCAGTGTCAGCGTGTAGCTATTGCCCGTGCCATTATCGGTAATCCTGAGATCATTCTTGCCGATGAGCCGACCGGTAACCTGGACTCTAAGATGGGTGCTGAGGTAATGGAACTGCTGCATCAGTTGAATAAGGAAGACGGACGTACCATTGTAATGGTAACCCATAATGAGGAACAGGCTAAACAAACCAGCCGTACCGTGCGCTTCTTCGACGGACGCCAGGTAGAATAAGAATTGTAATTAGTAACTCGTAATTATTATGATGCAAACTATTCGTCAAGCCTTTACGATCCTGAGGCAAAATCCGTTGCTGAGCACTATATCCATACTGGGTACGGCTTTTGCCATCACCATGATTATGGCTATCGTGATTACCTGGCAGACGAAGTATGCTGACTTGGAGCCGGAAGTGAACCGTAGCCGCTGTCTGTATTTCTCTGCTATGCACATGCAGGGAAAAGAGAATAAGGATAGGAATAATTATAGCACTCCTTCGGCTGCGTTTATGAAAGAGTGCATACAGCCAATTCCGGAAGTGGAAGCTTGTACTGCATTTACAACGGCAGATGTTGCACTGGTATCTTTAGCTGATGGTAACAACCGATTGAAAGTTGATGCAATGAATACTGATCCTGAATTCTGGAAAGTTTTCAGTATGCAGTTTCTTGGTGGAAGAGCTCTCACCGAAGCCGATCGGGGAGGAGATATGCGCTCTATCGTTATTTGTGCTTCTGTGGCCCGAAAACTTTTTGGAACAACAGAGGCTATTGGGCAGCAAATATTACTGAATAGAGAACTGTCGCGTATCATCGGAGTTGTGAAGGATGTTTCTGTTACTGCCAAAGATGCTTATGCTCAAGTATGGGGGCTGTACCATACCGATGAATTGAAAGTAACTGGTTGGTGGAGCTATCTGGGTGGAAAAACGATTGCAGTATTGGCACGTACTCCTGATGATTTTCCTGCTATCAGGCAAGGAGTTGAGAAAAGAGTGAAAGATGTCAATGCCGGTCTGGAAGAAATGCAGATGGACATTATGGAGCAACCTGACAATATTGTGGCGCACGTGAACCATGTTTGGGCTAATGTAGGACCGGATCTGCCGATGCTTTATCTGCAATATGGAATTGCCCTGTTCATCATTTTGCTGGTACCCTCGCTCAATTTGTGTGGGCTGAGCAATAGCCGTATGCAACAGCGCGTTAGCGAACTGGGTGTACGCAAAGCTTTCGGGGCAACCGGTAGCACGCTTATCCGTCAGATATTGAATGAGAATCTGGTACTTACATTGATAGGAGGCGCAGTAGGGTTGGTATTCAGTTATCTTGCTGTTTACGTTATGCGTACATGGCTGTTCACTAATAGCCAGAATATCGGTACGGCAGGTGATTTCAGTTTAAGTATGGACGCTTTGTTCAGTCCGATGGTGTTTGTATTGGCTTTTGTTTTTGTCTGGTGATTAATCTGTTGAGTGCAGGATTACCCGCTTGGCTTGCCACCCGCCGTACAATTGTAGACTCATTGAACGATAAATAAAAAGGAGACCTTATGAAATTCATATTACATAATCTACGCATGATTTGGTCGCGTTTCCGCAGTAACGGATGGGTGCTGGCTGAACTGTTCCTGGTGTTTGTCGTGATGTGGTTCCTTTGTGACTCATTGGGTTGCCTCAAGTACACCTTTTACCGTCCTCTTGGTTACAACATTGACCACGTATATAGACTTACAACGATTATAGGCGGCGCTACAAGTGATACAACTTTGACAAATGCCGACAGATATCTGCGTGCATTGAAGAAATTGGAGCAGGAACCCAGCGTTGAAGCAGCTGCCCTGTGTTACTGGAGTTTGCCGATGCACGGAAGCAACAGTTACAGTTCATTGGCTGCACAAGATACTATAGGTGTAAATGCGCGTATCATCAATACCACTGGTGGTTACATTGACGTTTTCCGTATGAGTGATGATCCGCAACGTCCCTTTGTGGAGACTCCTTCAGGGTGGGACAATGTGATGTTGAGTCAGGCTGCTTTCGACCGTTTTCAGAAAAGGATGCCGACGTTCTCGTTGGATACACCATTGAGCAAGTACGGTGACTCCACATCAGTTGTCACGCAAGGTGGAAAGATTGAAGCTTTTAGAACCTATCGCTATGGAAGTGATGCTCCTTGCTTTTTCTATCGTATGGATGAAAATCTGATTAAGAGACATTTTACCGACGAGTGGGCACAGATAGTCTTTCGTGTGAAACCTGCTGCCGATGGTCCGGATTATCGTACAAATTTCATTCGTGAGATTGCGCCAAGACTGGATGTAGACGATCTGTTTGTGGCTGATGCTGTACCTTATACCGAACAGCAACTGCAATTTGAAGTCATGAACGGTGATACGGATAAAGTGAATAGCCAGGCTATTGTTGTGCTTTTTTGCTTGTAAATGTATTTTTTAGGATTGATAGGCACTTTCTGGTTCCGCACTCGTCGTCGTCGCAGTGAGGTCGCCTTACGACTGGCAATGGGGAGTACAAAGAATCAGGTGTTCAGGTTACTGGCGGGCGAAGGATTATTGTTGCTGGCATTAGTAACAATACCTGCCATGATTATCTGTTATAATATAGGAATCGCAGAATTCACCATAGGACGAACGGAGCTTATTTCTACCTGGCCGGTAGAGTGGAGTTTTGTACGCTTCCTGCTTGGTTCTTTAGCGGCTTGGTTCTTGATAGCACTTATGGTGATGGTGGGTATTTGGTTTCCGGCGCGGCAGGCGATGAAAATACAGCCGGCTGAAGCTTTACATGAAGAATAGAAAAGAGAAATAGTAAAAACAATTTTAAATAGCAAAACTTATGAAGACTTTATTTATAACTTTGAGTTTATTATTTGCCGCAGTAGCCGGCACAGTATACGCAGCTAATGAAAAGGACCCGCAGGTAAGCGAAGTTCGTAAGGTGGAAGCTTTTTCTTCTGTAAAGGTCACATCTGTAGCGACGGTGTATTTCACACAGAGTAATTCGTATTCTCTGAAAATAGAAGGTAGGGAAGAGTATGTAACCACTACTACTACAGAAGTGAAAGGAGATTGCCTGATTATCGGTTTCAAGAATAAGAAAGATGGTGATAATAATCGCAACAAAGGGGTGACCATCTATCTGAGTGCACCCGATTTGAAAGATGTAGAGTTTACTGGTGTAGGCTCTTTCAATTGCGAAGGTGCGCTGAAACTGAATGATGTCAAGTTCGAGATAGAAGGTGTGGGTAAAGTGAATGTGAAAGACCTGACCTGTAAATCTTTAGTTGTAAAGATGGAAGGTGTAGGTAAAGCTGATATCCATGTGGATTGTGACCGTTTGCGTGCCAGTATGGAAGGCGTAGGCAGCGTTACCCTGAGCGGACGGGCACGTCAGGCAGACATCTCTAAGGGTGGTATTGGTGGAGTGAATACACGTAACTTGAAGATTGGAGAATAATGATAAAGCAATATTTTACTCAGGCCTGGGCACAGCTTCGGCAACAGCCGCTGATAAGTGCTGTCAGCATAGCCGGTACGGCACTTGCCATCTTCCTCATTATGTTGGTGGTGATGATGCAGCAGGTGAAGGTGGCGCCTTTTGCTCCGGAGAGCAACCGTGACCGTTTTCTGCATGTCCACTACATGAGTATTACGAATAAGAATTGGGGTGGTGGTAGCAGTAACGGTCCGATGGGACTCAAGACGGCACGCGAGTGTTTCCAATCCCTGAAAACACCCGAAGCTGTGACTATCTACACCTGCATGGTAGTTTCTACGCCTGTAAACTTGCCGGGACAACCCGGCACAGGTATCGACCTGCTACAAACGGATGATGCTTTCTGGCATGTGTTCGATTTCTCTTTCATTGCCGGAAAACCCTATGATCGGGCTACATTTGATGCCGGACAGCCGGTAGCAGTGATTACCGAAAGCGTAGCACGCCGATTGTTTCAGACGTCGGATGTTATCGGTCGTGAGTTCCTCCTGAACCATGCGCCATACAAAGTGGCGGGCGTGGTAAAGGATGTTTCTACACTGGCTACCGTTGCTTACGGGCAGGTATGGGTACCTTATACTTCAACGGAAATAACCAAGGATACTTGGAGTGATGAGCACATGGGTATGATGAGTTGCACCATCCTGGCACGGAGCCGCGATGACTTCGAAGCTATCCGTGAAGAAGCGGAACGACGCAGGCAAGAGTACAATGTCATTCTCGGTGAGGATGGCTATGAACTGATTTATCGTAATCGTCCTTATGATCAGGAGAAGAGTTCGATTGCGTTTAGTGCCAATCAGGAGCCCGACGTGGAGCAGCATCGCCGTCAGCGTATGATTATTTTTATAATCCTGTTGATAGTACCTGCCATCAATTTGAGTTCGATGACTCAAAGCCGCTTACGCCAACGTGTGGCAGAGATAGGCGTACGCCGTGCATTCGGATCTACGAAGATGGAACTGATGGGGCAGATTATTTCAGAGAACTTGGTAGTGACGTTGCTGGCTGGTGCTTTGGGGTTGTTGTTGAGCGTGGCGTTTGCTTATCTGGGTAACTCGTTGCTGTTTGCACAGGAATTCAGTCAGACGCTGAGTCCTCCGGCAGTGGATGCCGGTATATTGTTGCATGCGTCTACTTTCGGTTGGGCATTGCTGTTCTGCTTTGTGCTGAATTTGTTGAGCAGCGGTTTCCCGGCGTGGCGTGCTTCAAGAGTGGGAATTGTAAATGCATTGGGCGGTCGCCTGCATTAATCACTAAACATTAATCATTAAAGAAAATGACCAAGAAACTTCTTGTACAAATAAAGAATGAATGGCGCAATAATCTCTGGCTGGCGCTGGAGTTACTTGTGGTGAGTGTAGTGATGTGGTATGTGGTAGACTACCTGTACACCCGTGCCGCCACTTATCTGGAACCACGCGGATTTAATATAGAAAATTGTTACCTGATAGAGTTGGGTGAACTGACGCCAAAGAGTCCGGATTACATTGCCGATCGGAAATCCGAAGATACTCACAATGATATTGCCGAACTGGTAGAAAGGTTGCGTCGCCGCCCGGAAGTGGAAGCTGTCAGCCTTTCACAGAACTCCTATCCCTATAATGGAAGTAACAGTAGTGGAGAGGTGAAAATCGACACGTTGAACTCTCCCGGTTGGACTATCCGTCGCATGGTGACCCCCGACTTTGTCCGTGTCTTCCGTTATCAGGGTGCACAAGGTGAGACGCCCGAACAAATGGCTGAAATGCTAGAGCGTGGTGAGATCCTTACTTCTAACAACCTTTATAGTAAATATAATCGTAAAATGACTGAATTCATAGGCCAACGCTTTCAGCTTTTTGGTGATACAACGAGGACCTATCGTCTGGGAGCTGCATTACAAAACGTGCGTTATCATGACTATGATCAGGCCCGCAATTCGTACTGTTTCTTATGTAAGCAGTCATTCTACTATGTAGGTTTGGAGCTTTGTGTTCGTGTTCGTGAGGGACAGGACCATGATTTCATTCAACGGCTGAAAGCAGACAGTGAAGCTCAGTTTCGCGTAGGTAACCTCTTTATTTCAGAAATTCGTTCTTTCCATGATATACGTCGTAACTTCCAGCAGGCATGGACCAATGATATCCGTAACTATGTAATGGGTATGGGATTCCTGCTTTTGAATATCTTCCTCGGATTGCTTGGTACATTCTGGTTCCGTACCCAGCAACGTCGCTCAGAGATTGCATTGCACAAAGCCCATGGGGCGACGGACAGTGCTATCTTCAGCCGATTGCTGAGTGAGGGTTTGCTGTTGCTGGCAGTTGTTACGCCTATAGCATTGGTTATAGACTGGAATCTGGCACACATGGAACTGAATTCATGGAGAAATAACACTACGCTGGAGTGGGACCGATTATTGCTTTGTGCAGCTATCAGCTTTGTATTGATTGCTCTGATGATTGCCATTGGCATTGGTATTCCGGCACGTAAGGCAATGAAGGTACAACCGGCTGAGGCTTTACATGACGATTAAATTACTTTAAAATATGATACGACTCTACTTCCTTCAAGCCCTCTATCACTTGCGTGAGAACCCTATCATTACCTGGGTGTCCGTGTTGGGTACGGCAATGGCCATCTGTATGATTATGGTGCTTGTCATCACTTTCCAGGTGCGTCTCGTAGATTGTGAGCCTGAAGTGAATCGCTCACGTACACTCTACGTACCTTATATGTCCGTCAAGCTGAAAGGGAAATCGGACAATGAATCGGCTAATGCTTCTATGTCAGTGCGTACTGGACGTGAATGTTTCCGTGCGTTGACTACGCCGGAAGCTGTGACTTTAGTCAGTAGTGCTGGCAAAGTGCGTGCCTCTGTGCCTGCCGGATCGAAAGCTACTGCTGATATGGTACAGACTGATGAAGCTTTCTGGAGCGTTTTTAGTTTCCGTTTTCTCAGTGGTGCAGGATTTACCCGTGCTGATTGTGATGCCGGATTACCGCGTGCCGTGCTGAGTGCTACGATTGCCCGCCAACTCTTTGGTACTACCGATGTTGTCGGGCATACGGTGCAATTAAACTATATAGATTACACAGTTGCAGGTGTTGTGGCAGACGTATCTATGCTTGCTACGGCCGCTTATGCACAGATATGGGTACCTTACACCGCAGCCGATGCGGAATCCTCTCTTGGCAGGATGACACGATGGGACCTATGCATGCGGTTATCCTTGCCCACTCATCGGCGGACTTTGATGCGATCCGAAAGGAAACAGAACTCTTACGCCAAAAGTATAATGACGGATTACGGGATGTAGAGATTTTCTATCGCGGGCAACCCGATACCCAACTGGCTTATCTCTATCGCCGTTGGTACGCTGAACCTGATGTTCCCGGAGTTATGTTACGTTATGGTATCGTTATCGCCATCTTATTATTGGTTCCGGCGGTGAACTTATCCGGTATGACTCTTTCACGTATGCGTCGCCGTATGGCGGAGATAGGTGTGCGTAAGGCTTTCGGTGCTACTGGCGGTGAACTGATACGGCAAGTTTTCTTTGAGAATTTTGTACTGACGTTGCTGGCAGGTGTTGTCGGATTAGCGTTGAGTTATGCAGCCACATTCCTACTGAATGATTTTCTTTTCAGTAATTCGACAAATGCCTACCTCAGTGGAGAGACAGCACTGACCCCCGGTATGTTATTATCACCGTGGGCTTTTATAGCAGCTTTCGCATTCTGCCTCCTGATGAATGTACTTTCTGCAGGTATTCCTGCATGGCGTGCGTCGCGGATGAATATTACTGATGCAATAAACCAAAGATAGCTATGAAGAATCTACTTACACAAATTAAAAAAATGAATGGCGAAGTAATCTCTTTCTACTCGTAGAGTTACTGCTGGTTTTTGCTGTACTTTGGTACATTGTAGACTGGGTTACTGTCACTGCGCGCGTTTATCGCGCTCCGATGGGCTTTGATACGGAACATTGCTATAATTTGTCTTTCAGTACCTTGACATCCAAGTCGGCACTTTATAATCCTGAACTCACAGTTGAGGATAATATAGATGCTTTGCTTGAGATAACCGAACGTTTACGGCATCGTCCGGGTGTGGAGGCTGTCTCCATTTCACAGAACTGTTACCCTTATAATGAGGGAAGTAACAGCGCTCAGTTTTATTTGCAGGATAGTATTCATGTGGGTGCTTACCTGGTTTGGTCTGATCCGGATTTCTATCGTGTTTTCCGTTATCAGGCAGTTGATGGAGGCTCTTCCGAGCAACTGGCTGCTGCTATTTCCGACCAAACCATGATTATCACGTCCAATGTCACTGAGGATTATCCGGTACTTGATTTACCCGATGCACGTCCGCTATTGAATCGTGAAGTGGCTCTGACTTATCCCGATCGTGGGTATCATCGTCGTATTGCTGCCATTGCCGTTCCTGTGCGCCGTTCTCATTTTGAAACATCGCACGAAAGGGGTGGGGCGTTTATCGGGAATAATCTGAATAGAGATGAGCTGATTAATGAGCTGGGTAACGTGCGCTACGTCCAGGTGAGTCTCCGTGTTTCTCCTGATGCAGACAAAGACTTTGTAGATGCACTTATGGCAGATGCCGACCGCTTGTATCGGGTAGGTAACATCTTTCTGTTGGAGGCATCTTCTTTCAGCGATATTCGTCACATCAGCGGACTTGAAGATGTGAACGAAGTGAAGACACAGCTTTGCATCCTGTTCTTCCTGATGCTGAATATCTTCTTGGGAGTAATTGGTACATTCTGGTTCCGTACGCAACATCGTCGCCGTGAAGTGGCATTGCGTATGGCAATGGGATCCAGTCGTCGCGGCATTTTTCTGCGCTTGATGGGAGAAGGCATATTACTCTTGACGGTAGCTGCCATTCCTGCATTGATTATTGCTTTTAATGTGGGTATTGCCGAGTTGGTGGATATCAGTAAAATGCAATTTACAGTCGACCGGTTCCTGATTGCAGCTATACTTACGTGGTTGCTTATGGCGTTGATGATTATTGTCGGCATCTGGTATCCTGCTTATAAAGCCATGCAGTTACAACCTGCTGAAGCACTTCATGACGAATAGTGTTGTTTTCTTAGAAAAAATATACCTATGAAAATCAGACAATCATTTACACTTTGCGACAAAATCCGTTTTTCAGCGTTGTTTCCATCATCGGTACGGCGGTGAGTATTGCTTTTGCCATGGTAGTCTACATGGTTTATGACATTCAGACTGTCAATATTCGTCCCGAATCTCATCGTGATCGGATGGTTTATTCGTCTTATGGTTATAGCTATCGTAAGGCAGACCATAGTAATGCAAACACGGGCATGTCTTACCAGGCTGCCAGTCGTGTTTTCGGGGACCTACCCGGTGCGGAACTTGTTACTTACACCAGCTATGTTTTCATGGAGTATTGCGGTGCTTCACCCGAGAAAGGTAACCGTTATCAGAAACGTCATGTCGATCTGAACTTCTGGCGTCTTTATGACATTCGTTTCGTAGCCGGTCGTCCTTTCGATCAACAAGAGTTTGATGCTTGTTCGGATGTTGTTGTCATTGCCGAGCGGTTGGCACGTGAAGCTTTCGGCTCTGCTGAAGAAGCTATTGGCAAGAGTTATTTTGTCGGTTTCCGTCCAAAACGTGTAGTAGGGGTTACGGAAGATGTAAGTTCCCTTTTCACCTTCGCTTATGGCGAGGTGTGGGTGCCTTATTATACTAAAGACCCGGCTTGGGGGAGTGAAGGTCTGCGTGGTGGTTTTGAAGCGATGGTATTGTGCAAACCTGATGTCAGTTTGGATGAAATGAAACAACAGATAGAAAGTTCACTGGATCGCTTGAATGCGTCACTTACTGAATATGAGTTGGCACTTCCCGACCTGAGTACTTACGCTGAGCGCCAGTTCTTCCGCGATGATTTTCTTAACCCTATGGCTACTTGCATCTTTCTGGGACTTATCTTACTCATTGTGCCTGCAATCAATGTCAGTGGTCTTATCTCTTCTCAGATGTCACGTCGTCTGTCGGAACTTGCGGTGCGCAAAGCTTATGGTGCCAGTCGTCTGACCTTGATGTCACAGTTACTAATTGAGAACTTGCTGATGGCGTTTATCGGTGCGTTACTGGGATTCCTGCATGTCTGTTATTATGGTTGGGTAAAGATTGGATGTTGGCAGGCGGATATACCAGTGGAAACTTTGAAGTCAGTATTTGGCTTTTCCTACGGCCTGCTGTATTCCTGATGGTATTGGGTGTATGTCTGCTTTTTCAATTTGCTATCCGTATTTATTCCGGCATGGAATGCCACTCGCCGTCCGATAGCAGAAGTTATCAGTGGAGAATGATTGTTTAAACTAAAGATAAACCATTATGATAAAGTCCATTCTGACCCAAATCTGGAACCAACGCCGCTTGAACGGTTGGATCTTCGCGGAACTGCTGATTGTTTTCGTGCTGTTATGGTATTGTCTTGACATGCTCTATGCCTTTGCTTATGCAGAACGTCAGCCTAAAGGGTATGATCTGGAGCATGTATATAAAGTCAGTATTTCCACGAATCCCACTCAGTTGGTGCTTTGTTCTTCTGAAGATAGTTTGCAAAATTTCTGGTTCAAGCCTATGGAGGAAGTATTCCGTCGTATCAAACAAAATCCGGATGTGGAGAGTGCCAGTATCTGGCTTGGCTCTGATGCTTATGCTCGAAACACTGTATTCCAAGGATACACTACAGACAGTATAAGTGTGAAGGATGCTAATATTCGTTATGTATCTCCTGAATACTTTGATGTAATGCGGATTCCGATACAAGAAGGTACAGGAATGTTTTCTACAGATATGAATGCTTTTGAAAGCACTTCCGGTTCTTCGCTGTCATTTGCTTCAGCCGAGTGGAATCCAGCTGTCATTCCATTGCCTGCCGTCGTTACATTAGACTTGGCTGACAGCCTTTTCCACACTCATAAGGGAGTATTGGGGAAGGAATTCTTTGACTACTATGCAGGTAGTAGTCTTCGTTACCGGGTGACTGCCGTATGCGACCATCAGAAAACAGATGATTATGCCCGTTATGAACCTTTCATTCTGACTCCTCTTCCGAATTGGTTTTACGGCATGCAGGCTATTCCTTTTATTTCCATTCGCGTGCGTCCCGAAGCTGATACGAATGATTTTGCAACCCGCTTCTTTCGTGATATGACTCCTCAGTTGCAGGTTGCTCCGTTCTATCTGTTTGAGGTCCGTAGCTATGATGAACAGAAAGCGGAGCGTGATGCATCCGAGGGGATTACTCCGTATATCCGTAGTGCACGGCTTATCGCTATATTCTTTAGCTTCAATGTTTTTATCGGGTTGATGGGCACTTTCTGGTTCCGTACCCGTCACCGCCGTAGTGAAATAGCTTTGCGTATGGCGATGGGAAGCAGTCGTTCCCGGATACGTTCCCGGCTGTTGGGAGAAGGGTTGCTGTTGTTGGTGCTGGCTGCTATTCCGGCTCTGATTATTTGCGGTAATCTGGTTATGGCGGAAGCCATAATGACAGAACAGGCTGATGCTACCGGACTTCGCTTTGTTGTAGTCTCATTATTCACTTTCTTTCTTATGACTTTGATGGTAATTGCCGGTATCTGGTTCCCTGCTGCACAGGCGATGCGAGTGAAACCGGCGGATGCCTTGCACGACGAATAGTCAGTTTTCTTCTATATGTGCACCTTTTCTTTTGCATGGGGTAAAAGAAAAGGTGCATTCTGTTCTGTATTTCAATATAATCCGTATATTTGCGAGGAAAATTCATAGCACATTTATTCAAAACAGAAGAAAAACGAGATATGAAGAGACGCTTATTCCTCGTGATGCTGATAGGCCTGTTTCCTTGCATTGTATTTGCCGGACACCTTTATGCTGCGGAACGTACATACAACGTGCTTTTCATCCAGTCATATAATCATCGTACTCCTTGGAATGACCGCTTGACTGAAGGAGTGCGTGATGGCCTGTCACGTGGAGGTATAAAAGCGAAAGTCACAACAGAATATTTGGATGCTGATTACTGGACTTTTGCATCTGAGTGTGTCATTATGCGGCGTATTTGTGAACGGGCACGTCAAAAAAACACGGATATTATTATTACAAGCAGTGATGAGGCTTTTTTATACATTGATGCATTGTGGAGATGCCCTGCCTTATAAACTACCGGTTGTGATATCGGGTATCAAATATCCCAATGAAAAGCTGATCTCGAAGTTACCCAATGTTTGTGGGTATACATCCAAGATTGATTTCGTGCACCTACTCGAAAATGCACGTCGTGTATTTCCCAATCGTACAGAAGTTATTTGTGTTTCGGACAGTAGTCTTTTAGGACTTAAAGGTGTTGCTGAACTGGAGCGTATATGGCCCAATTTCCAGGAGCTTCATCCGGAATATAAGATGAAAGTAATGAATGTACAGTCACAGGCTCCTAATCCTGTCATTTCCTCTATTTGCTATGATTATAATGCCTATAACCGCATTGTCATTGCCCCCAAATGGACACCGTTCCTTTCTTTCATCGGAAAAAAACTCTAAAGCTCCGGTTTTTGCCGGACAAAGTCTGGCATTGACTAACGGAGTATTCTGCCTGCACGATATGGAACCTTACGAAGGAGCTAATGCGGCAGGAAAGTGTGCTGCACAGGTGTTGCAAGGAGCTATCCCTTCGGTGATAGGGGTCGTGGACCTTCCCGGTAAACTGCTTTATGACTTCAAGCAGTTGGAATTTTTTAGAGTGAATGCGGATAAAGTGAGTGATAGTGGCATTATCATGAATGCACCGCTGATGGAGCGCTACCGTATCTGGTTTGTGCTGTTTTACTCTGTCGTGGTAGGTGCATTGGTCTTTCTTGTTATCTGGCTCTATCGCTTGAACCGTCATGAATCACGTCGTCGTATGCACGCCCAGACGCGTTTGCTGATACAGAACCGCTTGGTGGAGCAGCGTGACGAATTTGATAATATCTTCTGTTCTATCCGTGACGGACTGATAACTTACGATACGGATTTCCGTATACATTTTGTCAACCGTGCTTTGATGTTGATGCTCGAACTGGACCCTGACACTCATACGGCACGTTCTTACGAAGGGCAGATGGCAGGTTCTATCTTCCATATTTATTCAAACGGAGAAGACATCCTGCAATCATTACTGAAACAGGTGAGGACAGAGCGTCGTGTAATCCCTATTCCGGAAAAGGCTTTTATGCAGGAAGTTCATAAGGGAACTTATTTTCCTGTTTCCGGTGAAATTGTGCCGATTTACTCCAAGAACAAGATGACAGGTATGGCTATTTGTTGCCGCAATATCTCGGAGGAAGAAATGCATAAACGCTTCTTCAACCTGGCTGTGGATGCAAGTTCCGTATATCCTTGGCAATATGACGTACGTACGCACAGTTTCCATTTCTCAGGTGCATTGCTCGATTACTTCGGGCTTCCCGGCAAGCAGACCATCTTGCGGAAAGAATTGGAGCTTTTTATTCATTCGGATGATTTGGAAGAGGCTCGTCGACATTTCACAGCTATTTTTAAAGGCGAGGAAATGGATACCCGGATGAGTTTCCGTATGCGTAGCGGAGAAGGTAAATATGAATGGTGGGAATTCCGTAGTGCTTCTTACAATGGTCTGGATTCCGAGGCACCTTATATGGTATTGGGTGTTTGTCAAAGTATCCAGCGTTATAAGGCTACCGAAGAAGAGTTGATAGCAGCCCGTGACAAAGCTTTGCAGGCTGATACTCTGAAGTCGGCTTTCCTTGCCAATATGAGTCATGAAATCCGTACACCGTTGAATTCTATCGTCGGTTTCTCTGACTTGCTGAAGGACATTGAAGCATTCAGTCCTGAAGAAGTGAAACAGTTTGTGGATACGATCAACACGAACTGTACCTTATTGCTGGCACTGATTAATGATATTCTCGATCTGTCCCGTATCGAGTCCGGTTCAATGGACTTCCGTTTTGCCGGATACAACCTCACGTTTGTGATGCAGCAGATCTATGACTCTCAGCGCCTGAGTATGCCTCGGGGGGTAGAGCTGGTCATGAAGCTGCCCGAAGGTGAGGGTAAATCGATAGTAACGGATTCTGTCCGTCTGAAACAGGTGATTAACAATTTCATCAACAATGCCAAGAAGTTCACTACTCAAGGTTCTATCACTTTCGGTTTCCAGACAGAAGAGCCGGGCCATACCGTTTTCTTTGTGGAAGATACCGGAAGCGGCATTTCGGAAGAAAATCAGCGACGCATATTCGAACGTTTCTATAAAGTGGATAGCTTTACACAAGGTGCCGGCCTGGGACTGAGTATCTGCCAGACTATTGTAGAGCGTTTCAGGGGAAATAAACGTATCTTCTGAATTAGGAAAAGGTACACGCTTTACAGTACGTGTACCTGATTTTAATGAATAGTATTATTCAACTCTTTTGCATCCGTTCGCTTGCAGGAATTCATCCAGCAGTATTTCGTAATTTCCCTGTATCAGGATATGATGGTTTCCCAATGGATTTTTGAGGAAATACTCTGCGGGTGTATCCATTTTAATGCGTACCTGTGTGCGGCACATATTAATGTAGTTCGTATTCTCAGTCAGGGTGCCTGTGCTCAGGTAATATTCGTCCAGACATTCTCCGCCACATTTTACCAGAGTGACGTGTCCCGTAGGCAGGATTCCTTGAATACCGATACCCATCTCTGTTTCAAAGTGATTGCGGATGATGTATTGTTCGGTTTGTGCAATACCTACGGTACAGTGAGCAAGTACGATTTCGTTGGTGCGTGCATTGATCATGGAAGGGTTTGCCATGAAAGAAGCCTTGCTGGTCAGCACTTTTACGGCAAGTTGGGTAAAGATAGATTGCAGGTCACCTTCACATCCGGCAATGATACCGTCATCGTTCAATAGGGAGAGGGCGAGGCATCCGGTGGTTCCGGTTTGTTCTATCAGTTTAAAACAGCTCAGGGTGAGTGCACTCAGTTTTTCTTCCTCCACAATCCGTTTAATGGCGCGATACAGGCGCATGGCTTTTATCAGATCCTCCGGTGTAGCTTCGCGGCAGGCAAGCGCTTTACCGGCAAAAAGCAGCGCAGGCTTCGCCCACTTCGTCGTCTGTTACCTGATTGTAATATTCATAAACGCGTTCCAGTGAAATATCGGTGTATTCAATTCCCCAGCGCCGTTTGGAAAGAAGGTAATCTACATTGCTGGCAACAAGCCAGGAAGAGGGGGAGCCTATTACGCCGATGCGCGATCCGAAGAGTGCTTGTTGAGCTTTGAAGTTACTGTGGAGTACGAAGATACGTTTGATGATTTCGGGTAGTTCTCCGTGGAGGATTTCACTTTTCATACCCCGGCCACGTAGCCAGGACGAGATTTCGAGAGCGGCGGCCAGTGAGTTTTGCCTACCGTCCGCCAGTAAGATTGCAGGGCGGGGCAGAGACTCGAAGTGCTGGATAACCAACCGTTCTACACCGCCGGTAGCAATGAAAAGCAGGCTGAAATCGTCTTTAGTGAGTTTGTTTATGTTTTGATATTCTACAATATTTACAGTGAAATATTTCTCCAGTTCGTTTAATATAAGTTCGTGTGAGCCGAGAATGGATGCTTGTTTATGCAGCAACGATGCAAATGTTATCAGGTTTAATACCATGGCATTGTATATGATTTACGATTTGACACTCAAAGGTACAATTTCTTTTGAATTCATCACTATCTTTTAAGTCATAGCTAGTGTTTTTAAACTTTTTTGCCAATGCTTTCCCGTCATTTCAAATAAAGTGTTACTTTTTGCACCTTCGATTGCATATATATGAAAGTGTATCGTCAATCGTTAATATTTATTTGTCAAATTGTAAAAACTTAGACATGCCAGCAATATCTATTCGCGGAACGGAGATGCCCGCGTCTCCTATCAGAAAACTGGCTCCTCTGGCTGACGCAGCCAAGCAAAGGGGAGTGCATGTATTCCACCTGAACATCGGACAACCCGATTTGCCCACGCCGCAAGTCGCGATTGATGCGATACGCAATATCGACCGGAAAGTTCTGGAATATAGTCCCAGTGCAGGATATCGCAGTTACCGTGAGAAGCTGGTGGGCTATTATGATAAGTTCAACATCAAACTGACGGCAGATGATATTATCATTACGTCCGGTGGTTCGGAGGCGGTATTGTTCTCCTTCCTGGCGTGCCTCAATCCGGGTGACGAGATTATTGTTCCCGAACCGGCTTACGCTAACTATATGGCGTTTGCCATCTCTGCCGGTGCTAAGATACGCACCATTGCCACTACCATAGAAGAAGGTTTTTCGCTTCCTAAAGTAGAAAAGTTTGAAGAGCTGATTAACGAGCGCACCCGGGCTATCCTGATCTGTAATCCTAATAATCCGACAGGTTATCTTTATACGCGGCGTGAAATGAACCAGATACGGGATTTGGTGAAGAAATACGACTTGTTCTTGTTCTCGGACGAAGTGTACCGTGAGTTTATCTATACAGGTTCTCCCTATATCTCGGCATGCCATCTGGAAGGTATCGAACAGAACGTGGTACTGATTGACTCCGTATCCAAGCGTTACTCGGAATGTGGTATCCGTATCGGTGCTTTGATTACGAAGAATGCGGAAATACGTAGTGCTGTAATGAAGTTTTGCCAGGCACGTCTCAGTCCTCCGTTGATTGGTCAGATTGCTGCCGAAGCTTCTCTGGATGCCGATGAGGATTACCTGCGCGATACGTATGATGAATATGTAGAACGCCGTAAGTGCCTGATAGACGGACTGAACCGTATCCCCGGTGTGTATTCGCCTATTCCTATGGGAGCATTCTATACAGTGGCAAAACTTCCGGTGGATGATTCCGATAAGTTCTGTGCCTGGTGTCTTTCTGACTTCGAGTATGAAGGACAAACTGTATTCATGGCACATGCTTCCGGCTTCTATACTACTCCCGGTTCCGGTCGGAATGAAGTGCGTATAGCCTATGTGCTGAAGAAGGAAGACCTGACCCGTGCGCTTTTTGTCTTATCAAAGGCATTGGAGGCATATCCGGGAAGAGTTGAATAAATACGTAAGAAGAACACAAGTTATTATGACATGAGTTTAGCCCTGTTTTTGGCCCGACGTATTTATCGCGACAGCGATGCGGGAAAGCAAGTTTCCCGTCCTGCCGTGCTCATTGCCCTGATAGGTGTTGCTATCGGTCTGGCGGTGATGATTATCACGGTGTCGGTGATTGTCGGGTTCAAGAACGAAGTGCGTGGTAAAGTAATAGGTTTCGGTGCGGACATTCAGATAACGAATTCGGATGCTGCACGTTCCTACGAGACGCGTCCTGTGGTGGTGAATGACAGTGTCATCTCCATTCTATCCGAATATCCTGAGGTGAAGCATGTGCAGCGCTATTCCACCAAACCGGGCATGGTAAAGACTGCCGAGGATTTTCAAGGCATGGTTCTGAAGGGGATAGGACCAGAGTTTGATCCTGCTTTTTTCCGTGAACATCTGGTGGAAGGAGAGTTACCGCAGTTCAGTGATACGGCTTCTTCCAATCGGGTAGTCATTTCTAAGGCACTGGCTACAAAGCTGAGGTTGAAACTTGGAGATAAGATAGATACCTATTATATCCAGGATGATATTCGTGCCCGCCGTTTGCAGATTGTAGGAATTTACCAGACTAACTTCTCGGAATACGATAACCTTTTCCTCCTTACCGATTTATATCTTGTAAACCGTCTCAACAACTGGGAACCGGGGCAAGTGAGCGGTGCAGAATTGCAGGTACGCGATTATGATCGTCTTGAAGAGATCACCTATCAGATTGCTGCCGACCTGGACGGAATGGAGGACCGGTACGGTGAAGACTATTGCGTGCGCAACGTAGAGCAGCTGAATCCCCAGATATTTGCCTGGCTCAGTATTCTGGATGTGAATATCTGGGTAATATTGATACTGATGGCAGGCGTAGCAGGTTTTACCATGGTGTCCGGCTTATTGATTATCATCATCGAACGTACTTCCATGATCGGCATACTGAAGTCTCTGGGCGCCAATAACACCACCATACGCAAGGTATTCCTTTTGGTTCTCAGTCTTTCTTATCGGTAAAAGGTATGCTATGGGGCAATGTCATCGGACTGGCGTTCTATTTCTTGCAAAAGTGGTTTGGTATCTTCAAACTTGATCCGGAGACGTATTACATGGATACCGTTCCCGTATCCTTCAATATTTTGCTGTTCTTATTACTGAATATAGGTACTCTGCTGGCATCTGTCCTGATGCTGTTAGGCCCCTCTTTCCTGATTACACGCATCCATCCCGCTAACTCAATGAGATACGAATAAAAGTGATAAGTGATTAGCGCCATTCGGTATATTATTTTTTAGACGCGGATGACACGGATAACGCGGATTTTTTTATCCACTTTTATAGCGCAGCCTTTTAAATCCGCGTTATCCGTGTCATCCGCGTCTAAAAAAATTATTTATCATTTAATTCATAACCGAAAAGAAATGAATTATTCCCGCCTACTCTTATTTTCTCAGGAAACTACTTTTCTTTCTGAATAGGCAATACAACTTCCAGCGGAGTGATTGCATGGGCTGTAGAATATCAAATACCGGAAGCGTAAAGATGTAACGTCGTTTCTCTCCGAGATCCTTTGCCGTCTTATTGATAATCAGCGCTTGCAGGGTGTATCGCAAGGCGAACAACAGAAATGCAATGCCGGCTGCCAACCAGTGAAAATTCAGTATCCCAATCACCAGAGCGGTTATCCATGCTGCATGAAACAGTAACCGTGTAGTAGTTTCAAAGCCCGATAAATAGCGTTGGATACCCCGGTAGAAATGTGCTGTACCCATATAGCTGATTTTCTCTTCCCGCCAGTCCTTGGCACGGTAAACGGGTTGCACACGTACCACTGCATTGGCATCGGTCTCTATCCTCGTGTTCTCGGCTGTAGCTGTCTTATTGATGAATAAATCATCATCTCCGCGTTGCAGGTTCAGGTGTGCTGAAAAACCTTTCTGGGCATAGAATAACTCTTTCCGGTATGCCATGTTGCGTCCGATACCCATATAAGGCTTTCCCGCCAGTGCATAGCCCAGGTAACGCATGGAAGTAAACAGATTATCAAAAGATACTCGTTTGTGCAGCCAGCCTTTTCCACGTTCGTATCCGCTGTATCCCAGTACGATTTGCGCACGGGAGGTAAAGTTACGTGCCATGGTGCGCAGCCATTGGTTGCTTTCGGGCAGACAGTTTGCATCGGTAAACACAAGCCAGTCATATTTGCTTGCCTTTATTCCGAGAGTGATGGCCAGTTTCTTGCGGCTGATGTAGCGTGAAGAACTGGGCACGAAGCTATGATACAGGTTCGGGTACTTTTCCCCTTGCAGAGTCAGGTAATCTTCGCTTTCATCCGTGTTGCCATCATTGATGACGATCACTTCGAATTGCGGGTAATCCTGTTCCAGCACAGCAGGCAGATTACGGCGCAGATTTTCCACTTCCTCGCGGGCATAGATGATGACCGATAAAGGAGGCAACTCCTGTGAAAAATGTATGTCACTTCGCTTTACGGCACGGCTACGGGCATGTATACGATTATAAAGACAAAAGTAATAAAGGAGTTGAATCAGGAAAAGGATACCGACAGCGGCAAGTAATGCTTGTTCTGTAGTATTGAATGTTAATGCTTCCATGTGGTCGTATGACGTTTTTTGTGTTGCAAATGTACACAAAAAATATGATTATACGACAGGTACCACCACAAACTTGCTTTTCGGGAAATACTTATCCAGATACCGGTGGATATACTGCATCGTATCTTCTTGTATTGTAGTATCTTTTACGGTAGGATAGAGATTATACAGCACTGTATCCAGTTGTATTCCTCTGCTTCGGATTGCCTCGAAGCTGAGCAATGTATGGTTGATACTTCCCAGCTTGCCGGAAGTTACGAATATCAACGGATATTGTTTTTCTGCAATGTAGTCAATCGTCAGGTAATCCTCGGTAAGGGGAACCATTAACCCGCCTGCACCTTCCACGAGCACCACATCGTAGCGTCGGGCAAGTTCTTGTGTGGCACGTTCTATCTTTCCGAAGTCAATCGGACGGTTGTCGATACGTGCAGCCAGATGAGGAGAGCAGGGATAAGAGAATATCTCAGGCATGGTCAATCCCTCACGGTCTTCCTCCGTCATGCCGATGTCCATGAGACGGCGGTGCAGGTCTATATCCTCGGAATAGCCGATGTTACCTGTCTGGATAAATTTCTGCGTGATAACACGTTTACCGCTGCCAATCAGTTGACAGGCATAATAAGCTGTACAATAAGATTTTCCGGCATCCGTATCGATACCGCTGATAAAATACACATTCTTTTCCATTTCCTTTAATACTTAATACTTATAGTTCACCACAGAGTAACACAGAGTATCACAGAGTTCTATTCTTTTGATTTCAAACTGATTAAACTCTGTGTTACTCTGTGTTACTCTGTGGTGAATAGCTCATTTATATATCTTAATCTTTTTTCTTCGTGTAACAATATAAATAGGATGATACGTCAGAGTGACATTTCCGTCCTCCCGTCTGAACTGTTCGGTATAGCTGTTGCAGAAAGTCTGTAACCGTCCCCGTGTCCATACTTTCTTTTCCGTTCCTGTCACTCCGGTTTCCTTCAGATGTTGCAACACCTGGAGTGGGGTGCTGAAGGGGAGGGAGACTATTTCCTCTTCAGCATACACAGTCTCAAAATGAGGAGCAAGGAGTTCTTTCAGCGCTTCTATGGGCAGATAATCAAGTCCATGTCCTGTGAGCGTGCGGATTTTCGCGCATATTTTCAGTACCGAAGGTGCTGAAAGCCAGATAACCGTCTTCCGACAGGAAACGATGACAGCGGGCGAAGAACTCCTTCGGATCATTGAACCATTGCAAGGTAGAGCAGGAAGTGATTAAATCCGTCTTTTCGGGGAAGTCCAGCGCTTCAGCATCTCCGGGAATGAACCGCACGGTATCTTGTGGAAGCAAATCAGTGAGACACTCTTTCATCTCCGGACATAGATCGTTCAGCAGCAGGCTTTCCGGTTGCAACTTGTGCAGCAACAACCTGGAATAGCTGCCGGTACCACATCCGAACTCCACGATACGGCGAAAGAGCGGAGAAGCGCGCTCCGTCAGCAGTTGCAGCATTTTCTCGGCTACCTGCTGCTGTACGCGGGCTTCGTGCGAGTAAGTATCCCGTGCACGGGCAAATCGTTCCGCAATCAGTCTTTTGTCCATATTTCCTGTAAATAGTATCGGAACAGTTCTACTTGATAATGGGCATCTTCTGTGTAATGCACGCGTAAGGTTTTCCGGCTGATTTCCGCTTCTTTTCGCCAGGCATTCAGCTGATTATCGGGAGGAATGATGCGGTCGTTGTTTCCCACTACCGCCTGTTGCCAATAGAACGAAGTGGCGGGCAGCGAGAGATACATGCGTTCTATTTCCGCCAGTTCCTCTTTTCAGCTCCTCCAGCGGTCGCCTGGGTGTAATGTTCAGGAACTCTTTGAAAGCCTCCCCGTTGAAGCACATTCTTCTCAGAAACTTATGCAGGGAAGGGCCGGTCAAACCTTCCAGGGTTCCGTGATAGATTGCAGTCGGAATGCCGTATGTATCATCAATAGGATAGGGGGTTCCATTGATGGCTATACTGTTTTTGATGACGAGAGCTGTATCTGTTTCCTGCAATTTACCCATTACTTGAGTTGCCGCCCATACTCCCATTGACCATCCGATGACATTGATTTCGCAATATTCTTTCAGCAAGGAAGCATCAAACTCCAGTGTCCGGTAATCGTAGCAAAGCATGTAGTCACTGTCCGCAGGTTGATAATCTTTGAACGGGGTTTCGTCGGCTCCCCATCCGGCAAAGAATAGTAATAACCGGGGATGTCTGTCTTTTATGATATAAACTTGCTTCATAATTCTGTATCTTTTTTTCTAAGGTACGCGGACGACACGGATGAAAAATTAAAACTCCGCGTTCGTCCGTTTCATCCGCGTCGTCCACATACCTGTATTATTATTATTTAATATATTTTACTAGCTTCCTGACTTCTTCCTCCCTTATTTCCGCCGTCAGCGAAAAGCGGATACGCGATGTCCCCTCCGAAACCGTAGGTGGCCGTACAGGCAAGGCATAAAAGCCATGCCGTTGCAACTCCTCGGCCTTCTGAATAGTCTCTGAGCTTTTCCCTACAATCATAGGAACTATATAACTGGCACTCGGACACTCATATCCCTTCTCTTTCAGAGCCTCGCGAAGAATATTGCTGATATTTTCCAAATGTATTCTTCGCTCCCTGAAACCACCCAATCGGCGGACGATAAACAAAGTCCATGCAATATTTACCGGAGGAAGAGCCGTTGTAAAAATAAGTGTTCGCATTCTGTTCACTAGATACTCCCGGATGGTGCGTCGGCAAACAATGTATGCTCCGGCTGATGCGGCTGCTTTGCCAAAAGTGCCTACCAGAAAATCAATCTCCCGGATGCATCCGGTTTCTTCGGCGCAGCCCAGTCCTTGTTCGCCCCGTGCTCCGAAAGCGTGCGCTTCGTCCACGTAGAGCAATACGTTTTCGTACATCTGTTTCAGCCGTACCAGTTCTTTCAGATCGGCAGTATCTCCGTCCATGCTGAAAATACTTTCGGTGACGACAATCACCTGTCTGTATGCCGCATGATTTTCGGCGAGCAACCGTTCCAATTGTTTCAGGTCATTGTGCCGGTAGCGGATACATTTGGCTGACGAAAGCCGGATGCCGTCGATCAGGCTTGCGTGTACCAGCTTATCCGCCAATATCAGTGTTTGCGTATCGCTCACGGCGGGCAGGATACCCGTATTGGCATGATAACCGCTGTTGAATACCAGTGCCGCTTCCGTTCCGAACAGTTGTGCAAGCGTCTGTTCCAGTTCCGCGTAGACGGTGAAGTTACCGGTCAGCAGGCGCGAGGAGGAAGAGGTGGGCAGAAAACTGTCGGCTGTCAGTTCTTGCAGAAACTCTTCCCGCAAGGTGCGGTCGGCAGCCAGCCCCAAGTAATCATTCGAAGAAAGATTCAGCATACGCTGTCCGCCTGCGATAACCTCCCGTCCTTCATGGATCAGGGCGGGCAGGGTTCGCAGGTTGCTGCGCTCTTTCAGTCCTTGCAGCTCTTGCTGCATTTGATCTGTTACATTCATCCCATTTCTCCTATAATCTTCAATAATCCGCTTGTCAGCTTTGTCAACTGCTCCGGCTCTATGATGAATGGTGGCATAATGTAAACCAGTTTGCCGAAGGGGCGCACCCAAATTCCTTCCTCCACGAACCGTTTTTGCATCCACGCCATGTCTACCGGGTCTTGTACTTCAATCACACCGATGGCGCCCAATACCCTCACATCTGCCACCTGTGGAAGTGCCAGCGCAGGTTCCAGTTCACGCCACAACTGTTCTTCAATGCGGCTCACTTTTCCCTGCCAATCGTATTCGGATGAGGTCAACAGGCGTATGGAGGCGCATGCCACTGCACATGCCAGCGGATTTCCCATAAATGTGGGGCCGTGCATGAAAGCTCCCGGTGCATGATTGGAAATTGAATCCGCCACTTCGTTTGTGGTCAGCACGGCGGACAGCGTCATGTATCCGCCCGTCAGCGCTTTGCCTATGCACATGATGTCCGGTTCCACGCCTGCATATTCCCAGGCAAACATCTTGCCTGTACGCCCGAATCCGGTGGCTATCTCGTCAAAGATCAGCAGAATGTTATATTCCTTGCATATTCTGGCGGCTTCACGCAAGAATTGCGGATGATAGAACCACATACCGCCGGCACCTTGAACGATGGGTTCCAGAATCAGTGCAGCCAGTTCTTCGTGATGCTTTTCCACAATGTCCAGCAGTTCCAGTGTGTCGTCGGCATTCCAGTCGCCATCAAAGCGCGATTGCGGACGGGAAGTGAAATACCGCACCGGCAATGCCGAGCCGAACAGGGAGTGCATTCCGGTCACCGGATCGCATACGGACATTGCGTTCCAGGTATCTCCGTGATACCCGCGACGGATGGTTACGAAATTACTTTTCTTTGTCAGATGAGCCCGTCCGGGAGCCGACTGACTTTTGGCATACCAATACTGTACAGCCATTTTCATGGCTACTTCCACAGCTACCGAACCGGAGTCGGCATAAAATATCTTTTGCATGGATGGCGGCACCAGTGGCAACAGTAGTTTGCCCAGTTCTATCGCCGGATCATGCGTCAGTCCGCCGAACATGACGTGTGACATCTTTTCCGTCTGTTCCCGGAGAGCCTGGTTCAGCACCGGATTGTTGTAGCCGTGCACCATGCACCACCAGGACGACATACCTTCTATGAGCACCTGTCCGTTTTCCAGTGTGATGGTTGCCCCGTCTCCCCGTTTCACCTTATACACCGGTAAGGGGTTGGTGGTCGATGTGTAAGGATGCCACAAATGTTCCCTGTCGAACTGTGAGTCGCTGAAGCGGTAGCCTGCATCTTCTATCAGTGCTTTGTCTTCTGAGACTTTCGATCCGAGGGTCGTGAGCAAATCTCCCACGATGGCGGAGTTCACACCTATGTACAAGGATTTTTTCACGGCTTCCTTTGTCAGTTGAGAGCGTCCGCCTGCAAAACGCAGGTAGGCTGTGGGGTTGATGAAGCGGAACAGGGCGATGGTGGTCAGCACTTCTTCCTCGGTCAGCCGGGACTGGCTTTCCAACGGTGTTCCCGGAATGGGTTGCAACAGGTTCAGCGGGATAGAGGGCACTTCCAGATCTCTCAGTGTAAAAGCGAATTCAATCCGCTGTCCGGCTGTTTCGCCCATGCCGATGATGCCGCCGCAACAAATATCCATTCCTACGCGACGGGCGGCTGCCAGGGTTTGTAGTTTTTCTTCCTGTGTGTGCGTGCTGCACAGGGTGGGGAAGTGGCTTGGGGCGGTTTCCAGGTTGCAGTGATAGCGCGTCACGCCTGCCGTATGCAAGGCGCGCAGCTCGTCTTCATTCAGCAGTCCCAGCGAAGCGCAGAGTTGGATGGAGCTTTTCCGTCTCATATATCGGGCGGCTTCACACAGCTTCTCCATGTTTTTCTCCGAAGGCTTCCGCCCGCTGGTCACCATGAGAATCGGGCTACGCCTTGTAATTCGTTGTGCAGCGCATGGCGCAGGCACTCATCCTTATCCACCAGATCGTAAACATCCGCTTTTGTCTTATAGTGTGATGATTGTGCGCACCATTTGCAGTTTTCGGGGCAGCGGCCGGACTTTGCATTGATGATGGAGCACATATCGAACTCCTGCGATGCCCGTGCGGCGGTGATCTCGTGTGCCGCTTCATAGAGGGCTTCCTTATCCGGCTGTGTGGCCAACCATTCCGCTTCTGCCTGTGTGATGGGGACATCTTGCAGTACTTTGTTTTTCAATTCTTCTACTGTCATATTCTTACTAATTTTAGCAAATTCATAGGAGTTATCATTTCATTAGGAATTAAAGGAGGTAAAGCCGATACTCCTGAAAAAAGATTTTTGGGAGCTACTTCCTTTACCTCTAAATACATGTGACGCGAATCGTGCAAATCTGAAAACAGCATTTGCATGATCCGCGTCACATGTGTTCCACTCTTATTTATAATGGTGTTTATATCCAACCCCTGTCTTGTTTTGAGATAGGGGGGATTTACATACTTTTTCCCTTTAGGACCGATTGTAACCGGGCACAAAACAGGCATCAATCCTCTGAAACCGAAGATTCCGAGCTTTGTTCCCAATCCGTTCTCGCTTCCCAACGGTATGCCTATGTCAGTTTCCTGTCCTTTACCGTTGTCTGTATCTTCCAGACTCTGCCTGCCGCTTTTGCAGCCGGCTGATGTTCCGGACTTTTGTTTGGAGAGCGAAGAGTCCGCCACACTTTTGGGCAGGCAACCGATAGTGACGCAACGTCCCAGGCTGGCAAATGCAGCATAGGCTTTCCTGCTCCATTTCCTGAAGCGCAGGGTCGTTCTATAGAGTTGTCTTTTCCTCATGAGGTTTCCGGATTGGTTCAATGCCGTTTTTCGGTATTATTCTTGTTAATCGGCTGCAAATGTAACAAAAATATTTTTCTCTTTATAACGATTGAAGGCCTATGATCGCATGAATAAAAAATAGTTCCCCCACGTTTCACAACGTAGAGCCGAAATTCCATCGTACGTTGGTACACTTGGTACAGAGGTTCACCGTTCCCTTTGCCTCACACACACGTGCGTAATATATAAGGTGTACACTCAAGAGGAAAATGTGGCAAATGACAGTAATCCGCTGTCATGGGCGGGCTTTCACGCTTCGCCTCACCGACGAACAGAAGAAGGAATTCAAGGCCTATGGGATCTCGCCATTGCCTCCGCTTCCACTTGGCTGAAGCACTTTCGGAAATACGGTCTGTTGGAAAGCGTAGACGTAAATGGAACTTATACAAAGTCGGATAAGCGGTGAGGAATGATCAGTGGTGGGGACAGAGTGGTGGGGATTCACACCTTATTATACGCACGTGTGTGTGAGGCAAACACCATTACAAAACCATACCTCAACTCCGCAAAATGAATCTCAACCTTACCTCGCTAAACCTCAGCTCTGCAACGCTAAACCTCAGCTTTAGGTTCTCAAACCTTAGCTTTACACTTCCAATCCTCAGCTTTAAGGTTCTCCCAGTACTTTTCCCCGCCTCTGTCTACGCGCACATTGCGCGCACGCATATATAATAATGTACCCCCTTCCAGCTCCTTTCCCCCTCCCTTTAAACTTATGTTCTACAACATCCTTATCAATCAGCCATTTACGAAATTGTTTCAAAAAAGTTTCGAAAAAAAGACAGATATGTTTGGAGTGAATGGATATATCGGCTACTTTTGCACCCGCTAACCAAGAGACGGTCAGCCTTGAAATTGACATTCTGACAGAAACGGCGTAGGAACTCCAACGTTTTTCTTTTCTTTAGCCTTTATTCCGATCAGGAATACAGCGTTCTAAAAGAAAAAGGAAAAAAACTTCCGGAAATATTTGGAAGATATACTTGAAAGTTCTTACCTTTGCACCCGCTTTTCGAGAAGATGCTGACGCTGAGTCGGCTTCCCTGATAGAGGCGGCGCTAAGAACTTCTTCTTCTTTTATCTCCCTTTCGCAAAAAGAGAGACGACGAAAAAGAAAAAAGAAAAAAACTTTCGAAATTATTTGGAAGATATACTTAAAAGTTCTTACCTTTGCATCCGCTTTCTGAAAAGAAAAGCAGTTTTAAAAAGAAGCGATCTTTGAAGAATTTACATAAACAATACAAGTAGTACAAGAGCAGGTGCTTCGCAAGTTAATGATTAAAAATTAATAATTAAAGCGCAGCATCTGGGTATAAAAAAGAACCGTCAAGTAACTTATATATATAGGTAATTTGAAGACTTTTAATAAACCGAGCGTCCTGAACAGAGCAAAAACACTGTCGCGTTTTAATTGTTATTATTAATTATTAATTTGCGCAGTCACAATACTTTTTTACAATGAAGAGTTTGATCCTGGCTCAGGATGAACGCTAGCTACAGGCTTAACACATGCAAGTCGAGGGGCAGCATGACCTAGCAATAGGTTGATGGCGACCGGCGCACGGGTGAGTAACACGTATCCAACCTACCGGTTATTCCGGGATAGCCTTTCGAAAGAAAGATTAATACCGGATAGTATAACGAGAAGGCATCTTTTTGTTATTAAAGAATTTCGATAACCGATGGGGATGCGTTCCATTAGTTTGTTGGCGGGGTAACGGCCCACCAAGACATCGATGGATAGGGGTTCTGAGAGGAAGGTCCCCCACATTGGAACTGAGACACGGTCCAAACTCCTACGGGAGGCAGCAGTGAGGAATATTGGTCAATGGACGAGAGTCTGAACCAGCCAAGTAGCGTGAAGGATGACTGCCCTATGGGTTGTAAACTTCTTTTATATGGGAATAAAGTGAGCCACGTGTGGCTTTTTGTATGTACCATACGAATAAGGATCGGCTAACTCCGTGCCAGCAGCCGCGGTAATACGGAGGATCCGAGCGTTATCCGGATTTATTGGGTTTAAAGGGAGCGTAGGCGGACTATTAAGTCAGCTGTGAAAGTTTGCGGCTCAACCGTAAAATTGCAGTTGATACTGGTCGTCTTGAGTGCAGTAGAGGTAGGCGGAATTCGTGGTGTAGCGGTGAAATGCTTAGATATCACGAAGAACTCCGATTGCGAAGGCAGCTTACTGGACTGTAACTGACGCTGATGCTCGAAAGTGTGGGTATCAAACAGGATTAGATACCCTGGTAGTCCACACAGTAAACGATGAATACTCGCTGTTTGCGATATACGGCAAGCGGCCAAGCGAAAGCATTAAGTATTCCACCTGGGGAGTACGCCGGCAACGGTGAAACTCAAAGGAATTGACGGGGGCCCGCACAAGCGGAGGAACATGTGGTTTAATTCGATGATACGCGAGGAACCTTACCCGGGCTTAAATTGCATCTGAATAATTTGGAAACAGATTAGCCGTAAGGCAGATGTGAAGGTGCTGCATGGTTGTCGTCAGCTCGTGCCGTGAGGTGTCGGCTTAAGTGCCATAACGAGCGCAACCCTTATCTTTAGTTACTAACAGGTCATGCTGAGGACTCTAGAGAGACTGCCGTCGTAAGATGTGAGGAAGGTGGGGATGACGTCAAATCAGCACGGCCCTTACGTCCGGGGCTACACACGTGTTACAATGGGGGGTACAGAAGGCAGCTACACAGCGATGTGATGCTAATCCCAAAAGCCTCTCTCAGTTCGGAT